>Ga0209536_100017129_pt1 | contig 10280 bp, 12 predicted proteins | sample DeeMarSeWOR28_12_FD_187461 | JGI IMG/M metagenome (GOLD analysis project Ga0209536, IMG submission 187461) | Marine sediment microbial communities from White Oak River estuary, North Carolina - WOR-2-8_12 (SPAdes) (version 2) | ecosystem: Environmental > Aquatic > Marine > Intertidal zone >... | reverse complement strand
GTAATCGAGAACGTGTCCGTCAGCAGCGCGACCAGGTCGATTTCCGCGCCCTGGATGGTTACGTCGCCTGCATTAAGCGTCGCCTGCAGCACGATGACGTCGGGGTCACCGATGTTGAGTTCGCGCTGCATGTCGGTGATCTCGTTGTAGAAAGCGGCAACGTTCAGGCGCACGCGGCCGTCGGCGAAATCCGTCTTGAGGCCGATCTCGTAGGTGCTGTTCTCCTCTTCGCGGGTCGGGCCCGGCGGGATGAAGAACGGCTTTGCGTTGCGGAAATTGAAGCCGCCGGAGCGATAACCCTTCGACCAGAAGCCGTAGATCTGCCCGCTGTCGCTGAAGTTCCACTGCGCGCCGAGCTTGGGCGTGATGTTGTCCCAGTCGCCCTGCAGATTGTCGAAGGTGCAGTTAAATGTCACAACGTCCCGGCACGGGCTGCCGGGAGGCGCGGTGATGATCTGCGCCTTCTTCGACTCGTCGGTGTAGCGGATGCCCGCAGAGAACACCCAGCTGTCGCCGAAATAGAAGTCGTTGTTCCAGAAGATACCGTAGTTCTCCGCCTGCATGTCGCCGCCAAGCGCTACCGTCAGGTTGATGCCGGCGGGCGCCGGTCCGAGCGGTGGCGGCAGCCAGATGTAACGTCCCTCGCGGTACTCGATGTCCTGGTCGAAGTAGTAGAAGCCGATGGTCGTGTCCCAGTTATCGGTCAGCCGACCGGACCAGCGCAGCTCGTTGCTGATCTGGTCCTGCGTCGTAAACCCGGGCGCCGAGAATATCGGCAGCAGGGTGCCATCGATGTCGGCCGCGGAGTCCGCCTCGACCTCCCGGTAACCCAGGATGTTGGTGATGGTGCCGCCAAAGGCGTCGATATTTACCTCGAGTGTGGACTGGTACCAGTCGATCTCGGTAAAGCCGATCTCGTCGGACGTGGTGCTGAAATTCGCCAGCGTCCCGGCACGCTGGTCGGTGACGTTCGCCCACACGGCGCCGTCACCCTCCACGCTACCGGACTCGAGTATCAACGTAATGTCGACGCTGTCGCTGGGCGTCCAGACCAGCGTGGGACGCACCAGCAGGGTCTCCATCTCGCCCACCTGGCTGCGCAGCGCCGGCTCGGCATAGAACTGCGTCTGCAGCGGATGGGGTGCGGGGAATACGGCCGCCGCCGGATTCGGCGGAATCGTCTGGTTGATGTTGTCGAAGTAGCCCTCGTCCTTGTCGTAAAGGACGGCAATCTTGGCCGCCAGCCGGTCTTCGACCAGCGATCCCTCGATCGTGGCGGCGACGTTCGCCTGATCCTCGTCCGTCAGGCCGACGCGGACCTTGGCGCCGAACTCACCGTCCGGGCGCGCGTTGCGCAGCAGCACCGCCCCACCCGTCACGTTGCGGCCGAACAGCAGGCCCTGCGGCCCGCGCAGGACTTCTATGCTTTCCAGGTCGAAGGTATCGAGGACGACGCCGTAGGTCGTGCCCACGAACACGCCGTCGACGAACACGCCGACGGTCGGGTCGACCGACGGAATGGAGCTGTTGATGCCCTGGCCGCGTATCGAGAAGTTCTGTACGCCCGGGAAGGTGCCGACGGCCTCGAGCTGCACGTTCGGCATCTTGTAGCTCAGGTCGTCGAGCTTCTTGACGAACAGGGCATCGAGCTGCGCGGCGCCGAAGGCGGTCAGCGCGACAGGCACTTCCTGTGCTTTTTCGGCGTCACTCTTCTTTCGTGCCGTCGTGACGATCTCCTCGAGCATCGCGCCCGCGGCTCCTTCTTGTGCGATCGCAGTCGCCGGCATCGACAACGTGACGAGCGCTGCAAAGAATGCTGCGCCCAGCCCGGCAAACGCGGCGAACGCAGAGCGTATCTCTCTGTAAATAGTAATGGTTTTCATTTGTTTCCCCCGGCAGCTCTGCTGCAGTCGAGACAGCATACTGCTGTTTGCGCGCGTCGCTCAAGCGCTAGAATGCGTTGCAATGCCATCGAATTCCGACACGACACCCTACCGCAGAACGATCCGCAGTTTCGTGCGCCGTGCGGGCCGCCTGACTCCCTCCCAGCAGCGAGCGCTCGACAAACTCTGGCCGGTCTTCGGCGTGGAGTTCAGCGACATACCCCTGCGCTTCGATACGCTGTTCGGCCGCGTGGCACCGATCGTGCTGGAGATCGGTTTCGGCAACGGGGAGACACTGGTGCAGCAGGCGGCAGAACACCCGGAGTTCGATTTCCTGGGCATCGAGGTGCACGAACCGGGCGTCGGTCACTGCCTGCTGAAGGCCGGGGATGCGGGCATCACCAACCTGCGGCTGATCATGCACGATGCCGTGGAGGTGCTCGCCGGGATGATTCCCCCGGCGTCGCTCGCTCGCGTCAATCTCTACTTCCCGGACCCGTGGCCCAAGAAACGCCACCACAAGCGCCGCATCGTGCAGCAGCCGTTCCTGGAGCGGGTGGCGGATTGCCTGTCACCCGGGGGCGCATTGCACGTCGCCACGGACTGGGAAAACTATGCGGAACACATCGAAGCGACGGTCGGCGACTCGGACCTGTTCACCTGCGCCGAGAAACGGGTCCACACCGGCGACGAGCCTCTCGACCGGCCCGAGACCAAGTTCGAGCGCCGTGGTCTCAGGCGCGGCCACAGGATCTGGGACTGGCGATTCGTCCGCGCTGCGTGATCTCAGCCCTTGCAAGTGTCGAAATGTGATCTATATATAGAGGAACAGGGGGTTTATTAACCAACGGACAGGGCGAACAGAAATGGCAGTACTCTACCCCGTGATCGGCCAGTGGTTCACCCGCCCGAACGGTACGCTGTTCGAGGTGGTCGCGCTCGACGAAGACGGTGGTACCGTGGAGCTGCAACAGTTCGACGGTACGATCGACGAAATTGACCTGGAGTCCTGGCCCGACTTGTTGCTCGTCGAGGCCAGCCCGCCCGAGGATTGGTCCGGCTCCGTCGATATGGATCCCGAAGATTACGTCGGCAGGAACAACGACGAAATGCCGGCCGGGTACCACGACCCGCTGGAGTTCCTCGACAATCTGTAGGCAGCGGCGGAGTTTTCCGCCTCACATGCTTGCAGGCCCGGTGACGTAGACCACGCCGTCACGTACCTCCACGTCCACCCTGCGGAGCGACTTCCCCCGACACGGTCCGGCGAAGCACTCGCCGCTCCGGATGTCGTATAGCGCGCCATGCGACGCGCAGATGATCGCCGACTTGTCTTTCGTCAGGAAACTGTCCGGCGCCCAGTTCAGCGGGTGGCCGACGTGCATGCAGTAGTTCTGGTAGGCATGGACATCGTCGCCCTGCCTCACCACGAAACCCATGAAGGGCCAGTCGCCGTCTCCGATCGTGAACTCACGGCACCCCGGGTCATCCAGTTCGGCTAGCAGGCCGACGCGAACCTCAGGCATCGCCATTCGACCCCACCAGCCTGTCGTGGTTCTTCGCGACGATCATCGAAAGCAGTATCGCCGGCACTCCCAGCGCCGCCGCATACAGGAAGAATCCCATCCACCCCAGTGACTCCTGGACATTGCCGGAGTAGCCCGCGGTGAACTTGCCGAGAATGCTCATCAGGGAACTCATCAGCGCATACTGGGTCGCCGTGAAGGACTGGTTTACGAGACTCGACAGGTAGGCGATGAACACCGTGCCGCCGAACCCCATTGCGAAGTTGTCGGCACTGATCGTAACGGTGAGCATCCAGATCTCCGCACCGACATAAACCATCATCGCGAAGAACAGGTTGGTGCTCGCGATCAGTACCGTGGCCGCGACCAGGCAGCGCGCGATTCCGTATTTCACGATGGCCCAGCCGCCTGCGCCGGCGCCCACGAGCGAGACGACGATACCGTAGATCTTCGCGACGCTCGCGATTTCCGCCTTGCTGAAACCAATGTCCAGGTAGAACGGATTCGCGAGAATGCCGAGCACGTAATCGCTCAGGCGGAAGAACACGATGAACAGGATGATGACGAGGGCGAAGCGGCCGAAGCGGCTGAAGAAATCGACCAGCGGATCGATGACCGCCGGCTTCGCCCAGTGCGTGATGCGTTCCGCCATGCTCAGCCCGCTGTACGAACGCACGACACCCGCGACATCGGGTTCACGGCACCAGAGCGTCGTGGCGACGCCGACCAGCATGCAGCCGGACATCGCGGTGTAGGCCAGCGGCCAGGAACCGAACTCGGCGATGTACAGCGCTCCGGCACCGGCGACGAGCAGGGCGAGCCGGTAGCCGTACTGGTAGGAGGCGGCAAGCACACCCTGCAGACGGATCTCGGCGCTCTCGATACGGTACGCATCGATGACGATGTCCTGGGTCGCGGACGCGAAGGCCACGGCCAGTGCGACCGCCGCAAACGCGCCAATCGCCTTCGAGGGATCGGTGTTTGCCAGGAACAGCAGCGCGCAGGCGATCGCCACCTGCGCCAGCAGCATCCAGCTGCGGCGCCGGCCCATGAGCCGCGTCAGTACCGGCACCGGCAGGGAATCGATGAACGGCGCCCACACGAACTTCAGGCTGTATGCGAAACCGAGCCATGCAAACGTACTGATAGTGCTCATCTGCAGCCCAGCGTCTTTCAGCCAGGCGGACAGCGTCGAATACACCAGCAGAAACGGCAGGCCCGCGGAGAACCCGAGCAGGAACATTACGATCACCGGCCGCTGCAGGTAATAGCGATACCCGGGAGATTCCTCGCGGGGCTCGTTGCTGTCTTCAGCCGACATTGTCCCAGTCGTAGTCCATGATGAGCGGCGCGTGATCGGAGAACCGCTGCTGCCTGTAGATTTCGGTTCTGCGCACCCGGTCCCTCAGGCCGGGCGTGACGACATGATAGTCGATGCGCCACCCCACGTTGTTGTCCCAGGCGCGGCCGCGGTTCGACCACCACGTGTACTGCTCCGGTTCCTGGTCCAGCGTGCGAAACGCATCCACCCAGCGGTATTCACCGAAAACCTTGTCGAGCCAGGCACGTTCCTCGGGCAGACACCCGGAGTTTTTCTGGTTGGACTTCCAGTTCGTGATGTCCTCTTCCTTGTGGACGATGTTCCAGTCGCCGCAGATCACGTATTCCGATCGCCGACGCTGCAGCTTCTTCAGGTGCTCGGTGAACGAATCCATGCAGCGGTACTTGGCTTCCTGGCGCTCCTCGCTCGAAGAGCCCGACGGCAGGTACAGCGACACGATGCTGATGCCGCCCAGTTGTACTTCGATGTAGCGGCCCTCGGCATCGAACTCGTCGTCGCCGTAGCCCCGGAGCACCTTCTTCGGCTTGTGGCGGCTGTAGATGGCGACACCGCTGTAGCCTTTCTTTTCCGCATCCTCGTAATAGCAGTGGTACCCGGCTGGCGAGAAACACTCGTCCGTGAGCTGGTGAACCTGCGCCTTGGTTTCCTGGATGCACACGACGTCGGCGTCCTGGGCCGCCATCCAGTCGAAGAATCCCTTGCGCGCGGCCGCGCGTATGCCGTTTGCATTGAGGCTGATCACACGGAACAAACCGTCACTCCTTTTTCCCATGGTAAACGCGACACCGAAGCCGCTTGCAGGCGTCCCATCGCTCGCTGCGTGTGGCATACTCCGCGACGCCCCGGCCGGAGGCGGCCATGATACAGAAGCGCGGGGCGGGACGAAGCGAATGCGAGCCTACAAGAAAGAATTTATCGACCTGGCGCTGGAACTCGGCGTACTGAAGTTCGGGGAATTCACCCTGAAGTCCGGGCGCGTCAGCCCCTATTTCTTCAATGCGGGACTTTTCAACACCGGCTACGCTGCCGCGAGAATCGGGCGCTTCTACGCGGCGGCAATCGCGGCCTCCGATGTCGAATTCGACATGATTTTCGGACCGGCTTACAAGGGAATCCCCCTGGCGGCACTGACGGCAGCCGCCCTCGCGGAGCAGCACGATATCGACGTGCCGTATTGCTACAACCGCAAGGAAGAGAAAGCACACGGCGAAGGCGGCAGTATCGTGGGCGCCGCATTGCAGGGCCGTGTGCTGATTATTGACGACGTAATCACGGCCGGGACAGCCGTCCGGGAGGCCTATAATCTGATTACGTCAAACGGCGCCAGTGTTTCGGGCCTTGCTATCTCGCTGGACCGCCAGGAGCGCGGCCAGGGTTCGCTGTCCGCCGTACAGGAGCTGAAATCGTCGCTCGGCATACCGGTCGTCAGCATTATCCGGCTGGACGATTTGATAGAAACCCTCGAAGAATCAGAGGATTATGCCGAATTTCTTGCGCCCGTGACGGAGTACCGGCGCAGGTACGGCGTCGCCGCCTGATTCCCCCGAGGGCTGCCGGATAACGGTTTACAGAACACATGGCGGAGACTAAGCTCGGAATAGCGACCTGTGTCGCAATTCTCAGTTCTCCTCCGTGGCATATTTGGGCCCATGCTTAAGACCGCAATTACCACAGGCTTCCTGATCGCTGCCGTCTCGTCTGCGGCGTTCAGCGGCGAACACGAGCGCGTCTATCGCTGGGTCGATAATGAAGGCCAGGTGCACTACGGCGATAGCATTCCTCCCGAGTACTCGGATCTGCCTAAGCAGGTCCTGAACGAGCACGCTGTCACGGTCGATCACCTCGAAGGCCGCAAGACGGAGGAGCAGCTCGCCGCCGAAGCGAAAGCCAAGGAACTCGAGATGCAGAAGGAGCTGCAGCTTCGCGCCGACAAGGCCTTGCTTGCAACCTATCTGTCTGTGGAAGAGATCATCATGCACCGCGACCGGCGTATCGAGCTTTTCCAGGCGCAGTCGCGCGTTACCGAGTTGTACCTGCGTAATCTCGAACGGCGGTTAACCAAGCTGAAGCGGGAAGCGGCGAAGTATCGGCCTTACAGCGAAGATCCCGACGCACCTCTGATCAGCCAGGACCTGGTCGTCGATATCAACGAAACCCAGGACACGATCGCCCGGCACCAGAAGAACCTGCTCAAGTTCCAGGAAGACGAGCAGCAGATGGTTGCCCAGTTCGAAGGCAACATCAACCGCTTCAAGGCGCTGAAGGGCATGGACTGAATACGCTCAGGCCGTGCCTGAGTGTCCAAACCCCCCGTCACCCCGAGCACTGTCGTCGAATTCCTCGACGACCTGGAAGCGAACCTGCTCGACCGGCACGAACACCATCTGGGCGATGCGTTCTCCCGGCTTGATTTCATAGCCTCTCGACCCGCGGTTCCAGCAGGAAATATAGACCTGTCCCTGGTAGTCGGAGTCGATCAGCCCCGTCAGGTTACCGAGCACCAGGCCATGCTTGTGACCGAGGCCCGAGCGCGGCAGCAGCACCGCGGCGAGACCGGGATCCCCGATGTGTATCGCGAGCCCGGTCGGAATCAGTTCGGTCGCGCCCGGCTCGACGGTAACCGGCTCGTCGATGCACGCCCGCATGTCGAGGCCCGCCGAGCCATCCGTCGCATAGTGCGGCAGCGGAATCGAATCACCCAGTCGCGGATCGAGGATCCTGAGTTCAATCAGTCGCAAGGTTTCTTCCTGTGGTTCCGTTTACTGTCGTTCTTTGCCTGACACGATGGACAGCGCGGGTTGCGTCTCGGCACCCCGCGTTTCATGGAAACGTGCGGCGATGACGTCCATGAGGCCTGCAGCGAGCTCCGACTTGGGCATCTTCCCGAAAGCTTTCTCCCCTCCCGCCCAGAGTATCTCCGCCGCGTTCTCGTCGTAGTCGAAGCCGCAATCTGCGCCGACGCGATTGGCGACGATCATGTCGAGCTTCTTGTTCTCCAGCTTCCCGAGCGCGTATTCGCGGACATTCTCGGTCTCCGCCGCGAAGCCTACCGTAAAGGGCGCTTGGTCGAGTGCGGTCACGGACGCCAGGATGTCGGGCGAGCGGACCAGCTCGAGCGTCATCCTGTCCTTTGTCTTCTTGATCTTCTGAGCCGACGCCTCGGCAGGGCGGTAGTCCGACACGGCAGCCGCTGCAATAAAGATATCGGCTTCCGCGATCCGCTCGTGCGTCGCCGCGTGCATCTCTGCGGCGGATTCGACACGCACGACTTCGGTACCGCGAGGTTCCTGCAGCGATACGGGACCGCTGATGATTATCACTCTTGCTCCCAGCGCATGGGCGGCCGCCGCAACGGCGTAGCCCATCTTGCCCGAGCTGCGGTTCGTGATGTAACGCACCGGGTCGATGGGTTCGCGCGTCGGCCCCGCTGTCACGAGTACTGTCTTCCCCGCCAGGATGCCGTCCGTTTCCACGCCCGCGAATTCCGGGCCGCATACGGCATCCGCGATGAGGTCGGGCTCGAGCATGCGACCCGCGCCTGTTTCCCCGCAGGCCTGCGAACCCGTGTCGGGCCCGAGAATCTTCATGCCGCGCTCTTCGAGCGTCCTGCGATTCGCCTGCACGGCCGGGTTCGACCACATCACCCGGTTCATCGCCGGCGCGATCGCGATCGGCGCCTCGGTCGCGAGGCACAGGGTCGTCAACAGGTCCGGTGCGCCGCCACCGGCCAGCCGCGCCATGATCTCCGCGGTTGCCGGCGCGATCAGCACGAGGTCGGCCCAGCGTGCCAGCTCGATGTGGCTCATCGACGCCTCGGCTTCCTTGTCCCAGAGATTGGTGCGTATCGGGCGGCCGGAGACCGCCTGCAGCGACGTCGGCGTGACGAATTCCTCGGCAGATGCCGTCATGACGATCTGTACGTCGGCACCGCGCTCGCGGAGCCGGCGCACGAGCTCCGGCGTCTTGTAGGCGGCGATGCCCCCGCTGATTCCGAGTACGATATTCATGCGTCCAGCTTAGCCTTTCACTCGGCGGCATTTCCAGAGAAATGAGCACTCCGATCGAGATTGATTGCTTGTATCGACATGCCGGGAAGGCACTATCCTTGTTTTGACCGGGGCCTTGTCGACAGGGATCGTCCATGAGCAGAACCGCGAACGCAGGCAGCAAGGAACCGGGTGACGCCGAACTGCTCGCCCTTTTGCTGCGAGCCGGCGGTCACCCCCGGGGCGGGTCGAGCCTTGCCGATCGGCTGCTCACGCGCTTCGGCTCGCTGCGCCAGGTACTGCACGCCGACAGCACGTCGATTCTCGCCGAAGAAGGTGTTGGCCATGCGCGGCTGGCCGTCCTGCGTGCCCTGCCGCTGCTGGCGCGACGCTACTTCGAGCAGTCGCTGCCTGCCGGGGCCTGTATCCGCAGCCCGGCCGACACGGAGGCCTTCCTCCTGGCAAAGCTGCGGCATCTCGCGCATGAGCGCTTCTGCTGCCTGTACCTCGACAACCGTCACCGCGTGCTGCGCTTCGACGAACTGTTTCGCGGCACCATCGACGGCACCAGCGTGTATCCGCGGGAGGTCGTCAAGGAGGCGCTGGCGGTCAATGCGGCCGCGGTGATCCTGGCGCACAACCACCCGTCCGGCGTCTCTGAACCCAGCCAGGCGGACGAGCGCATCACGCGGCGCCTGAAATCCGCCCTGGAACTCGTGGATATCCGGCTGCTCGACCACCTCATTATCGGCGACGCCGGGGCCACCTCCCTGGCCAGCCGGGGGCTTCTCTGAACACCTTGCCCGAAGGGCGTCCCGGGCGCTTGAATTGCCCTCCCGGGGCTGGTATAAAGGCCCGCTCGCTGCCCGCCGTCGCGGGCGTAATTTGTACCCTAAGACAGTTAAATCAAGGACTTAGTCATGTCCAAAGTGTGCCAGGTGACAGGGAAAAAGCCGCAGACCGGCAATAATGTTTCCCACGCTCACAACAAGACGCGTCGTCGCTTCCTGCCCAACCTGCAGAGCAAGCGTTTCTGGCTCGAGTCCGAGAAGCGATTCGTGCGCCTGCGCGTGTCGCACAAGGGCCTGCGCATCATCGACAAGCACGGTATCGACAAGGTCGTAGCCGACTTGCGTGCCCAGGGCCAGCACATCTGACCCGGCGGAGGACGGAACCATGGCAAAAGGTAATCGCGAAAAGATCAAGCTCGTCTCGAGTGCCGGCACGGGCCACTATTACACGGCCACGAAGAACAAGAAGCTGCATCCGGAGAAGCTCGAGACGAAGAAATACGACCCGACGATTCGCAAGCACGTGATCTACAAGGAATCGAAGATCAAGTAAGCAATCCGGTCTTTCAGAACCGTTTGAAGAATACCCGCGCAGCGTCGCGGGTATTTTTTTGCGTGGATTATGTTAGATACCGGCATCCCTGAGCGATTTTCACCGTTTAACGTAAGTAGAAATGCGGAATTCGTTCCGCGAACTATAAACAAACCAGCCTCGCCCACCGGGGGCGATCAGGGGGCATTTGCCATGTTTG
>Ga0209536_100017128_pt1 | contig 10282 bp, 10 predicted proteins | sample DeeMarSeWOR28_12_FD_187461 | JGI IMG/M metagenome (GOLD analysis project Ga0209536, IMG submission 187461) | Marine sediment microbial communities from White Oak River estuary, North Carolina - WOR-2-8_12 (SPAdes) (version 2) | ecosystem: Environmental > Aquatic > Marine > Intertidal zone >... | reverse complement strand
CCGACCCCCACAACCCCATTGTGGTGCGCTACCAGGCTGCGCTACGCCCCGACCGAATTACGTGTAAGCGTGAAGGCGAGCAATGATACTTGCCCGACCGCTGTATAGGAAGCTTGAGTTAACGCCGCAGGATCTTAAGAACTTGTTCAAGTTCTATACGTAACTGCTTGATAATCTGTTGGCTTTGCGAAACGTCCGATTTCGCCTGATCGCCCATCAGGCGCTGCCGTGCACCGCCGATGGTAAAGCCTTCGTCGTACAGCAGGCTGCGGATCTGCCGGATAATGAGCACATCCTGCCGCTGATAATAGCGGCGGTTGCCCCGACGCTTGACGGGCTTCAATTGTGGGAACTCCTGCTCCCAATACCTGAGCACGTGCGGTTTCACCGCACACAAGTCGCTCACTTCTCCGATGGTGAAGTAACGCTTGCCAGGAATTGGTGGTAGTTCGTCGTTATTCCCCGGTTCCAGCATAGGCTTCGACGCGTGCTTTTAGTTTTTGTCCGGGACGGAAGGTGACAACGCGACGAGCCGAGATCGGAATCTCTTCGCCTGTTTTCGGGTTCCTGCCAGGACGTTCTTTTTTATCGCGTAGGTCAAAGTTTCCAAAACCGGAAAGCTTGACCTGCTCCCCAACTGCCAATGACGCGCGCAGCTCCTCGAAGTACATGTCGACAAGTTCGCGTGCTTCGCGCTTGTTGAGTCCAAGCTCGTTGAACAGCGACTCCGCCATGTCTGCTTTTGTCAGTGCCATTATTGCTAGTCTCTCAATTCTGCGCCAAAGGTCTGGCGCAATTTTTGCACTGCCGCGGCTTGAGCGGCGTCCGCGTCATCGTCAGTAAGGGTGCGCGATGTTTCCTGTAAAATCAAGCTTATTGCAACGCTTTTTAGCCCTGCTTCTATTCCCGGGCCCTTGTAAATGTCAAAAATCCTGACATCCCGCATCAGTTCCGGGACCGCCGACGCCACGGCCTGAACCAGTTGCTCGCCGGAAACCTCGTCCTTGACCAGGACGGCAAGGTCGCGTCGTATGACCGGGAATCGAGAGACCGGCAGAGCGACGGGCGCACCCGAAGCAAGGGCCTGCAGCGCATCGACTTCGAATACGTAGGCGTCGCGCTTGAGTTCGAGGCTCTTGGCGACGCGCGGGTGGAGCTTGCCGATGATGCCTATCTCGTTATTGCCACGCAGTACCGCGGCCGCCTGGCCCGGCTGCAATGCCGCGTGTTCGCACGGCCGGAAGCTCACATCGGCGGCGTCACCGGCGAGTTGGAACAGGGCAACCAGGTCCGCTTTAATGTCAAAAAAATCAATGGCTCGTGAAGCCGCGCCCCACTGCTCGGGCAGCGCCGTACCGCTGGCAACGGCCGCAATTCTCAGCACTTCGTCAGGCGCTTCAAGCGTGCCGTGGAACGACTTGCCGATCTCAAACAGGCGTACCCGGTCCTGCTGCCGGGCGATATTCGCCGCGGCACTCGACACGAGTCCCGGCAACAGCGATGAACGCATGACCGACATCTCCGACGAAATCGGATTGCTCAAGACCAATTCCGAATCGCCGCCGGCGAAAGGTGCGTTACTGCGTGCATCGATAAAACTGTAGGTGATAGCTTCTTCGTAATCGCGCGCAACGAGTGTCGCCGCGACCCGGTCGAGGTCCACCACGGACTCGGTCACCGGCTCCAGCGGTGATGCCGCAATTTCGGTGGTCTCGGGCACCGCTTCGTAGCCGTGGATCCGCACGATTTCCTCGATCAGGTCCACTTCCGAAGCAATGTCAAATCGGTAGCTCGGCGCAACAACGTCCCAGCCGCGTTCGTTCTCGCTGACCACGAGCCCGAGTCGTGTGAGCACACCCGCGACAACGTCGTCGGCGACATCGAGGCCGAGCAGCATCGACACACGTGAGCGCCGCAGCGTGATCGGTTCACGTCGCGGCAGGTTTGACTCGGAAACCTGGTGCACCAGCGGCCCCGCATCGCCGCCCGCTATTTCGACAAGCAGTTGCGTCGCGCGTTCGACGGCACGCCCCTGCCCTTCGAAATCGACGCCACGCTCGAAGCGTAGAGACGCATCGGTATGCATGCCGTAGGAACGTGCGCGACCGGCCATGAAGGCCTGTGGCCAGAATGCCGCTTCGAAAAATACGTCGGTCGTCGCGTCGCTCACCGCAGTAGTCAATCCGCCCATGATCCCCGCCAGGCCGATGGCGCCGCTGTCGTCGGCGATAACGAGCGTGTCGTCGTTCACGGCGACCTCTTTTTCGTCGAGCAACGTGAGCTTTTCGCCCTGCTTCGCCAGTCGCGGCCGGATGGCGCCCCGCACGCGCGCCGCATCATAAGCATGGAGTGGCTGCCCCAGCTCGAGCATGACGTAGTTGGTGATATCGACCACCGGGGAAATGCCACGCAGGCCCGCGCGGCGCAGGCGTTCGAGCATCCAGGGCGGCGATTTCGCGGCGGGATCGATGTTGCGGATGAGCCTGCCGGCGAAGCTCGGACAGCCCTCCGGCAGCGGAATCTCGACCGGCAAGGTATCTTCGATAGTGGCGGCCACAGGCTCGATGTCCGGCGACTTCAGGGCACTGCCCGTGAGTGCGGCGACATCCCGGGCGACGCCCAGCACGCTGAAGCAGTCGCCGCGGTTCGGGGTCAGATCCAGGTCGAAGACGGTATCGGGCAGCCCGAGATACTCGATCAGGGGCATCCCGACCGGCGCATCATCGGCCAAAGCAATGATGCCGTCGGATTCTTCGCCCAGGCCCAGTTCGATTGCCGAACACAGCATGCCGTTGGACACCACGCCGCGAATCTTGCTCTTGCGCAACTTGATGCCGTTAGGCAGCGTGACGCCGGGCACCGCGAGCGGACTTTTCATGCCTGCCGTTACGTTCGGGGCACCGCATACGACGTCGATAGTGTCCTCACCGCCGGCGCGGACCTTGCAGACGCTGAGACGATCGGCGTCCGGATGTTTTTCGACGTCGACGACTTCGGCAACGATGACACCCTCGAGACCCTTGCCTTCGATGTCCACGCCGTCGACTTCGAGCCCCAGCATGGTCAGCTGGTGCTCGAGCGCCTTCGAATCGAGATCCGGGTCGACCCATTCACGCAGCCACGACTCTACAATCTTCATCGCAGTTACCTGAATTGCCTGAGGAAGCGCAGGTCGTTCTCGAAAAACGTGCGCAGGTCGGTAACGCCATAGCGCAGCATGGCGAGCCGCTCGATACCCATGCCGAACGCGTAGCCCGTGAATTCTTCCGGATCCACGCCGGCCGCTTCGAGCACGTTCGGATGAACCATGCCGCAGCCGAGAATTTCGAGCCACTTGCCCTCTTCCCACAGCACGTCCACTTCCGCGGACGGTTCCGTGAACGGAAAATAGGACGGCCGAAACCGCAACTCGGCCTTGCGCTCGAAATAGGCCTCGACGAACTGGTGCAGAACGGCTTTCAGGTTTGCAAAACTGATGCCGCGGTCGACAACGAGGCCCTCCACCTGGTGGAACATCGGCGTGTGCGTCTGGTCCGAATCGCAGCGGTACACGCGCCCCGGCGCGATGATGCGTATGGGCGCGCCCTCTTCCACCATGGAGCGAATCTGCACGGGCGACGTGTGCGTGCGCAACAGCCGGCCGCCCGGGAAGTAGAACGTGTCGTGCATGGCCCGCGCCGGATGATTCTCCGGAATATTCAGCGCGGTGAAGTTGTGAAAATCGTCCTCGATTTCGGGGCCGGAGCGCACGCCGAAGCCCGCATTCCTGAAGATCGATTCGATACGGGACATGGCGCGCGACACCGGATGCCGTCCGCCGATCGAGTAGCCGCGGCCCGGCAGCGTAACGTCGACGGCGTCTTTTGCCAGTCGCTCCTCGAGCGCCACCGATTCGAGCGCTTCGCGGCGCGCATTGATGCGGCCCATGACATCCTGCTTGGCCCGGTTGATTTCCTGCCCGGCCGCCGGGCGCTCCTCGGCCGGCAGCTGACTGAGCGACTTGAGCCGCGCCGTCAGCTGACCCTTTTTTCCAAGGTAGGAAACCCGGACCGCGTCCAGCGCGGCCAGGTCGCTGGCCGCATCGATTTCCGATGCGGCTGCTTCAACCAGCTCACTCAGTGCCTGCATCGTCTCAGATCCCCGGGGCGAGTACGCCCTCGTCCGGTCTGGATTCAGCCGTTCTTGGCGAGGGCTGCTTTTGCCTGTTCGGCAATCGCTCCGAAGCCCTCCGCATCGTGCACCGCGATGTCCGCGAGCACCTTGCGGTCGACCTCGATGTTGGCAAGGTTCAGGCCGTTGATCAGCCGGCTGTAGGACAGGCCATGCAGACGTGCTGCCGCGTTGATGCGGGTGATCCACAACGCGCGGAACTGACGTTTGCGCTGGCGCCGGTCGCGGTATTCATACTGGCCGGCCTTGATGACGGCCTGCTTCGCGGTCTTGTAAAGTTTGCTGCGAGCGCCGTAGTAGCCCTTGGCTTCCCCGAGGACTTTCTTATGGCGTGCTTTGGCGGTTACGCCACGCTTTACTCGTGCCATTTCTCAATCTCCTCTTAACTGTAGGGGAGCATGCGGCGCACGCTCTTCACATCGGCATCGGCAATCTGCTCGGTGGACCCGAGATGACGCTTACGCTTGGCCGGTTTCTTGGTAAGAATATGATTGAGGTGGGACTGGGCACGCTTGTAGCCACCCTTGCCCGTCCGCCGGAAGCGCTTGGCAGCGCCCCGGTTGGTCTTCATCTTCGACATTTTGTCGTCTCCACTTAGTTGGCCATACCACGTACCGGACCTCAATTCGACATCCGGCCGCTGCAGGCGGGGACAGCCCGGGGTCCAGACCCCAGGACAAACACTTACTTCTTTTTCGGTGACATCACCATGATCATCTGCCGCCCTTCCATCTGCGGCATCTGCTCGACAGAACCGTATTCCTCCAGATCATTCCTGACCCGCGCCAGCAAATTCGCGCCCAGTTCCTGGTGCGCCATTTCCCGGCCTCTGAATCTCAAGGTGACCTTGGTCTTGTCGCCGTTCTCGAGAAACTCGATGAGCTTGCGCAGTTTGACCTGGTAATCACCTTCTTCCGTCCCTGGACGGAATTTGATTTCCTTTACGTGTACCTGTTTTTGCTTGCGTCTGGCCGACTGGGCTTTCTTGTTCTGTTCGAACAAGTATTTGCCGAAGTCCATGATCCGGCACACTGGCGGATCTGCCGTAGGCGCAACCTCGACAAGATCGAGGCCCTCGCCCTTGGCCAGTTCGATGGCCGCCGGGACCGACATGACCCCTTTCTGTTCACCCTCCGAGTCAATAACCCTGACTTCGGCGGCGTCGATCTCTTCGTTTCGCCTGACGCGCTTCGTGACTGCGATCCCGGTGTCCTCCTCAAACCAACAGGTATTCCGGCAGCCGCCATGCGGCAGCTACACGGGAACGCGATTCTATATACCCCGCGTGCAAGAAACAACCGGGAGAACTCCGATTTTTTCAAAGGAATCAGTCATTTTGTTGCCCCCGCACAACAGGGGGCAGTGACCCTGACCGAAAAGGGGACAGTGACCTTAACTCCGGCGAGTTGAGGTCACTGTCCCCATAACCTGGTGGGCGATGCGGGTTTCGAACCTGCGACCTCCACGATGTCAACGTGGCGCTCTACCCCTGAGCTAATCGCCCTAAAATCTTTGTTACCGCCCGCTGCGGCGGGCGCAATACGATACTGAAGCCCCTGCTGCGGCGCAAGAGGTTCAGCCCGCTTTGAGGTCCGGCAGGCCGAGCCCTTCCTGGCGGATGCGGCGAATCTCGTCCCTGAGACGGGCTGCCTCCTCAAATTCCAGGTCACGCGCATGCTTCAGCATCTGTTTTTCGAGCTTTGCTGCCTTCTTCATGAGCTGTTCCGGTGACATGGACGCATACCCGCCGGCATCCTCGGCCACGCGCCGTCGACCCCCTCTCGCCGCCGGATACGTAGCCTCCATGATGTCCGCCACCTGCTTGACGATGGTCGCCGGCGTAATTCCATGCGCCTCGTTGTGCGCGAGCTGGCGTTCCCGGCGCCGGTTGGTCTCGTCGATAGCCCGCTGCATCGAGCCCGTTACATTATCGGCATACAGGATCGCCGTGCCGTGGATGTTCCTTGCCGCCCGGCCGATGGTCTGGATCAGCGAGCGGTCGGAGCGCAGGAAGCCTTCCTTGTCGGCGTCGAGTATCGCGACCAGCGACACTTCCGGCATGTCGAGGCCCTCGCGCAGCAGGTTGATACCGACAAGAACGTCGAAGGCGCCGAGCCTGAGATCACGGATGATCTCGGTCCGCTCCACGGTGCCGATATCGGAATGCAGGTAGCGAACCCGCACCTGGTGCTCGCCAAGGTAATCGGTCAGGTCCTCAGCCATGCGCTTGGTCAGCGTGGTAATCAGAACCCGCTCACCGGCCGCGACTCGCTTGCGAATCTCGGACAGCACATCGTCCACCTGGGTTTTCGCAGGCCGCACGACCACTTCCGGGTCGACGAGGCCGGTTGGGCGTACGAGCTGTTCGACCACGTTGTCCGCACGCTCGGTCTCGTAAGGACCCGGCGTGGCGGAAACGTAGACCGTCTGCGGCGATAGTCGCTCGAACTCGTCGAAGCGCAGCGGACGGTTATCGAGCGCCGACGGCAGGCGGAAACCGTACTCGACCAGCGTCTCTTTCCTGGACCGGTCACCCTTGTACATGCCGCCCAGCTGGGGCACCGTGACGTGACTCTCATCGATGACCAGCAGTGCATCGTCCGGCACGTAGTCGAACAGGCACGGCGGCGGTTCGCCGGGCGCCCGACCGGAGAGATAGCGTGAGTAGTTCTCGATGCCGGAGCAGTAGCCGAGCTCCTGTATCATCTCCAAGTCAAATAAAGTTCGTTGCTCAAGTCTCTGAGCTTCCAGCAATTTGTCGTGTTTACGGAGGTAGTCGAGGCGCTCCTTGAGCTCGACCTTTATCGCATCGCAGGCCTTGAGCAGGGTCTCCCGCGGCGTCACGTAATGGGTCTTGGGGAAGATCGTCAGGCGCGCCACGCGGCGCGTCACCTCGCCGGTGAGCGGATCGAAATACGACAACGACTCGATTTCTTCGTCGAACAGTTCGATGCGCACCGCGTCGCGATCCGATTCGGCCGGAAACACGTCGATGATGTCGCCGCGGACCCGGTATGTGCCCTGCGAGAAGTCGAGCTCGTTGCGCTGGTACTGCAGCTCGGCCAGCCGCCGCAGAATCGCGCGCTGGTCGATGCGGTCGCCGCGCACGAGGTGCAGCACCATGCTGAAATAGGCCTCCGGGTCGCCGAGGCCGTAGATCGCGGAGACCGTGGCGACAATGACGGCGTCGCGACGCTCGATAAGCGCTTTGGTCGCCGACAACCGCATCTGCTCGATGTGCTGGTTGATGGAGGCATCCTTCTCGATATAGGTGTCCGAACTCGGGACGTAGGCCTCCGGCTGGTAGTAGTCGTAGTACGAGACGAAGTACTCGACGGCGTTGTTCGGGAAGAACTCGCGCATTTCGCCGTAGAGCTGCGCCGCGAGCGTCTTGTTGGGCGCAAGAATGATCGCGGGCCGCTGCACGCGCTCGATGACGTTTGCCATTGTGTAGGTCTTGCCGGAACCCGTTACGCCGAGCAGGATCTGCCGCGCCAGCCCGTCCCCGAGGCCTTCCACGAGAGACTCGATTGCCGCGCCCTGGTCACCGGCCGGCCTGTAGGCGGAGACGAGCTTCAGGACGTCACGGTCTTCGACCGAGGATTTCTTGGGCAGGCTGGTGGATTCACGTACCATTTGGCGTCGATCTGTCGGAGGCAACCAGTGAGTTTATCAGTTTCGCCACGCATGGCGCGGGTGAAACCCTCGCCGACCGGTGCGGTCCTCGCACTGGTGACCGAGTTGCGCGCACAGGGGCGTGACATCATCAGCCTGGGCGCCGGCGAGCCGGACTTCGATACGCCAGAACACATCCGCGATGCCGCCGTCGCGGCCATCGCAGCCGGCCAGACGCGCTACACGCCGATCGACGGCACGCCGGCGCTCAAGGCGGCGATCCAGGCCAAGTTTCGGCGCGAAAACGGCCTCGACTACGACACCGCGCAGATTATCGTGACCACCGGCGGCAAGCAGGCACTTTTCAATCTTTGCATGGCGCTGCTGGCCCCCGGGGACGAGGCGATCATCCCGACGCCCTGCTGGGTCTCTTACCCCGACATGGTGCTGCTCGCGGAAGGCGAGCCCGTCATGATCGAAACCGGCATCGAGCAACACTTCAAGATGACGCCAGCGCAGCTCGAAGCGCGGTTGAGCGACCGGACGCGCCTGGTGGTGCTGAATAGCCCGGGAAACCCCACCGGCGCGAGCTACACGAGAGCGGAACTGGAGGCGCTGGGTGCCGTGCTCGAAGGCTACCCCGAGGTCGTCATCGTTTCCGACGACATTTACGAGCATATCTACTGGGCGGATGAGCCCTTCGTCAGCTTCGCAACGGCCTGCCCGGCCCTGTTCGACCGCACCGTAACCGTCAACGGCGTCTCCAAGGCCTACGCGATGACCGGCTGGCGTATCGGCTATGCAGGCGGCCCGGCAGCCTTGATCAACGCGATGACGACGGTGCAGAGCCAGAGCACCTCGAATGCGTGCAGCGTCTCCCAGGCGGCCGCCCAGGCCGCACTCGAAGGTGACCAGGGGCCTGTCGCCAAGATGTGCGCGGCCTACAAGGAGCGCCACGACTACATCGTAGCCGCGCTCAACGAGATACCCGGGTTCGAGTGCCGGCCCGGTGAGGGGGCTTTCTACGCGTTTCCGCGCGTACAGGATGCCTTGCAGCGGCTGGGGCTCGTCGACGATACCGCGCTGGCGAAAATGCTGATCAATGAAGCAGGCGTTGCCTGCGTTCCGGGAGCTGCGTTCGGTGCCCCCGGCTACCTCAGGATTTCCTTCGCCTCCGCGCAGGATCAGCTCGAAGAGGCAATTTCACGAATTGGCCGCTTACTCTAGGCGAAAGTTGGCAGCTTCAGCGGTGTATGCGTAGGATGGTTCGACATTCGGATCCAAATTGAGACGTGAATGCGCGAGCGTTACACACGCAGGTATGCAGGTCTGTTAGCAGCGACCCTGCTGTTGTCACTTTCCGGATGTACCCGGGCGCAATCCCCGGAACCGTCAACCGACGATGCTCAGATGAAAGAAACCGTGCCGGCAGCGGGGAGTGAACTTGTCCTGATCGCCAAGGACGACCTTGCCGCGAGACTGAACATCGATACCGACGACATTACGCTAACGCGCTTTGATGAGGTCACATGGCCTGACGGCAGCCTCGGCTGTCCCCGGAAGGACATGAAGTACAAGCAGATGCTGGTCAACGGCTCATTGATCGTCCTGACCGTCGATGGTGTCGATTACCACTACCATTCTGGCGGCACGCGGCCGCCTTTTTATTGCCCCAACCCGACTCCGCCCGTACCGGGAGACGGCGGCGGCGTCGACATCTAGAAGTATCGAAAAATAGAACACAACAAAAGGGCGCCCCTCACGGGGCGCCCTCTGATTCCACTTGCGCTATCGACGGGTTATCGATTATCCACTTCGACGAGCGTCAAACCCATCAGTCCAATGTCACCTGTATGTGACACCGCACCCAAGTGCCACTGTCCTGACGTTGCCCCCGTCCAGCTGGCATCGACCGACTCTGTCGAGCCGAGCGTCGCAGAGGACGGTGCCGAATCGATGGTCAGGTTGCCGCCCGGGGTTGCCGAGATCACCCACGAATACATGTCGTAATCGGAATCACCGCCTGGCGTCGACCAGCCGTGGACAAACACGGACCAGGTGCCGTCCATGGGCAGGACGATGTCAATCAGCTCGTTCGTGCCGCCACTCGTGCTCGAGGCGACCAAATTGCCGAACGGATCATAGACGAAGAGGTCCAGATCGGCGTCGGCTTCGGTAGCCTCAGGCGGTATCGCGATGCGCAAGAATGCCGCGCCCGACAAGTTGAACTGGTGCAAATTGCTGAAGCCATCGTTCGGATCGAAGCTCTGATCCGGGTCCTGGACCACGTTGTCGGACGTTACCGTCGCCGCCTCGAGCCCATGCGCCGCGGCCGTATAGCTGCCGGTGTAGCCGAACGAAACATCGAAGCTCGTCGCGCCGGATTCTCCACTACCGCTAACCGCGGCCGGGGCGCTGAACAACGCGCCTTTTACGGCGATCGGGCTGTAGACTTCGTAGTGACCGGTCTTGTCCTGCCAGGTCAACGATCCGAAGC
>Ga0209536_100017127_pt1 | contig 10282 bp, 7 predicted proteins | sample DeeMarSeWOR28_12_FD_187461 | JGI IMG/M metagenome (GOLD analysis project Ga0209536, IMG submission 187461) | Marine sediment microbial communities from White Oak River estuary, North Carolina - WOR-2-8_12 (SPAdes) (version 2) | ecosystem: Environmental > Aquatic > Marine > Intertidal zone >... | reverse complement strand
TTTTTTTACTCATTAAGCTTTTTTTTATTTTTTTCCAAGTTACATTTTTTTCAGAGATATCAACTAAGTGTTGCTTTAGGATTTTTACTGTTTCATCCTCATTCATTCGCGTACTATTCCAAGTAACGTAAGGAGCGTAAAAACGTCCTCGTTCAAATTTTATTTGCTCATTTTCAAAACTGAACTTTAAAAATCCTAGTTCTCTAAGATAACAGTATTCATTCGGACAAAGAATGTCAATCTCTCCCATATCTTTTTTAAGATAGAGTAAAAGATAATCTGTATAATCTTTGATTATTTGTCCACATGGACACTGTATTTGGTTTGTTTTATCCCCTGAGGCCAAACTAAACACCTATAAATATTTGTATCGACTTATTTCTTGAAGAAAGATTGATCTTGATTTTTGTTAAGCACTCTTTTAATAAATTATGTCATAGAAGTTGTGTTCTAAATTCTTGAGAACAGATGACTAATTAAATTTAAACTTAAAATCAAACTTCTAAGCTTCCTTTTTAACATATTCTGCTGAATATCAGAAAGATAATTACCCTATCTTTAAAAAGAATGCCTTTATTTCTTCGGTCTTAACTCTAGGAAAAGAACCATTCCTAGTGCGTTCACAGATACTCCAATAAAAAGAATTATAATAAATTCATCATTTTGTGGAGTGGGAATAGGATTTGTTGTGGATTCTGTAGTAGTAGTAGTATCTTGTAGTTCATAAGGTTCCATTGTAATTTTTGCACTTCCAAGAGCTGGCAATGTTATATTGAAGGTGTCATCTATATTGAAATTTCCTAAAAAATTTGAACCATTGTAGTACAAAGAATAGGAATTTGAATAGTTCTTGATTCTATATATTAATGTTCTTTGCTGGTTATAAGGATTGAAAACGATATATTGACGATCTGTGGAGTCTATTGGATAATCACGATCTAAGACATTTAAATTAAGAATCATAGCATTTTGATCCATGGCTTCTCCTAAAGCCTCAAACATCAAATACAACCAGAGGGTTTCCCCAGCACCGTATATTTCTTTGCCATTATAGCCAGCCTTTAGTGGATCAGGATCATAAGTACCTCTTGATTGATAATAACTTATATCCTCATATGGAATGTATTGAGCAGTAATTGGACCATAAAATCGTTCATACTCATCTGGTACACAAGGACTAAAGAAATAAAAGTGTTTAATCCGATTTAAATTCATAATTTTTAACGATTCTATGACTTTAAACGTAGGTGAGTCATAAAGATGTTTTATATAATCTACCCAAAATAAAATTGTCTCAATATTTTCTTTAGCGGCAGGAGCATCAATACCACCTAAACCTAGCTCTTTGGGATTTGCATAAGGGGAATGCATACCATCTAGCCAATTTGCAGGTAACCAAGGACAAGGTTGAGGATTAAATCCGAAATTCCAATCTATTTTCCCATCATCATAGTATAAAATTTCCGCACCAGCATAAAATAATTCAGTTGCTAATTGTTGAAAGTTTGTAGTTGAGTTTATCAAATCTGCGTATTGAATCATTCTAGCAGCTGCAGCAACTCCAGCTGCCACTTCTTGGGGTTCATACATTAAATTAAATGGAGGAATTACAGATCTCATTGCTAATAATGACTTTTCAGCTTCTTCTAAATAATTAAAATTTTTAGTCATTTCATAAGCATCAATTAAGCTATAAGCCATCAAACCAACGGTACAATAATTTATATTATCATTTCTGGTTGCCAGTTTTGTTATAACAGACACAAATTGGGGAAATAAATAGTTAAAATTTTGAGCCATCTCAAGAGCGCTAGTTAAAGACCCATAATAAGACTCATTTAGAACAGACTCTTTTGATATGTAATATAAATGACCCCATTTTAAGACGCTATTTTCCATAAAATACCAGCTATCATGCTCCGTTTCCCCTGGTCCGTTTGTAGCTTGTTTATATACGGGAGAATAATAGAGTGGTAAGCTTTGAATAAATTCATCCAATTCATCAGATCGTGTTGAATTAGGATGCAATTCTAAATACCTATATAAGGGCCAAATCACATCCATAGTAGCCATTAATTCTGTACTCCCACGTGTCCAGTCTGAACCTCCCCAACCATCTGCACCTTTTACATAAGGACGAAAACTCCTCTTATTCCCTCCTATATTTAACCAACTGACATCAAATGTCAAGAGTTCTTCAATACCTTTCTCTGAGAAATCAGCCCAAGTTGTTGCATTCTCTGGAAATTCAGCATAGGCTGGAAGAGTGGAGATAGCTGATTTGCGAGTATCAAAGAGACTTTCCCATGTAAAATCAACATTATGAATAATATAAGTTTCTGAATTAGCTGAAATAATAACTGTAGAAATTATGGTTAATGCATGGGTAATAAGCAAAAGAAATGCAATTTTTATTATTCTATGAGATCCTATTCTTGACATATAATTAATTCCTCGTTTAACGACTGATAATCAATAGATTAATGTTTTTTATGATAATTTTCTGAACGAATAGTAAAATACCTCATCATTTAAATTGAGGTAATTCAGCCTTAAAAGCTTCTACATAGGCATTTGTTAATATTTCCGCTAATTCAAGATCACGAACCATTGGATCTAGAGCAAACGCCTGTGTTATAAGATCAATATCTCCTTTTATGGATCCTTGGGTTATTAATTTCGCAATAGATATTTCTTGATTACAAATCGCTGCAATTGGTTCTGGTAGAGAACCAATTCTTACTCCAGAAGCACCAAATCTGTTTAAAAGACAAGGAACTTCCACTATCGCATCAGAAGATAAATTTGTTATACATCCATTATTTTCAATATTCAAAGCAGGTTCATAGACATTTGCATTTGTTTCTATTGAATCTATAATTGTCGCAATTCTTTCCGCGACATCAGAATGTAAGTGACTAAGTGGAAGTTTATAATTAATCATATCCTGAATTTTTTTCATATTTTTAATTTTATTTTCTTTATTTTCTTGAAAATTGAATGGGTATAGATTATATTTATCCCAATTCTCTTTTTTGGTTGTATATGGTAAATACTCTGATATATGAGTTTCTCCACCGACAAGTAGCTTCTTGAAAGTTTTTAGCATTCGTATTGTTAACGCTTCAAATTTTTTAGGTACTTGATCCAGATTTGCCCAGATTAGAGGGTAAATATCCTCATCTGTACCTTTTCTTTTGATATCGAGCATCCAAGAGAAATGATTCAACCCAGCTGCTAATATATCATATTCTTTGAGTGAAGCGTTTCGAATATCCTGATAATTTGAAATTTTATCATTTCCTATCCTTTTTTGTAGGTCAGGAAGCATAAGTCGGCCTAAAATATAATGACCATGCCAAAACTGATGACAAAAACTAATACATTTCAAAGAAGTAAGTTCATTTATAGCATAATGGATTCTAGGAAGTGGATTGGTAAAATTTATCATCCAACTATCTGGAGCTAAATCTTGAATGTCATTAAATACAGGCATAAGAACAGCAATGTTTCTAGCTGTGTGACCAAATGATCCAGGTCCTCCATTCTCTGCATAATGATAAATACCGAAATTTTTACCTAGTTCGTAATCTTTACTCCAAGTATCGTCCCGATTAATCCCAATGATCAAAATGATATAATCAGCATCAGGTAGAACCTCGTATCTATTTGATGTTGATACAAGTTCCATTTTTGACCCAAATTCATTTTTTATACGCTTAGCAAGCGAATGAACCATTTTGAGCTTATGCTCATCAATATCTACCATATAAAGGGTTCCTTTGTCAAAATTTTTATTTTTCAAAATGTCACCTAAAGTAACAAGATTAAAACCTGCGCTTCCTGCTCCAAGTGCAACAATTTTTGGATCTCCTGACATAATTAAACCACCAAATAATTCTAAGATGTTATTTCAAGCCTGGCAATTAACAATCGTTTTTATTTCATCTGATGACTCTATTCTCATTGAAGAAAATCCAGATTCTAGCTCATTTAAAGAATATTCTTTTGTGATTAATGAATTTATATCAATCACATTTTTCTGAAGAATATCAATTGCATTCTGATTCTCATGGGGATTAGTGAAACTGCCAAAGATATGCAATTCATTTTCATATACTTTAAAGATATCTAAAGGAATTTCAGTCCTAGGACTTGCAACCCCAAAGAGCAATGCTTGACCACCACGATTTAAAATTTTGATTGCCTCCATCGAAGTTTGAGCATTTCCAACAGCTTCGATGGACAAATCTACTCCATTATTATCGGTCTGTTGCGAGATGTATTCAATTATTGAATATTGCTCGGTATTAACGACTTGATGTGCTCCAAACTTGATTGCAAGCTCTCTTCGTAATTTTTTAGGTTCAAAAACGTAAATTTCAGCTTTAAAAAGATGCTTTAGTAATGAAATCATTAACAATCCAATAGGGCCTGCACCAATAACAGCTGCAGTTTCGATTATGGAATTTTTTGCATTATTCAATCCATGAAGACAACAAGCAATAGGTTCCATAAAAAGAGCTTCTCTTAAAGGGACTTTTGAAGGAATTTTGATAGCTGCACTAGCTGGACTTTTGATAAATTCTGCAAATCCTCCTGGTTCTGTTACTCCTAAGGCTTTCCAGTTTAGACAAAAATGAGGACGTTTTTTCTTGCAATAATAACAATATTGCGAGGATTTGATATTATAATCAACGCAGGAAAGATTTGGATTTAGTGCAACATGATCTCCTAAACTATGATTTCTCACTTCTGAACCGACTTGGATGATTTTCCCAGAAAGTTCATGACCTGGAACAAGAGGATATTTCACAAATGGAACTTTTCCCTCATAGATATGTAAATCTGTTCCACATATTCCACAAAAGGCAACCTCTACTAGAATCTCGTTATCATTAATAGAAGGATTCTGAATTTCTTCTAATCCAATTTTATAGGGCTTTTTGAAGACTAATGCTTTCATCTAGAAAAATAACCTACCTTAAAGGAATTTTTAAAGTATGAAATTTAAATTCTTCTAAGTTATCTGGTGGACTTATATGAATCTTAAGGCAGTTGGTTGGGAACATATTCTTATTAATGTTCCAGAAGATTGGGAATTAGTATTTCAAAAGGATCAAAAGAAATCAAAGAAACAGGAAACAGGTTATTTTGGCTTTCGTGACTCCTATCAGAAACGATTGGAAATATCTTATACCAAGATTGCTAAGAAGCCACCAAAAGTCAGTTCGGTCCTTGCAGATTATTTTAAATCACTCAAAAAAAATAACCGGAAAATCATAATTAAAAAAGAAGCATCTATGAAAGTCAATGAACATAACGCGGAATATATATACTGGGAATTGAAGAAAGAACAAGTATTAGGGTATATTTTTTCTTGGATCTGTCCAGAATCAAATCGAATTTTGATTTGTACTACTCAATTCTCTATTGATGAAAAACCAGAGATGAAACAACAACTAGTAGAATTGATTTCAAAATTAAAATGCCATCTTAATGCTGATTTTATTATATGGTCAGCACCAAACCTCCAAATTTCCACACCTGTATACGATATGCACCTACAGAAAAAAGTATTTCTTATAGGATTAACTTTTCTCGAATTTAAAGGAGCAAATTTGTCTCTTTTGGTATACAGAATTGGTTTAGCCAATCAGAAAATAAAAGATGAAAGTAATCTGCCAGAATGGTTTAAGGATAATTATAAGAAGGATCTTCCTAAAATCCCACGTAATTTTCAGGTTGGGGAATTTTCTAAGTTACACTACAAGAAGAGAGAGAATATTTGGAAAAGTTCTTATCAAGTAGAATCGAAAATTCCAAAGAGAGGTATGTACTTCGAAACATATCTATGGCTTAATTACGATAAAAACGATATTTATTGCTTAATTTTTAGATCTAAAACTCTTCCTTCAACTAAGAAAAGGGAAACTATTGAAAATATTACTAAATTAGCAATCATGGTTAATTAGCTTCTAATTTTAATATCTTGAACTTGAAATAATGAAGGAAGTTTGAATTGTTTAAAATTGATTACTTAATTGTTTGGCTTCAAAAATCAAGGATAACCTTTTCAATAGAGACTCCTGATAATTTTCTTTGGTCAGCAATCTCTTCAGGAACAAGAAATCCGATTAAATGTCTCTCAGTTAAATTCATCAAAAATTTTTGGACAGATAATTCGGTTTCTGTCTGTGTTAGTTTATATTTCTCTTGAAAAATCTGAATGATATCCTTAACACGATTCTTACCATCACATAGTAAAAAAACATCCATTCCTAATTTATCAAGCTGGACCCTTTTGTAGTCAGGAGTAGGCATATATCTCCGGATTTTACTTCTCTTTTTCAACTCTGAAATATTGAGCTTCAGGAGGAGTGAATCCTCTGTCCTTTTCTTCTGTTCTACAAAAGGACTAATAATCGGTTTTAAACGATAAAATTCATTTTTATTCACTACAAGTTGATTTAAGGCTTTTTTTCTTCTTCTTAAAAAAGACAATTACTCTAGCTTCCTTATACAAATGATTATGATAGATTCAATAATTCTTCAGCGAATAAACAATTTCTACTTCTTAATGATTTGTAAAATCACGTAATTTAAAAACTCATTCCGATTTTAATCTGCATCCATGATAAAACCTACCATCTTAGAAAATTTTCAGTTTACCTTGGTTGATCCATCAGAACTGGATGATATAAAAGCCAAAGTTTCAAATTTCAGATCAGGAAATGATATTGCTAAATTATCAAAGAATTTCAAACCATTTGAAGTTCCTGGGACGCTACAATCGAACTTGGTCTCTATAGAAAAAATAAATCCTTTTTATGAAAAAAATATGGAGTTTTTCAACTCATTTGAACAATACACCCTCTTATTGATTTCCAACTTGCCACAATTAGACCTATCAAAGAATTACATTTTAAAATTTGAATGGATTGATACAAATGCAGATATTTATCTAAATGGAGATCTGATTTACTCCTCAAATAATGCCTTTCGACGAAGGCAAATTCTAATTGAAAAAACTAAGCTTAAAGAATCAAACATTCTCATTCTGCTTCTATATCCCCATATGAATTATATTGATCAGGAAACTGATATTCCCCAAATAAGACCGTTAGATAGAGTCTTTGTTCGTCGTCCTGCTTATAATTATGGTTGGGATTTCAGCTCTCGAGCTTTATTGCTAGGAATTGGTAGAGTCAGTATTGAAGAAGCATATCAATTCAATATTGAAGATATTTTTATCTACACTTCCCATTTAACCTCCAAAGAAGCCCAAATTGAGATAGAATGGACAACTGAAACCCGATCTCCCTTCGAAGCTATTTACTCAATTGAAATTCTCTTTAAAGATAATATCATTACAAAAGAATTAGTTCAAGAGCTTCAAATAGGAAAAAATACTTCTAAAATGCAATTAATGATAAAAAATCCAGAGATTTGGTGGCCCAATGGATATGGAATTCCGAATATTTACTCTATTTCAATTATAGAAAAGAATACAAAAATATTCAAGAAGGGGAAATTTGGTATAAGGACCGTAGAACTGGTCTTGGAAGGTGAGTTTAAGTCAGTTTTTTATTTTAAACTCAATGGAAAACGGATATGGGCTCGGGGTGCAAATTGGGTACCAACCGATATACTACAGAACTTTAGTGAAGATCAAAAATACCACACATTATTACATCTCGCAAAAGATGGTAATTTCAATATGTTGCGAATATGGGGGGGTGGAGTAGTTGAAAAAGATATTTTTTACGACCTCTGTGATGAACTTGGCATATTACTCTGGCATGATTTTAATTTTGCTTGTTCGATCTATCCTGAAACAGAAGATTTCCTACACAATGTAGATGGTGAGATTAGAGAGATTATTCAACGTCTAAGAAATCATCCCTCAATTATTCTGTGGAATGGGAATAATGAGAACGAGTGGATAGATTTTCAACATTTAACTCCTAATTATAGAGAATCAAGGCAATTAGGGGTAAAACTTCATAGAATCAAAGCACAAGCATGTTCTGAATTAGACCCGAGTCGACCTTATTGGCGAACAAGTCCATGGAGTCCTTCTGCTGAGACAAATTACGAAATTGACCCCAATTCTCCAGACGAAGGCAACAGGCATAACTGGGAAGTTTGGCATGGAGTAGGACAAGATGGATTTGTTCCTCCAGAATATGAACACTATTATAACGAGAAGGGCAAATTTATAACAGAATATGGAGTTCAAAGTTTACCTTCAAAGGATACAATCGGAAAAATTTTTTCAGATAAAACTAAAAAGGAACCAAATGAAATATGGGAATTTCATAATGGTGATATTAAGAAATTAGACATCAATCTAAGGAAAATTGGGTCACCCTCTAATATTGAGGAATGGATATTTTATTCACAGATGGCTCAAGCCTCTGCAATGAAATTTGCTATTGATACATGGAGATCACGAAAATGGAATATTGGAGGAAGCTTGATCTGGCAATATAATGAACCTTGGCCAACGATTTGTTGGTCCCTAATCGATTACTATAATGCCCCTAAAATTTCTTATTGGTTTGTAAAGCGAGCGTACAGCCCTATATTACCCATATTTAACCCAAAAAAAGAACAGATTATTGTAATTAATGATACTTTTCATTTAATAATGGGAACGCTCCGAATAGTTGAACTTCGATTTCCTGATATTGTTCTTAAATCCTCAAGAACAGATATTTTGATTGAACCAAATTCTAAAGTTATTAAACCATATAATACTGATCCTAAATCCGAATTAATCTATTTAGAGTTTATTTCAAATGAACAGAAAATAACCAATTTCTATTTACTTAAAGATTCAAAAGAATTAGATATTCCAGACCCTTTAATAACGTTGAAAATAGGAAAAAATCCTTACGAGCTCATTTTACTTTCAGATAAAATCTCATTTGTTACAAAAATTGATTTTACATTAAATCTAAAGGATAATTTTGTGATATTAATACCGAATGAACCATATTCAATTGAGGCAACAATTCCTATTAAACAAAATGAAATTATAATTTCTATCTGGGTACATCCAGAAAAAGTAATCAAAACTCAAAAATAAAGACGTGGAGAACGAGGAGATGTTTGAATTGGATAATTATTGGACAAAAGATGTGGAAAATCTAATCAGGCTTCTGAAATCAGATTATAATGGATTAAGTCAAGCAGAAGCCACAAAACGGATAAATGAATATGGACTAAATCTTTTGAAACCAAGTAGTAGAATAAACACTCTTTCTGCTCTTTTTAATCAATTTAAGAGTCCAATTATCATTCTATTATTACTTTCAGCATCACTTGCCTTCTTAACTGGAGACCAGATCGATGGAATTATTATTTCTATAATAATTCTTTTTAGTAGTTTATTGGGCTTTTGGCAAGAACGGATGGCGACTAATGCGATAGAGAAACTGATTTCAATAATTCATACACATACAACAGTACTACGTGATGAAAAGCCAGTATCTATCGCTATTGAACAAATTGTTCCTGGAGATATTATAATATTAGCAGCAGGAGATATAATCCCTGCTGACTCGAGAATAATAGAAGTCAATCAGCTGTTTGTAAATGAGGCAACTCTTACTGGTGAAACATTTCCCGTAGAGAAAAATATTGACATTTTAACCGAGAAAACTCCATTTTCAAAGAGGGTAAATTTGTTATACATGGGAACTCACGTAATTAGCGGTACAGGAAAAGCAGTTGTCATTCATACAGGCCAGAAAACAGAATTCGGAAAAATTTCTGCAAGAATAAAATCAAAACCTCCTGTTCCTGAATTTGAACGAGGAATTCGTCATTTTGGATTAGTTTTATTAGAGATAGTCTTGTTAATTACAATCACTATCTTTGGTATCAATGTATATCTCAATCGTCCAGTATTGGAATCGTTTCTATTCGCTTTAGCATTAGCTGTAGGCCTTACTCCTCAATTGTTGCCAGCAATAATTATGGTTAATCTTTCTCGAGGAGCTAAAAAAATGGCTGATAAAAAAGTAATTGTCAAAAAGCTTGCATCAATTGAGAATTTTGGAAGTATGAATATTCTTTGTTCAGATAAAACTGGGACACTCACACAAGGAATCATGAAAATTCATTCAACCAAAAATATTGAAGGTAATAACAGTAATAAAATCCTTGATTATGCCGCGGTTTATGTCAGTCACCGGCATATTACCGAATACAGGCTTGATATGTGTTTCCAGATCACGGGTGTAATCCTGTATGGTTGATTGTGCCCGTTTCA
>Ga0209536_100017125_pt1 | contig 10283 bp, 22 predicted proteins | sample DeeMarSeWOR28_12_FD_187461 | JGI IMG/M metagenome (GOLD analysis project Ga0209536, IMG submission 187461) | Marine sediment microbial communities from White Oak River estuary, North Carolina - WOR-2-8_12 (SPAdes) (version 2) | ecosystem: Environmental > Aquatic > Marine > Intertidal zone >... | reverse complement strand
ACACTGAAGCAGCTGCTCAATATGTAAGAGATAATCTAGATAGCACAGTGACATCTTCTGACTTTGATGGATCAGCAGCAATAACATTTGATTTTGAGGATGAAAAACCTGGAATTATTTGGTTAGAAAGTGCTACCTTTGATCCTGAAGACATATCTATTATTAATCACGAGCTCTTGCATGCCACGCTAAATACCATGCGCTACTCTGGTGTTTCACTTAGTGATTCATCAGAGGAAGCGTATGCTTATCAATTTCAGCATTATTCAAATCAATTCTATAACAAAATCAAACAATGAAAAACCAGTTTTTCTACACTCGTAAGGAGTTAAAATCAGGTACGCCTGATAATCCTGTGTACAACACATTTCGTGACAGCTTTAACATTAACAAGGTGATTCGTAGTGTGGCTATCGAGGATGGTCGTATTATGATTCTTTTGGATGACTTACATGAGCGTGCTCAGGAGGTTCCTGATATTGATCCTCGTACAAACAAAATGAAAGGAATGAAGCGCCAAAAGAACACATTCCAAAGTGAAATCTATTTAGAAGGAGAAGACGTTGAAAGATTCTACAATGCAACATCAATCTGAACTACCGTTCATAAGCTGTAAATGTATCACTTACGGAAGGGTGAACACGCTTGAGGAGAGCCTAGAGTCTTTCCTCAAGCAGGATTACCCTGCAGACAAGTGTGAGTTAATAATAGTGAATGACTACCCCCTCCAGAAGCTAAAGTTTGAACATCCACAGGTGACAATTCACAACATGGATTACACCTTTAGCACTATTGGAGAGAAAGAAAACTACGCCACTAAGCTCTGTAAAGGAGATATTATATGTCAGTGGGATGATGATGATGTAGCTGTTCCATGGCATTTACAGAATGTAGCTAAGTATTTCACAGATGATGTGAATATTCTACATTGGAACCCAGGAGTGTTCTATAACGGGGACAATATTACAGACATCACCTGGATAGGTAATTCTGGTATTGTATTTCGTAAGAAAGCTTGGGAAGCCATAGGTGGACACCCTATTGAGAATGCTGGATATGACATGACATTCATTGAACGTTTACATGTTCATGGTGGAAGACTCTTTGCTACTCCTCCTAAGGAAGAGGCTAGTTGGTTTTATATGTGGGGAGGCAGAGGATATCACATGTCTGGTCAAGGACACGATAAGCCTGGCAAACCTAATGTTATTCAGAGACATAGTGCTCACGTAGAAAATCTCAGAATGCAGGGTAAAATACCTACAGGAGATGTTCAGCTGAAGCCTAAGTGGAAACACGACTATGTAAAGATGCTCAAAGACTATGTTAGTAGATTTCATAATCCCAACGTATAACCGCCCTGCCCCTCTAAAATGTATGCTCTCCTCTCTGGTGGCTCAAACCAATCCATACTGGGGAGCACATGTTGTTATTGACAATCCTGAGGATGTAGAAAATGTCAAACTCGTAGAAAGCTTTAATGATCCTAGAATTCGTTGGACAAAGCTGGATAAGCGCTACAATGACTGGGGTCATACGCCAAGAGAGTATGGAAAACAGAAGAGCGAAGCTAAATACATCATCATGACAGGAGATGATAACTACTATACACCAAACTTTGTGGCAGAAATAGCTCCTTTGTGCAGTGTAGAGGTGGGAATGATCTATTGGGATATGGTGCACTCACATTACAAATATTCTTATTTCAACTGTATGCCTGCTAATGGGCAGATTGATATGGGAGCATTTGCTACCCGTAGAGATTTAGCTCAGCAGATTACATTAGGTAAGGAATATGATGCTGATGGTAGATTTGTAGATGATTTCAAAAGGAAATTCCCAACACAGAGTATATCAAAGATTAAAAAGGTGCTTTTTGTACACAACTGATGAAAATACTTGTAACAAATAACACGTTAGCTGGTGTAGGAGGAAGTGAAACTTATGCATACACACTCGTCATGGAGCTCAAACGTAAGGGTTTCCATGTAGATGCTGTGTCTGCTAGTTCACTTGGACCTATATCTAAGAAGCTTACAGAAAACGGAATATCAGCAACATCTGTTGTTCCCTCAAAAGAATACGACTTAATATTAATGTCTCACACTAGCTCTGTTCCTAAGCTAGTTGGTGTAAAAGGACTAAGAATACAGACATGTCACGGTGCATATCATCAATTAGAACAGCCCACCAGAGAAGCGAATAAACATGTTGCTGTTTCTGAAGAGGTGCAAAAGCATCTAAAAGGACTGGGATTTGAATCATCTGTGATATATAATGGTGTAGATCTTAATCGTTTCAAGCCTGTAAATCCTATTGGTTCCAGTGTAAAAACAATACTCTCCCTATCTCAATCAGGAACACTAAATCAGCGCCTGAAGAGAATATGCGCACAGCTTGGAATAAAACTCATAGAGCTTAATAAGTTTGCCAATCCCACATTTAATGTAGAAGACTATATCAACCAGGCAGACATGGTGATATCCATAGGAAGAGGAGTGTATGAGTCACTTGCCTGTGGAAGAGTGGTGTTGTGTCTGGACCAGCGACATTACATAGGAGCTAAGCCTATAGGAGATGGTATGGTGACAGAGGCTAATGTAAGAGACCTATTGAGATTCAACTGCAGTGGTAGATTCAGCAAGACTGAGTTTGACGATAATAAAATCATCCAAGCCATCCAGTCTTATAAGAAGGAAATGGGTGACTTTGGTAGGGAGTTTGCAAACAGCGAACTAAATATATCCCATCAAGTGGACAAGTATCTTGCTTTAAAATGAGAAAAGCCCCTGAAAAGGGGCTTTCTTATTAAACAAACAACTATGAAACAACAACTATTTGGATAGGCGCTTAGATTTTAAGGGCCACATCTTACTCTTTAAACGAAGCTTTGTATCAGCTTCCTTCATATAATTGTCTTTAGGTCTTGGGTTGGGCACCTTAGGAGCCTTTTTTGGTTTACCTGATTTCATATTAGCAACCGTATTTACATTTACCCATCTTCATTCCACCCATAGCTTTCTTAGGTGACTTACCAACTTTCTTCATGGCAATAGCTACAGCAGCTTGCTTCTTTAAAGCAGCACCACCTTTAGCTTTCATTTTGCCACCATTCTTAATAACACCACGTCCTTTAAGAATATCAGCTTTAGTGATTTTACCATCTTTATTTAAATCAGGGAAGCTCTTACCATTCTTAGCTTTCACCTTAATTCCTTTACGTCCTATGTTCTTTTGAGAAGCAGGCATAGAACCTTTTTTCTCAAGTTCTTTCATCATTCCTTTACCAGGAGCGCTAAGATCAACATCTTTTTTACGAGATGGAGTTTTAAGAGAATCTAAACCAAAAGCTTTTCTCATTTTTTTGATAGTGCCAGCCCTATCTACCTTTACGCTTTTTGGAATATTTCCTTGAATGCGACCTCCAGGTTGATACTTTTTAATCTTTCCCATTGTTATTTAAGTTTTTAATTATTAGCAATTCCACTTGCGAAGGGCAAGAGCTTTTCTTGTAGGTTTACCATTCTTTCTCATAGGTCCTTTTACACCAGACATACGAGCACAGAATGACTTACGTCTATTAGCAGCTTTACTACCTTTTTTCAGTTTTGATGGAGGTGTAGTGACTGCCATTTTTAACTTAGATCCAGGATTCTCTCTTCTATAAGAAGCAACTCCTTTTCTATTAAGCCCACCTTTTGGGTCCTTGCCTTCAGAGCGAGTCCAAGCTGGTGTTTTACCACCAGAACGCATCTTAGGAGCTCTACGTTCTTCACGTTTGATCTCTCTATCAGCTTGTTTGTCAGCTCTACGATTCTCACGCATAGCCTGACGCTCTTCCTTACGAGCTTGTTTCTCAAGCCCACAAGATCTGCCTCCAGATCTACCAACACGCATGCCCATTTGAGCTTTCTTAATTGTAGCCATTACTTCTTCTTTTTAGATCCCTTATACTTATAATCAGGATTGTCTCTGTGCCATTTCTTGGTAGCAGCTACACCCTGTTTAACAGTTTTAGCTTTACCTATTCTGGTGAGGTTGATGGTGTCCCATTTACCCTTGTCCATTGTAGGATGGTTTACAATTATGTCTCCTTTTGTACTCTTAGTAGTATTTTTGGCAGATTTATAAACCACGTGGTTTTCACCACCAGCTTTCACCTTCACTTTTCCACCTTTCTTAAGTGTAGAACCTGCATAAGGTCCTTTCTTTTTAACTAGTGGTCCGTTAGGAACAGGTGTAATGGATCCCTTGACAGCTGTAATTGTATCTCCTTTCTGTGCCTTACGGGGCATAGAATTACGCATTCTAGGAGCAACTGTCAAGGATTTCTTGATGGTTGGCATTATTTCTTCTTACGCATTTTACCTAATGTCATAGCAAGACGTGCTCTTTGGCCCATTTTACCAGGCTTCTTAGCAGCAGCACGAAGCTTACCAGCAGGGATTTTTTCACCCTTCTTTACACCTAAAGACTGACGAAGAGCTCCAGGCTTTTTAATGGCAGATTGAATCCATTTGCCACCTTTAGCTTTAGCCACCTTAGCACCCTTCTTAGCAGTCATGCTAGTAGCACCAAGTTCTTTATCTTTTGTAAGACTCACTTTAGTCTTTACATTACGAGGAGGAAGATTCATTTCCTGAACCTTTGTCCAAGCACCGTTAGGATCAACAGGTCCTACACGCTTGTTAGAAGCTTTCAAACCAGCTTGAGCTTTTTTAATGTGTCTCATTTTCCTTTAGCTTTAATTTTACGTTCTTGTTTCAGCATTGCTGCTGTAGGTTTTTTACCAGGCTTACCTGCTGCCTTGTTACGTTTAGCTGCTGCACGAATGTTATCCCACAAACCACGTTGTGAAACACTTCCGTCAGCACGCTTGAGCATTTGTTTACCACCAGAACGGTATCTTTCTACACTAGTTACCCTACCTTCTTTATCTTCTTTAATTTTAGCTAAGGTGGGTTTTTTATCAGCGCCTTTTAAAACTCCTTTTAAGGTGCGTTTTTTACCAATGTATGTTACATTACCTTCCTCAGTTGGTATGGAAGTAACCTTAGTTTTATAACTACCATCTGGACTTTTTGCCTTTCCTTTGACAACACCATAATTAGTAGTTTTAAACTTCATAGGTTTAGCAAAAACTCCATCTTGAGCTTTCTTAACTTTTGCCATATCAATAGTTTTTATAGACCAGAAGACTTAGGAGCCTCTGGAGCTTCTTTAACAATGTCAGCTTCTACAGCTTTAGCAAGCGCTGCTTCAATGGCTTGGTTAGCTTCGTTAGCTAGAAGAATGCGACCTGCTTCTTCTGTATTCAGAACAGCACGAAATGCGTTCAGAATGAGACCAAACTCTGCTCCTGTGAATTCAAATTTGTCTGTAGGAGTCCATGTGTAGCGTTTGCTAGGATCGTAAGTTGCCATAATATATAAATTTTTGGTTTAGATACAAATATATATCCAGGTTTTCAATTATCCAAATCTATTTCAAACGCAATGTTTGCAGAGGTCTTGATAGACTTGGAGAGCTTGAGCTTAATCTGGAAGATGTTATGTAGTTTGAGTAGTTCCTCAAGCAGCATTGGTGCATACTTAGGAAGACTAGGTGCCAGTCTGAAATGATAAGAGCGAGGATTCTTGGTGATTTCCAGAGTGCTTAATTCATCCACTGAGTTTATCACTCCCTCTAGATGTGCAAAATAAGCTAGTTCATTATCAGGCATCACCTCAGGAAAGAACCTCTTATTGATTGTCATTAGGACAGAGTTAGCAGGTACTTAGTTTTAGCAGCTTCTCCACTAAGAGCGTCAGCTAGATTAGCAATATCGTGATATCCGTTACTCTCAGCAAAGCTCTTAAGGCTGGAGGCAAAACTCATAAGCTCACTCACCACAATACTAGCGCTTGCTGTATCTGATAGAGGTTCCATCTTTGGTGCCTTGGGACGCTTGCCCATATAGCCCATGAGTTTTTCTATCACCCCATCCTTAAAGTCGTGTACATAATCATACAATCCACCAAGAGCTTGGTGTTCTGCATAACTCTGTGTTTGCCAATGCAATAAATGTAATTGCTCATGGAAATACGTAAGCTTTCCAGCTATAGTTTCTAGAGACATCTCGCCACCAGAAGACTTCAACATATCAGTTGGGAATAATGACTTTGTCATTGTTTGTTAGTTTTAACCTACTGTTGTAGTGGTTGTTGTAGTTGTACTACTTGTACTTGTAGTGCTAGTGGTAGTAATGCAACATTCGTTAGCATTAATCTCTTGCCAATTACCAACCTTGGGTTTGAAACGCTGAAGGATTAAACTTCCAGCAATAACACGTCCTGTACCATCGTAACGAACGTATGCTTTTAACTTATTATTAGTTGCCATATCTTAAATTTTAACGAGGTAAAGGGGTAGTGGTTGTAGTTGTTGTTGGATTGCAGCATTCATAAGCTGGAATTTCCACCCATTTACCTACCTTGGGCTTCTTTCTTCTTAGAATCAGGCTGCTGGGAACGATTCTCCCAGAACCGTCAAAGCGTACATAAGCCTTGAGAGGGCGATTGTTAATTGTGGCCATGATTAATAGTTTAAATTATATTTGTTAAAAAGTTTTTTCAATTCGTTTGTGTAATACCATGTGCATCTAGTCTTTGATCTTTCATCTGTAAGAACAGAATTCAAGTGCTCATCTTTTGAAGGATCTATTCCTTGGTGGTATTTACCCTTGTAAAAACAGTTGTATCCATCCATGAAGGGAGATACAATTCCTGCATTATGAAGGATGGGATGTGTCTCTAGCTTCTCTATTGGATCAGGTGCCCAGCTGAATCCCATTTCAGCAATCACCTTCACCTCTTTCTCCTTTACCCACAGGTTCCACAGCACAGCCCACATATCAGCACACCAGCTCTGGAATCCTTTATCTTCACTCTCAAAGAATTCTTTATTAGTCCTTTGGAGATAAGTTCTGATGAGGATACAATCGTTCATCACCTTGCTCCAGAAACTAGCATCTATGTTCTTTAGGAAGTATTGAGCTCCTCCAGAATGGTCATTGTTAGCTTCTGCTTGTTCTCTGCTGATTCCAACAACACTACCTATTTCAGCTAACACATCTCTTGTCTTGTATTCTTCTAGTTTCTCAGGAAGCACATCTTTTATCTTACTATCAAAATAATCAGCACTTATGTAACTGATTGTGTCTGAAACGTAACACACATCATCATCTATAAACTGTTGAATATCAAACTTTTCTGTAAATAGAATGTCTGAATCACAGTAGAATATTGCCTTATCACTCAGTTCTGGATGTTCTTTCCAGTGCCTCCAGAGGGTGTAAGGTCTTAAGACAGGAATGTAGATTCCAAGTAGAGAACTTACGTCGTGCTCATCCTTGTAGAAGTGAAACTCTGCTTCAGGGTAAAGATCAATCACCTGTTTCCACTTAGGGTTCTGTTCTCTGTAATTAGGGATGAAGATTAGAACAATAGCCTTGTCAGATTCATTTCTATTCCTAAGGCTCTCCAACCAAAGATGAACTTGCCATGTGTAATAGGTGTCATCTGGCTGGGCACAGACATACTTTAAATCCTTCATATGTAGTTATTGGTTTTTAAGAGTTTCTCCTTATGGAGTGGTAGTGGTAGTGGTAGTTGTAGCATTTGCTATCTTACCTACTATCCCAATCAGTTGCTGAAGCTGTTTAGAGATGTTCCAAAGCAACTGGGACTGAGGGTCCTGACTTAATGGTCTTGATGGTATTGCCATTTTAATAAGTTTTATTTAGTATAAAGATATCACTGTAAATACTATTTCCACCATCCGTACTGCCCCATTCAACAGTGATGTCTAATGTATTACTAATTGTTGTATCAAAGGTGGTATTGTTCACTGTATTAAATGCAAATCCTTCAACAGTTCCATTCACCGTTTTAACATAGTGAAACGTTCCTAAAGAAACTATAGAGGCCACTGTAGCTGCACCAATCTGTCTTATCGTAAAATCTATATTTAAAGAAAATATATCATTTGTAATATTTGTAATAGGCTCCACTCCACTATCTAACAGAACTACAGAACCTGTTTTCACTCTGATTCTTATAGTTTGGTTATTAGCTGTATTTAAAACACCACCCATCATAGCTCTAAAGCTATCTCCAACAGAAAATCCGTTAGCTGGAACACTGAGAGTACCTACACCACCATTAATAAGTGTAGTTTCTACATCAGTTCCTGAAATAGGTGTACTATTTGCTGTCTGAGCAAATAATCCATAACTCACTGTAGCTGGTGCACTTGTACCTGAGGTTCCTGAGGTTCCACTGGTACCTGAACCACCATCTATATTACAAAGCTGACAACCAAGCTTTTCTAGTTGCTTGTTGATTTCCCACAGGAGGTTTTCCTGAGGACCCCAGCCTATCTGTCTTGAAGGAATAGCCATAAGTTACAAATATATGGTGTTAGTTAGAGAAAACAATGAGCTTCAATAAATTACAATAACTAAGTTAGTTAAAACGGCTCTAACTAAACTTGTTTAAATATTTGGACAGCAAAATATAGGAGGCAAAGAAACACCCTGAGATTCCATAGAAGATAAGATCTGCTGCCCAGAATGAGCCAGTTACCTCCATTATCAACTTGAAAAGGAAATCGTACCCAAAGGGTAGGAAGAACATTGCCAGCATCAATGATGCGTCTCTTAAGGCTTTTAGCCTCTGTCTTTGCTTTCTTAACATGATCACCTTCCATAAATGGGGGTTTCGTTATCTGCCTTGTCCAACATATTTGGACACTTTCTTATCCTTGGGACCGCTAGATTTCTTAGCTTTTCCTCCTTTGCGCTTCCCAAAGCTTATCTTACGGGATTCGCCTGATGATTTTGATTTTGCCATGGTTTTAGTTTTCTTCTTCGTTATCAGACTTTCCTTTTGTCTTGTTAATCCATTTATCTATAGAAGCTATTCCAAAAGCCCCTATTACAATTATCATGAATCCATCAAATATGAATTGGTGGATTGGCATTTCTCTACCCAATATACCAGTGACAATATCTGTAACCAGAGTGATTATCATCATGAGGAAGGCTATAAATCCAACGACAGCTTTCTCATTGATAGAGTTGTTGTCATTAAATAAATCGTGTAAGAACTTTTTCATTTTCAACTATTTAAAGAGTATGTAAGACGTCTTACCACCAGATCTAACAGCCTTCAAGATTTGCTTGCGCTGCTTGCCAGTGGTCTCATAAGATACATGCACCCAATCAGGGTTCTTATCTGTACCAAATTCCCAGATGAGCTGATCAAAGTTCAGGTGGTCTTTGATGTATTTAAACACATCTGCGTTAGATACGCCAGATGCTGAACCATCCATGTCGATATCAATTGCCTCACCAGAGCAGTGTTGAGAGCTAGATGCTCCACCAATGGCAGCATTGAGCTCCTTACTTCTGTAGCCAGAGCTAATGTAGATGGGAACAGCAAAGTGCTCACGGATGGGCTCAAATATGTTCTCAGCCAGCTTCTTAAAGTTCTCCAGATGTTCTCCAGAGGGAGTGTTGTTGATACCCTTACGCTTAGCAGTTTCACTTCTACTCACCTCAGCCAGAGATAGGTGTTTTGAAATCTGCATGTTCTATTATTTTTTAAGTTTTAACTTCCAATAAGCTCCCACACCGTACATCAAATCGCCATAAGTGTTTACACTTAGTGACCCTCCAAACAGAAAATCATTCCTGGTTTTCAGAAGAGCACCTGCCCCTACTTGCTGATTTACAAGATTGGTTTGGAAGGCCCCCCCTACATACAGCTGTGTCACCTTTTTTGGAGGAATTGTGACAGTTTCCTTGATCACTGGGTATTTAATGTTCACTTGTGTGCCCCTACCCACGATGAGATTCTTCTGTACAGTGTCAGTGATTTTTACATATCCATTCGTATCAATACGTATGCTATCTTGCATGATGTTCTTCGCAAGTAATTGATTTACAACCTCTTGGTACTGAACCACGAGCTTTGCATAGTTGCTATCAGGGATGTAATTGTTGATGATGGTATCATGTGATTCTATTTGGATGGTCTTAGTCACCTGAGGTTTGCTAACTATCAAGGAATCCTTGACAACCCAAACAGTGTCTCTCACAATCTTTGGTCCTTCAGAAGGAATAGGTTGGATGCATTTTTGTAGTACCACTGCAATTAACAGCACCACGATCACTAAATTCAATAGATTCTTCTTAAGAAAATCCATATTAATTACTTAGGTTGGCAATAATTTTACTTACA
>Ga0209536_100017124_pt1 | contig 10284 bp, 7 predicted proteins | sample DeeMarSeWOR28_12_FD_187461 | JGI IMG/M metagenome (GOLD analysis project Ga0209536, IMG submission 187461) | Marine sediment microbial communities from White Oak River estuary, North Carolina - WOR-2-8_12 (SPAdes) (version 2) | ecosystem: Environmental > Aquatic > Marine > Intertidal zone >... | reverse complement strand
AGCCATGGCGAGAGAACACCTGGCTGATGCCGTACTCAGCATGAAAACCTCGAAACTCAACAAAGCACTGCGCAAACAGGTTTTCAGCACCGCGGTACTCAAAGCCACCCAGGAAGAGTTGACCACCATCGTCATCGCGCTCGGCATTTTTGTGGCGCTGGTGAAATTTGAGATGCCGTTAGCGACCGTCATGGTGCTGGTGGTAGTGCTCGGCAAGATGCTCAGCCAACTGGGTAAGGTACAGAAACAGTATCAGAAGGTGGTGCTGGGCGAGAGCGCCTTCTGGTCCCTCAAGAAAGGCATTGAAGAAGCTCAGAGGTCTGAGGAGACACTGAGCGAAGGAGCGCGGCCAACACTGACACAGTCGGTGCAACTGGACGGGGTCAGCTTCAGCTACGACACACATCCGGTACTCAGCGATGTCAACCTCGAAATTCCCGCGGGCTGTCTAACCACCTTAATCGGCCCTTCCGGCTCCGGAAAAACAACCATTATCGACCTCGTCATCGGTTTGCTTCGCCCGCAATCCGGCACGGTACGCGTCGACGGCGTCCCGCTGACGGAACTGGACCTGAAGGCATGGCGCCACATGATCGGCTACGTCCCGCAGGAAATGCTGCTGTTACACGATTCGATACTGCACAATGTGACACTGGATGATCCTTCACTTAGTGAAGAGGACGCCGTACGGGCTCTGCAGGCAGCGGGTGCCTGGGAATTTGTGTCACGCATTCCGGCGGGCATACACAGCACCGTAGGCGAACGCGGCACGAAGTTATCGGGGGGACAGCGGCAACGCATCATGATTGCACGTGCCCTGGTTCACAAACCCCGCTTACTCATCCTCGACGAAGCCACCAGCGCACTGGATCCGGAAAACGCAGCGGCCATCGGCAAGACCATGGAGGATCTGCGCGGTGGTCTGACCATTCTGGCAATTTCGCACCAGACCGCCCTGGTTGAAACGGCCGACCGCGTCTATCGGCTGCAGGCAGGTAGCGTCTCACTGCAGGACAACAGAAAGCTCGCCTAGCACACCCTGCACCCAATAACCACACAGCGTACAGATCAAGACCCGTAAAAGTTCGTTGTCGTGGTCGTTTCCAGGTGTGTAACCGGGGTTAAGGCTCAACCGCCGCCGAACAAGGCGTGAACCCTTTGCAGTGCGCAATCCATGTCGGCTATGTCCGTATCGGCGCGGTGTTGGAACGCATCACCCAGCCAGACTGCCCGGCCTCGCGATAATAGATTGCGATGTACAAGCCGAATATCACGACTCAGTCGCTTGGGCCCGAAACGCATCATCCAGCTATAGGTCAGCGCGCTCAGGCGGAAATCAACCAGTGTCTTTCGTCCTGGCCGCATCGGATAACCGTAACCACCCAGTTCCGCCATATGGACAGGCTTACCAGTGGCGCAGGCTTCACTGAGCATGGATATGCTGTCCGCTGTCACGATGAGCTCATCGCTCAGGCCCAGTATGGCGAAATAGGGATTGGCCGGGTCATTGGCTCTCCATTGGTAGAGATAGTGGGGTACGGACACGTTCCTTTTCAAAATCTGCGCCGCCGATTTCGGCGTCCGCGCACTGGTCGAAATCAGCAAGGATCCCTTGCGCCGACTGGCCGCGCGATCAGCCTGCTGGAAGAGCGACTCGAGCGCCTTCGACCCAAGCGTATAAGGACCGCTGTTGCCGCCCAGAATCACACCAATGTAGGGCTTTGGCAAATCCGCAAACCGCGACTCCCAGCTGTGCGCCTCTTTCGCCAGACGATCGGCGCTGACCCTGTGCAGCGTCAGGGCGTTGTGCAAGACATTGTGCCGCTCGGGCAACCGATACTGCGGCGTAGTAATGATCAGGTCGAACTGATCGAGCTTGGCCCAGGGTCGACCGATGTGAACGAGCCGGGTTCTGCCCCCCGACTGCTTGCGAATCCAGCGCCCCACCGGCTCATTGCGCATGCCGCCTGAAATCACCAGATCCGGCCAGGGCGGTAGCAAGGGACTGGAACGCTGCAATCGGATACCGCGCAGGTCGCTACCCCGAAATAGACTGGTACGGAACTCGGTTTTCCGGTAGCTGAGCTCCTTGAGCTCAAACGGCCATCCCAGCGCCTCCCCCAGGGCAAGGATCTGGCTGCGTTCGCCGGCTCGATAACCTGTGACCAACCACACCTTGGGCATGGAAGTGCCGTTCGGCGCCAAAGGCTCCGTTTGGACGGTTTCGGGTGCCTGCATGACGGGCCGCCTACCTCCCGGAGAAGCGCAAATCGCCCGGCAAGCAATGCGGAACACAGGCACAGCAGGTTCCCTGCGTGATTTCGCATGCTTCCGCGGCCTGCAGAACTTGAATCATTTGCGTAAACATAACATTCGCCGTCCGAAAGCCCGTGGCTTTCACCGTGGCACCGCCACTCAACTCCAAGTACAATTGGGGGTTTGCGAATCTAGCGGCTTGCACCATCCGAAGCAAGCCGCGTGAATCTGCCGTAAACTGGATCCGGGTGCGTACTCTTCCATGCCTGACTACAACGATTTCCTGACCCGCATATTTGAAATCCTCAAACCGTTCGCCAAACAGGGCATTATTCTCAATGAAGAAAGCGAACTGGTCACCGAGCTGGGGCTTACCTCCCTCCAGGTAATGGAGCTCATCGAGCAGATCGAAGACCACTTCGACATGTCGATACCACTCAACATTCTTCCCGATATCCGCACAGTACACGATCTGGCGCTGCAACTGGAAAAGCTGGCTGATTGAAATCATGAGCCTGTTTGATAAATTCCAACCCATTGTAGAAATCCGCGCCGAGCTGGAGGCACTCGGCATCATGCCTTTCGGTGCGGTCACGGAAAAAATCCTCTCAGCTACCGAGGCTATCGTCAACGGCCACAAAGTCATTCTGGCCGGAACCAACAACTACCTGGGACTGACGTTTGATCCGCAATGCATCGCTGCGGCGAGAAAGGCCGTCGAGGAACAGGGCACCGGAACCACCGGCTCGCGTATGGCGAATGGCACCTTTGCCGAGCACGTGAAGCTCGAACAGGAACTCGCCGCTTATTTTGACCGCAAACACGCTATCGTGTTCTCCACCGGTTATGCAGCCACCATGGGCATGGGATCGACTCTGGCCGGTGCTGGAGATGTCATCGTACTGGATGCTGACAGTCATGCCAGTATCTACGACGGTGTCCGCCTGGGTGGCGCCGAGGTCATCCGCTTTCGGCACAATGACGTCGGCGATCTCGAAAAGCGCCTGCGCCGGCTCGGGGAGCGGATATCCAACACTCTGATTATCGTGGAAGGCATATACAGCATGCTCGGCGATCAGGCACCGCTGGCCGATATCGCCGAGGTGAAACGCAAATACGGCGGCATCCTGCTGGTCGATGAAGCCCATTCGCTGGGCATGCTGGGTGAGCACGGCCGTGGCGTCGCCGAAGCAGCCGGGGTCGAAGACGACGTCGACTTCCTGGTCGGTACCTTCAGTAAAAGCCTCGGCGCTACCGGCGGCTACTGCGTCAGCAACCATGCCGAGTTGGAGGCCATACGCTTTGCCATCCGCTCGTACATATTCACTGCTTCGCCTTCACCTTCCGTCATCGCATCCACACGCGTTGCACTGCGGCTGCTGCAGGAACGTCCGGAGCTGCGCGAACGCCTGTGGGAAAATGCGCACAGGTTGTACGATGGCCTTAAACAACTGGGCTTCGAGATCAGCCCTCAGGTGAGCCCGGTGGTGGCTGTCACTATCAGGGAACGGCAGCAGGCGATTACATGGTGGAATGAACTCATGCGGCGCGGCGCTTACGTAAACCTTGTCATGCCACCGGCCTCTCCAACTACCGACAGCCTGTTGCGCTGCAGTGTCAGCGCAGCACACAGCAAGGAGCAGATCGACCGTATCATTGCAGCCTTCGCCGCGCTACAGACGCAGCCGGCGGAAGAACACTGAAGGATCGCGAGTGAAAGCAGCCCGTGGATAAACTGAATATCATCGGTAATGGCCCGTTGCATGGCGAAATCAGCATATCGGGGGCCAAGAACGCCGCATTGCCGGTGCTGGCGTCCACATTGTTGAGCGCCGAACCCGTTACCGTCCAGAACGTCCCGCATTTACGCGACATCACGACCACACTGGAACTGATGGGCCGTTTCGGCACCCGCATCGAACTCAGCGAAAACATGGACCTGGTCGCCGACAATTCGGCCATTTCGGAACTGCGAGCGCCCTATGAACTAGTCAAGACCATGCGAGCCTCGATACTGGTTCTCGGCCCGCTACTGGCGCGTTTCGGCGAGGCCGAAGTGTCTCTGCCGGGTGGTTGCGCCATTGGTTCACGCCCGGTGAATCTGCATATCCAGGGTCTGAAGGCGATGGGTGCTGAGATCGACATAGAAGACGGCTACATAAAAGCCAGGGCCAGCCGCCTGAAAGGCGCACGATTTCTGTTCGATCTGGTTTCCGTCACCGGCACCGAGAACCTGATGATGGCCGCCTCACTGGCGGCTGGCACGACCGTACTCGAAAATGCTGCGCGTGAGCCGGAAATCATTGATCTGGCCGCCTGCCTGACGTCCATGGGTGCAAGAATTCGAGGCGCCGGCACAGACACCATCACCATCGAGGGTGTCAAGCGACTGCACGGCGGCAGCCATACCATTATTCCTGACCGCATCGAAACCGGCACCTTTCTGGTCGCCGCGGTGGCTACTGGTGGCAAGGTACGACTGAGAAAGACCGACCCGACTTACCTGGACGCCATACTGGAAAAGCTGCGCGAATCGGGTGCAGAGATTGAAACCGGGGAAAGCTGGATAACACTGGACATGCATGGCAGACGCCCGCGAGCCATCAATATAACCACCGCCCCTTATCCGGCTTTCCCGACAGATATGCAGGCCCAGTTTGTCGCCCTGAACACAGCGGCGGAGGGCACGGCGACAGTGAAAGAGACGATCTTCGAAAACCGTTTCATGCACGTGCAGGAACTGCTGCGCATGGGTGCCGATATAGAACTGCAGGGCAACACAGCCATTGTACGCGGCGTCAGCAAACTGCACGGTGCACCTGTCATGGCGACCGACCTGCGAGCCTCAGCGTGCCTGGTAATTGCGGGGCTGGCAGCCGAGGGCGAGACGCAGATCGATCGTATCTATCACCTGGACCGCGGCTACGAATGTATTGAAGAGAAACTGGCACAGCTGGGTGCCAGGATCCAGCGCCTTCCGGGGCGAAACCTGGGCAAGCCCGTCGACGACCACAAGCCTTCCAGCGCGACTGCCTGAATCAGGCATCGCCCAGGGTGAAATAAAAGCTTGCCCCTCTATCCTTCTCGCCTTCCCCCCAGACGCGCCCGCCATGGCGCTTTATGATGCGTTGCACGGTGGCCAGACCGATACCCGTACCTTCAAATTCGCTGCCATGCAATCGCTGAAAAGTGCCAAACAACTTGTCGGCATAATCCATATCGAAACCCGCACCATTGTCTCGAAGGTAATAGACACTTTCAGCACCCGTTCGCTGCAAGCCAAACTCGATTTCAGCCTTGGCAACTCTGGAAGTGTATTTCCAGGCATTACCGAACAGATTGGCCAGCGCCATCTCGATCAAGCGCATATCACACCGCGCCTTTAGTCCGGGCTCAATGACGACGCTCACCGAGCGGTCCGGCTCCGATTCCCTCAGCTTGCCCACAATGGAATGAGCGAGCCCACTGAGATCGACCATATCGCGGCGGAGATCCTGACGGCTTACCCGTGACAGTTCGAGCAGGTCATCAATCAGACTGGCCATGCGCTGGGCACCCTTGCGCACCCGATTGAGATAATCCTTACCGGTGTCATCAAGGTTGGCGGCATGGTCCTCCAGCAGCAGCTGACTGAAACCGTCGACAGCCCTCAGCGGGGATCTCAGATCATGTGACACCGAGTAACTGAAGGCTTCCAGCTCCCTGTTGGCCGATTCAAGAATCTTCGTCTGTTTTCGCAGCGCCGCCTCGGCTTCTTTTCGCCGCGAAATATCTATCGAATAGCCGATCATGCCTACCGGCGAACCCTCCTCGCCGAGAAGCATCGACAGGGACAGCTGAGCATGAAAATCGGTGCCATCCTTGCGCCTCATCACCACCTCTGTTTCATGCTCGCCCCTGTCTTTGAGCGGAGTGATTACCTGCTGCTGCAGAAACTCGTGCTGCTCTTCGGGATAGACGAACGAGATGTGCCTGCCCTTCGCCTCGCGTGCGGAATAGCCGAACAAGCGTTCAGCACCCTTGTTCCAGCTGGTAACCACGCCATCCAGATCAGTTGAAACCACGGAATCGTGTATCTGGTCTATGATCTTGGCCTGCAACTGCACTTCCCTCGTGCGCTCTCTTACCAGTTCCTCGAGGAGACCGCGGTGCGCCTCGAGCTCTTGCTCTTCCTGCTTGCGCTCGGTGATGTTTTCGTAACAACCCAAAACACCGATGATATTCCCGGCCAGATCCCGCAGGGGCACCTTACTGGTGCGAAGAATCAAACTTTCACCGTTCGGCGAGGTCTGTGGCTCCTCATAATTGATCATCGCCACCCCCTCCCGCACCACTTTATGGTCGTCGGAACGATAGAGCTCGGCCTGATCGTGCCAGCCGAGTGAATAATCGTCCCTGCCTATAATCTGCTGGGGAGACTCCAGGCCTGCATCGTCGGCGAAAGATCGATTACAGCCCAGGTACACAGAGTTCCTGTCTTTCCAGAAGACCCGCACCGGGATGGAATCCAGGATCAACGCCAGCCTCTGGCGCGATTCATCAAAGGCTTGCTGCGCCTGCTGGCGTTCGGCCAGCGAGTGCCTGAGTTGCTTTGTCCGAAGGTATTGCAGCAACAGCAGGGGAAACAGAAGATACACTGTGAGTATCGCGCCACTCGACTGCAGTAGCCGAACCGCCGAATAGCCGTCCAGGATATCCCGGCGAATGATAGCCTCGGCCTCGTCCAGTTCCACCAGCGCCCGCAGCAGACGGCGGAAATCATCCCGTTCATTACTGTCGCCATCCGCCGGGGGGAACGGCTGATTTTCGGGCAACCGTTCCGCGGCCTCCCGGGCTATCCAGTCATCTATCGTCTTGGCAAACGCTTCTACCTTTTTCTCGACCAGAGGATTATAGTCAGCGGCATCACGATAGCTTTCGGTCAACTGTTTCATTCGAATAACAGCCGCTTCAAACCGCGCAGGATCTGAGCTTCCACCCTGGCCCGCTACAAATGAACGCTCCGCATACTCAATAGTCAGCAGTGGATCGCGTAAGTCATGCAGTATCCTGCCCGCGCGCTGGGCCTGTTCTCCGCGCTCGATACGGTATGGAATGTCATTGAGGAGATTGACCGTGATAAACACCAGGATGCCGCCCGCAAGGGCCGCCCAGAAAAGAGGCTTGTTCTTATTCATGCCCGGCATGGACCAGTGACCCGGCAGCAATGAGCCGGCAGCGTCAAAGAGCCCGGGTAGAGCTGTTCATCCGTCTCGCGCCGCGCAGGCCGTAGCATGGGCTATTTCTTGCCGATCAGCTCGACCGGGTAGCCATCCGGGTCCTCAATAAAAGAGATGATGGTCGTACCCGCATTCATGGGCCCGGCCTCGCGGATTACCCTGCCCCCGCGCCTGCCGATTTCCTCGGTAGCTTGGTATACATCTTCGACTTCCAGGGCGATATGGCCATAACCGGTGCCGATTTCGTATGCATCGGTATCCCAGTTATGGGTAAGCTCAATCAGCGTATTGTCGGATTCATCGCCATAACCGACAAAGGCCAGGGTAAACCTGCCATCCGGGTAGTCCTTCTTCCTCAGCAGTTTCATGCCCAGCACTTCCGTATAAAACTTTATGGATCGATCAAGATCACCAACGCGCAGCATGGTATGCAAAATCCGCATGATTATTCCTCCACCCCTAAGCCTTCCTGCGCGCGGCAATACGCAAGCGCAAGGCATTCAGCTTGATGAATCCTTCGGCATCCTTTTGATCATACGCACCCTCGTCTTCCTCGAAGGTTGCGATCCGCTCATCGAACAGCGAATCAGTGTCGGACAGGCGCCCGACGACGGTCACGTTACCCTTATATAGCTTAATCCTCACCTTGCCATTTACTGTTCGCTGTGAGGCATCAATCATCTCCTGCAGGAGCTGGCGTTCCGGGCTCCACCAGTAACCGTTGTAGATAAGCTCGGCATAACGCGGCATCAACTCATCCTTGAGATGCGCCACTTCGCGATCCATGGTCAAGGATTCCATGGCACGGTGCGCCCTGAGCATGATGGTGCCAGCGGGTGTCTCGTAACAGCCGCGCGATTTCATACCGACATAACGGTTTTCGACAATATCGTCTCTGCCTACGCCGTTCTCACCGCCAAGCTTGTTGAGCATTTCCATGACCTGGCCCGGCGTTACGGATTCACCGTCGATCGACACGATATCACCCTTTTCGTAACCGAGTTCGACATAGGTCGGCGTATCGGGTGCCTGTTCCGGAGAGACCGTCCAGCGCCACATGGTCTCTTCCGGCTCCGCCCAGGGATCCTCCAGGATTCCGCCTTCGTAGGAGATATGCAGGGAATTCGCGTCCATGGAATAGGGAGACTTCTTACCCTTATTGAAATCAACAGGAATACCGTGAGCCTCAGCATAGGCCATCAGCGTCTCGCGCGAGCTGAGCTCCCACTCCCGCCAGGGCGCGATGACTTTCACATCCGGTTTCAGGGCATAAGCACCAAGCTCGAAACGGACCTGATCGTTACCCTTGCCGGTGGCGCCGTGGGAGATGGCATCGGCACCGGTTTCGTTGGCGATCTCCACCAGCCGTTTGGCGATCAGCGGCCGCGCGATTGAGGTACCCAGCAGGTATTCGCCCTCGTACACAGCGTTAGCCCTGAACATTGGGAAAACGTAATCACGCGCGAACTGCTCGCGCAGATCCTCGATGTAGATCTCCTTGACGCCCATGGCCTCAGCCTTGGCGCGAGCAGGTTCCACCTCTTCGCCCTGACCGATATCGGCGGTAAAAGTGACCACCTCACATCCATAGGTGTCTTCCAGCCATTTGAGAATGATGGACGTATCCAGGCCGCCTGAGTAAGCGAGGACGACTTTGTTTACTTTGGTCATGGTGCATGTACCTTCATCGATTTCTTGCCGACCGCTGTTCCGACCATTACATCAGAAAACCGGTTCCTTTACCCGCGGCGTCTGGCAGGTTAGGACCCGGCTATACGCCGCCAGAGAAAAACCGCCAAGAGACAAGCACGCTATCGTTCCAGCCCAGTCTTCTTTTCCGCCAGCAACGCGCCTGCTGTGAGAGATCGCGATCCATTGTAACCGGGCAATATTCTTCCGATCTTCAAAACGGTGGTGAATCCAAACCGTTCACCGCGCATGAGGGGTATGGGGTTGCTGTTTTTTTCTCCGAAAAAAACAGCAACCCCATACCCTTCAACCCCGGTGACCCACATACTTTGGGGCACAATCTCGCTTGCATCAAACGGAGCTAGAAAATCCCTGACAGTTCAATACCCAAATCGACTAAGGTCTGTAGAGAACCCGCTCTCTAGCACCTGCGCCCCTGCGGAGGACCTGATCCACGCCGCCGGAACAACCGCGCGACGCTATTTCGCCCTGACCTTCGCGCTGCGCCGTAACCTCGAGCTCAGCCGCCGCGCAAGCTCGCCAAACAGTTCCGTCTGCGTCGGATGCGGATGAATCGCCTGTCCCACCTGTTCCAGCGTCATATTGCCTGACACCATCATCACCGCCTCACCAATCAGCGTGTCGGCATGATCCGCCAGCAGATGCACGCCGATAATGCGCTGCGTCTGCTTGTCGGCAACGATCTTGATCATGCCGTGCTGCTCATTGTTGATCATGGCCTTGGCGTCGATATTCATGGGCACTTTCACTTCAGCGGCATCGATGCCGACGGCCTTGGCCTGTTCCAGCGACATTCCCACGAAGGCGGCCTCCGGACGCGTAAATATGACACCGCAATCCTTGTGCTGATCGTATTTCATGTCCTCGCCAAGAATGTTAGCCGCGGCGACACGACCTTGTTGTGCAGCTGTGTGCGCCAGCATCAGACCACCGATAACATCACCTATGGCGAAGATATGCGCAACGTTGGTGCGACAACGGGCGTCAGCCTTGATCGTACTGTTTTCGCTCAGCACACCCGCCTTGTCCAGATCCAGTCCGTCCAGTACCGGCCGTTTGCCCGTACCCATGATGACGTGCTCGACCTTGATGGTGTGCG
>Ga0209536_100017123_pt1 | contig 10285 bp, 7 predicted proteins | sample DeeMarSeWOR28_12_FD_187461 | JGI IMG/M metagenome (GOLD analysis project Ga0209536, IMG submission 187461) | Marine sediment microbial communities from White Oak River estuary, North Carolina - WOR-2-8_12 (SPAdes) (version 2) | ecosystem: Environmental > Aquatic > Marine > Intertidal zone >... | reverse complement strand
GTTTCGAAGTTCTTCAGACGGCCTGTTGAATTGACCCTGTCGTTATTATGAATAGTCCAGCCGGTTACGTTCGCCGCTGAAGAATCTCCTGCCTCCCGAAGATTATCGTTATATGCGACCCATGCGGCACGTGCTGGGCATGTAACCAGAATTATGAACGATATAATAGCGAAAAAGACCAGTTTTTTATGCTTTGTTTGATTCATCGAGTTCTTTCTAATCAACAAGTCCTATAATCAACATCAAGGTGAAATTAGCAACCCTACCTATTTTAACATAGTGAAGGTGCTAAATCAATACATATTGTCGTTTTCAAGTGTTAAAGTGATTTGTTTCTCGATCTAATACTAAAATATAAGGTTTCTCTACATTGTAAATATACGAATGTAATGCTCATGTCGGCAGCGAAATCTTGCTTGATTGCTGAGAAGTCTGTAGAATGGTGTCTAAATGTCGTCAGTGGTATCGCAGTCCGGCGCGAGGCCTGAGCGACATTAAGTATTTATCAGGAGGAACAAAGTGGGAAGTATTGAACAAGGTGTGAAACAAGCAGTCGAGAATTGTCTGAAAGTCAAGACGGGCGAGAGTGTAGTCGTTATTACCGATGCTGAGACAGTTGAAATCGGCACAGCCATAAAAGCAGCCATTGAAAAGATTACCACTGGTGTCAAATTCTTCGTAATGGAGGATTTCGGCAAAAGACCGATTGATTATCCTCGGGCTATAGACGACGCCATTAAGGACGCCGATGTCAGCATCTATGCTGCCCAGGGAGCCGAAGGAGAGCTACAGACTTTCCGAATGAAAATGCTCAGAGCAATCGAAGCGAATCACAGACTCAGGCATGCCCACATGATTGGAATAACGCCGGAGATTATGAAAGATGGGATGTGCAGCGATTACAAAGAGATCCAGCGTGTAAGCAAGCTTGTTTATGAGAAGGTCAAAAACGCAGACAAAATCAGGGTTGTGACTGAAAAAGGAAACGATTTTGTCGCTGAATTCGGTCCCAAGCTCAAATGGTTGGTCGAAGATGGTAATATCCCCCCAGGTGATTGGAAGAACCTTCCTGACGGGGAGGTATGTACATGCCCGATCAATGTAAATGGTAAGGTTATATTCGACGGCTGTCTTGGGGACTACTTCACTGAAAGATATGGTTCTCTTGAAGATACACCTATTTTCATCGAGGTTGAAAATGGCAGGGCTATAAAAGAAAGCATCCGATGCGACGACGAGCAACTCCGGCACGAATTTACTCGGTACCTCTTTGAGAACGATGAGAATAGCAACAGGGTCGGGGAATTTGCCATCGGAACTAATACCGGCTTGACTAAGTTAATCTACAATCTGCTCCAGGACGAGAAGTTTCCCAGCATTCATATTGCGTTCGGCAGCCCCGCCCCCGGTAAAACCGGCGCCGACTGGGACAGCAAATCACACGTTGACGGCATGATTAAGGACCCAACTATTTATGTAGATGGCGAAGTGTTGATGGATAAAGGCAAATTCCGATTAAAAGGTGATTAATCCGCCTGCGGCGGATTAAACTCGAACGAGGAGAATGAAAAATGAAAAAGATTAACAGCCGACGTGAATTTTTGAAGACAGTGCTCGGAGGTGCTGCTGCCACTTTATTACCTGCATGTGCAATAAAGCAGGCTTCAGCAAGGTTCAAAAGGCCGCTGAATTTTGTGTTCTTCCTTATCGATGATTTCGGATGGATGGACATCGGCGCTAATAACCCTCACTGCTTTTACGATACACCGAACATCAACAGGCTGGCGCATTCCGGCATGAACTTCACCAACGGATACGCAGCAAATCCGGTATGCAGCCCGACACGCTTCAGCATAATGACGGGCAAGTACCCATCCCGCCACGATGCGACCGAGTGGTTCAGCGGCAAGCGCTCCGGACGGTTTAATCCCGCTCCGCTTAATGACTGGATGCCGCTCGAAGAAGTCACGCTGGCCGAGGCCCTTAAAGAACATGGCTATAAGACGGCATTTGTAGGCAAATGGCATCTCGGCGCCGACGAAAAGTATTGGCCTGAGAATCAGGGCTTTGATGTCAATATCGGCGGCTGGTCTGTCGGCTCTCCCCGTGGCGGTTATTTTGCTCCGTTCGATAATCCTCGTCTCGGTGATTATCCGGAAGGCTCGCACTTACCGAAGGTCCTGACCGATGAATCTTTGAAAATACTCGACCAATACAGCAACGATCCTTTCCTGCTCTATCTGGCGTTCTACTCGGTTCACACTCCCCTCCAGGGCAGAGACGACCTGATTGCCAAGTACCAGGCCAGGCGGCAGGAAATATTGGACGCCCAGGAGCGGGAATTCGGCCCGGAAGAGCAGGTCTGGCCGGTGAACAGCCAGCGGCAGGTTCGGCTCCGGCAATGTCACGCCGTGTACGGAGCTATGGTCGAAGCCATGGACGAACAAATCGGTCGCGTGCTGGACAAGCTGGAGCAGCTTGGCATTGCCGACAACACGGCCGTTATCCTTATGTCCGACAACGGCGGTTTATCGACCAGTGAAGGCTCTCCGACTTCCAATCTGCCGCTACGAGGTGGCAAGGGCTGGTTATACGAAGGCGGCATTCGTGAGCCTTTCCTGATTCGCTGGCCCGGCGTGACAAAGCCTGGTTCTGTTTGCGATGTCCCTGTAATAAGCACCGATTTCTACCCGACTATTCTCGATATGGCCGGCTTATCTTTGAAGCATGAACAGCACTTGGATGGAGTGTCGCTCGTGCCGCTGCTGACTGGTGCGACGAGTGTTAATCGCGATGCTCTCTATTGGCATTATCCGCACTACTCCAACCAGGGGGGCTTCCCCGGCGGCGCAATTCGAATGGGCGACTTCAAACTAATCGAACGCTTCGAGGATGGCCGGGTCCACCTGTTCGATGTGCAGAACGATGTAGGCGAACGCGAGGACCTGGCAGATAAATACCCGGAAAAGGTCGAGCAGATGCGCAGCAAACTTCATGCGTGGTATATCGAGGTCGATGCGAAATTCCTGCAGCCCAAAGGCGATAATCGAAATCCCTGGCGCCCGGAATAGGACATCAACTTTGCCGCCATGTCACCGGCCGGATATCTGCGATTTTGGATTCATCCAGCTCAATTCCGAATCCCGGCCGGTCCGGCAATTCCAGCATTCCATTTACAGGCCTGGGTTGATGCTTCTCGAAATCATAATAGTTGCTCATCTTCTGAATCAGGTACTCGACGAGCGGGCAAACCTCGACAGGCTGACTTGCCACAACATGCATGGCGGCGTGGATGCTATGGCCGTGCGGGATGACATTGACTCCATGCACCGATGCCAGCGTACATATCTTGACCAGCTCGCTGACACCGCCGCACCATTCCGGGTCGGCCTGGATCACCATAATAGCATCGGCCTTGAGGAACTTGTGCACGTCCCAGCGACCATAGAAATGCTCGCCCGTCGCAACCGGGATCGAGGTCTCGCGGCTCAACTCGATAAAGGCGTCAAGGTTGGCTGTCTGGAAGGGTTCCTCAATCCATCGCGGATTATATTGCTCGGCACGCCTGGTCCAGGCCAGGGCGTAGTTAAGGTCCCATGTCCAGAACGCGTCGAACATCAGGTCCACATCATCCCCTACTGCTTCGCGGAGTAAGCGCACAACTTTCACATCTTTTTCGACACCTTCAGGACCGAAGTTCGGGCCGCGGTCTCGGACAAACCATTTTTGATGCCGGTATCCCTCTTGCTTCAATTCCTGTGCTTTCGCCCGTAACGCCGCCGGTTCCTGCGAGAAACCCAGACAACTGGCATAGGCCCTGACTTTGCTGCGCGAACCACCGAGAAGCCGATAGACCGGCAGGCCGAAAATCCTGCCGCGAAGGTCCCAGAGCGCGTTGTCGATGGCACTGAGAGCCATGATATAATGGCTGCCGCGAGAGTGCCTGCTCGCTCGAAACATCTTGTCCCAATACGCCTCGTATGCCAGCGGATCTTGTCCTATCAGATCTCTTTTGAAGAATTGGTCGACAAACATTGCGGCTTCGTTGTCTATTGGGCCGTAAAGACCTGCTATGCCGGCGTCGGAATGTATTTTCAGATAAAGGACCTTTCTTTTATCCTTGCCGGTTATCTGAAGGATTTCCACTTTTGTGATTATTAAATTCCCCTGCTTGTCGGAACCTACTGCTCTGGCACGAGTACTTAGACTGGAGAATACACCCATAGCTGCGAGACCTGTTAAAAAACTGCGTCGCTTTATATTATCGATCATTTGTTTCTCCTTATGTGAAATATTGCTTTACAGTATTCTGAATAGTATATGTAAAAGCATAGATTCTTGCCACACTTGATTCGTGCCAGCTTAAATGCTAAGATTACTCCGATGATCCGGCAAAAAGAAAGGAGTGTATCGTATGCGTTCGATTTCTCGCAGTTTTACCTTGATAGTATTTGCTTTTGTTACGCTTTGTTCCGGGTGTGCGCAGCAGACAGAACAGCTACAGGTTGACACATCGTGGCCTCAGAAACCGGAAGGTTTTCAGTGGGCTCAGATGCCCGGCATCACTTTGGACGGTAAAGACCAAATTTACATATTTACGCGCAGCAGTCCGGCAGTACAAGTATATGAGACTGACGGTACGTTTGTGCGCGCCTGGGACTCGGGAGATCCAAACGGGGCTCATTTCATCAGGATTGGCCCTAAAGGAAACACCTGGACTGCTAATATTGCAGATCATGTGATTCGCAAGCACAGTCCCGAAGGCACACTGTTGTTGACAATTGGTGAGCCGGGCATTGCTGGTGCCGACCGGGGACATTTCGACAAGCCGACCGACATGGCCGTTCTGGCGTCCGGCGACATCTTTGTTTCGGACGGATACGGGAACAGGCGAGTAGTTCACTTCGATGAGAACGGCAGGTTTGTAAACGAATGGGGCAAAGAGGGAAATCAGCCGGGCCAATTTGCCCTGCCGCACGCAATTGTTACCGATTCGAAGGGACGGCTATATGTCGCCGACCGCGAAAACGCCCGCATCCAGGTCTTCGATACCAGGGGCAAGCTGCTGGCCGTATGGGATGATATCATTACACCATGGGGCCTTTGGATGACAAAGAACCAGGAGCTTTGGGTCTGTGGTTCTTCCTGTTTTAAGAAAGAAGGGGCGGATGAGCATATTGTGCTTCCGCCTCAGGATCAGGTGCTAATGAAGCTGAGCCTTGAGGGCAAGGTTTTACAGAGGATTCCGCTGCCGAAGACGGCAGTGCCGCCGAGCAAGCCGGGTGAACTCGACTGGGTCCACGCCGTAGCTTTTGATTCGCAGGGCAATTTGTATTTTGGTGACATCCAGGGAATGCGGGCACAGAAGTTTTCGCTCGAAAGTCGATAGATATCGAATCAAGATTGGTGCGATTCATCGCACCCTTTCATGAGATTACGTTAAGGTGAGGATATAACCATGCGTTACGGTTTTTTTATACTTGTTACTTATCTTACTTTGATCTTTACGGAAACAATTCACGCCGGTATTAAAATTAGACCCGGCCCTTCGGTCGTACCATGCTTTGATATATACGAAATCGTTGTCGAACCGGACTCACTACCCGAAGGCAATCCTTTCACTGATGTCCGAGTCAGTGCTGCGTTCACACCTCAAGACGGTTCACCTGTAGAAGCTGACGGTTTCTGTGACGACCAGGATGGGCGCTGCTTTCGGGTCCGATTCTGCCCGTCACTTGTCGGAACTGAGTATAAGTTCTCGCTGACGACAAACATTGAATCAGATAAGAAATACCCCGGCTCTTTCCGAACAACCGGGCCAGAAGGGATGCAGCCCGTAATTGTTAATCCTGAACATCCAAAGCACTTTCAGTTCTCGTTGTCACGGCAGCCTTTCTATCATATGGGTCTGACCGCTTATCATCTTCTGGATCCGTCAAATGACGATGGGCAGATCGAAGATCTACTCGATTATTGTGTTAAGCACGGCTTCAATAAGGTCCGCTTTCTTTTGACAGGATATCCGAGAGATAACGACACTCGCAGCAAAAGTGAGTATAATTTGCAAGGTGATCCGTGGAAGCTCCCGAATTATGGCGCGCCTCCAGGTGAAGTAAATCCCCTGCCGGCCTGGCTGGGCAAGCCTCACCAATATGATTTCACACGATTCAACGTTGCCTACTGGCAGAAAGCAGACTATGCCGTGCAGGCGATGAAAGACCGGGGAATCATCGCTACTTGCATCATTACTATCGAGAAGCAGAATCTCCCGCGTGAATATGGAGCGTTGACCGAGCATGAGAAGCAGTTATACCGTTATGCTGTTGCTCGGCTGGCTGCCTTCTCGAATGTCTGGTGGGATTTAGGTAATGAGCATAATGAGTATCGCAAGCCAAGCTGGGCCCCGGCGATGGGACACCTTATTAAGGAATGGGACCCTTACGATAGGTTGTGTTCTGCTCACGGGTATGCGGATTGGAATTATGGTAATCAATCATGGGTGGACTATATCATTACACAACAATACGGCAATTGCATCGAGGTCAACCAATGGGCCCTGAAGTATCGTGAAATACCCATGCCATACGTAAATGAAGAGTATGGTTATGAAGGAAAGCTGGATGAACCGAAGCACGGCCTTAACGCCGACTGGGTCAGAAAATGTCACTGGTCAATTGCCATGGCCGGTGGATACGCCACCTATGGTGATTGGAGCCCCGGCACTGCTTTTTATACAGGGCATATCGGAGAAGGTATAGCCCCTGCTCAATTGCGCTACCTGCGCGAGACATTCGAGTCTATTCCATATTCATTGATGGAGCCGCGCAACGAGCTTGTTGGAACAGGTGCATTCTGTCTCGCTGCCGAAGGAGATATCTACCTTGTGTACTTAGTGGAAGTCAAAGAAACGACCTTAAACATCAAGCCGACGGGACAAAACTGTAAGGTTACATGGATTGATCCCAGAACAGGCAAACGCACGAGTTCCATCGAAACGGCAAAAAGCAGAATCATGCTGCGTGCACCATCTCCAGGTGATTGGGCGGCTATAATTAAGATTAAGCCGTAGATAAGCTGAAGTTGACGCTTGGGAGATTTTGCTTGACGAGCAGGTAGCAAATCTGATATAAAAAAGTTAGGATACCACGTGGGGTATCCCACTGTGGAGTTAAATTCGTGGATTTTCCGGTTCCTGCAAGGAGGGGTAACAGGCATAAAATTGTACGAGTTGATCGTATCAAAAGTTGGAGCAGAGGTTTGAAACATTATTAGCCATTTCTATTTTTTAGGAGGATTATTATGAGCAGGCAATCCATTTATTTCATTTTGCTCGTTTTAATGTCCGGCTTTTTACTAACAGGCGCCGCCAATGCAATTGGTCTCGGCGATCCCGATCTTATCGGCTATTGGCCGTTTGATGAGGGATCAGGTACGACTACCGCCGATCGATCCCTCAATGGCTATACCGGCACGATTTATGGCGGTACAACCTGGACCGAAGGGGTCTATGGTAGTGCTTTGCAGTTCGATGGCAGCGATTCGAATGTGGGTACAGACCTGAGTTTGCTCAATGACCTGGGAGCATTCACATTGGCCTGCTGGGTCAGCGGGAGCAATACCACTACATATACCAGCATTATCGGCCAGAACGACTTAATAGAGTTCGGCTTTACATCAGAGAACGGCGGTCAGCTTGGAACCTGGATGGCCGGCAATCAGTGGCAGTTTGTCGGGGCAGACTACGACTTTCCTTACCCTTCCTGGCACCACGTCGCATTGACGGGTGATCCGTCAGGAGTAGTAATCTACATCGACGGGGAAGTTGCGGCAAGCGATCCCGGTGCTGTCTCGAGTGGTGCCTCCGGTTTTCCGTTCAATATTGGCGGCTATGTCTTCAATGATGAAACACAGCCACAGTCGCTTGAAGGGGAGATTGACGATGTCTTTGTATTTGGCCGGGCGTTATCGCAGCAGGAAATTCAGTCTCTTATGCAGGGAATCGGAAAATATCCCTATGCCATTGGCCCCGATCCGGCCGATGGCTCCCTATATTTGGCTACCTGGGTGACCCTTTCCTGGAAACCGGGAGATTTAGCAGCATCGCATGATGTTTATATGGGCGATAACTTCGACGATGTAAACAGCGCCACCCGAGACTCTGAACTATTCCGAGGCAATCAGGCTCTGGATACAGTGTTTTATTTTGCCGGTTTTCCCCCAGGTGCCTACCCGGATGGTCTTGTTCCCGGCACCACTTACTACTGGCGAATCGATGAAGTCAATGATGCCGAGCCGAACAGCCCATGGAAGGGCGAGGTGTGGAGCTTCATGATTCCACCCAAGACAGCCTATTTCCCCGTTCCGGCAGACGGCGCCGAATTTGTGGATCTGGATGTCCGGCTTACATGGACAGCAGGTTACGGTTCAAAAATTCACTATATTGTCTTCGGCGAAGATTTCGACGAGGTGAATGATGCTGATTCGGGTGTTCTCAGCACTGCGAGTTTCAATCCCGGCCCGCTTAAACTGGCCAAGACTTACTACTGGCGTGTTGATGAGTCCGACGGCGTCGAGACGTATAAAGGCCAGGTCTGGAGTTTTACTACCGAGGGTGCTGTCAGCGGCCCGAATCCTGCCGATGGCGCCGTGGATGTGGAAGCTTCGGTGATTCTTGGCTGGGTCGCAGGGGCCGTTGCCGCCTCGCACGAGGTGTACTTAGGCACGGATGCCGACTCAGTGGCCAATGCGACGAAAGACTCGCCCGAATACAAGGGGCCAAAAGCCCTCGGCGAGGAAAGCTATGATCCCGGCATGCTTACGATGAATACGACATATTTCTGGCGGATTGATGAAGTCAACGACGTCAATCCCGATAGTCCGTGGCCGGGCAAAGTCTGGAGCTTTACTACCGGTGACTACTTTGTTATAGACGACTTCGAGGATTACAACGCCGACGAAAACCAGATATGGTATTCCTGGCACGATGGGCTTGGCGCTGGCTCGCCCGATGCACCTGATTACCTGCCCGGCAACGGGACAGGCTCGGCGGTCGGAGATGAAACCACTGCTTCATATACCGAACAGACAATCGTCCACGGCGGAAACCAGTCTATGCCGATTGCATTCGACAACGGCAAGCAGGGCTACGCCAATTATTCGCAAGTGGAGCATACACTGACAGACCAGCGTGACTGGACCGAGCAAGGCGTTGCGGAATTGTCACTGTGGTTCAGGGGCTACCCGGCGTCCGTCGGCAGCTTCGTAGAAGGCCCCGCCGGAACCTATACGATGACAGGCTCGGGCGCAGATATCTGGAACGTCAATGGAGTTGAAGCCGACGAATTCCACTACACCTTCAAGACGCTGACCGGCACCGGCTCGATAGAAGCAAAAGTCGAAAGCATCAGCGAAACCCACATCTGGGCCAAGGCCGGCGTGATGATTCGCGAGACACTTGATCCGGATTCGGCCCACGCAATGATGGTCGTGACACCCGGTTCGGGCATTTCCTTCCAGCGAAGGCCCGGCACAGGCGCAACAAGCGTCGATGATACGACCGCCGAAATCAGCGCACCGTACTGGGTGAAAATCGAGCGTGACCTGGCCGGCAACTTTTCAGCGTACAGTTCCGCCGACGGTTCCACGTGGCAGAAACTGGGTATCTCTGAACCCATCCAGATGGCTTCGAACGTCTATATCGGTCTGGCTGTAACTGCTCACAATGCCTCAGCTACATGTCAGGCCGTATTCACAAACGTTACAACTACCGGCACGGTTGGTTCGCAGTGGATGAACCAGGATGTCGGAATAGAAAGCAACGATGCCGAGCCGCTTTATGTGGCGGTTTCGAATCCCGATGGTATCGGGACCGAAGAGCCTGCCGTAGTGGTCCACGACGATGCGAACGCGGCACAAATCGATACCTGGACCGAATGGGTCATCCCGCTGCAGGCTTTTGCCGATCAGGGCATTGATCTGACCGATGTTGACAAAATCGCTATCGGCTTTGGTACTAAAGGCAATACGACAATACCCGGCGGTTCAGGCAAGATGTACTTCGACGATATTCGGCTGTACCTGCCGCGGGAGGCTGCTCAGGAGTAAGCGCTGTTTTGGCTGCAATTTAATGAATATTCAGTTTTTTTCGGGGCCTATACAAATGATCGGTGTAGGCCCCTTTTTGGTTTTCTTCGGAATCACCTGCCTTTCTCATTTGCCGCTAAGGCGATAAAAATTGGCTTTGTTTTCCCCGGCCTGGCCAGCCGGTTAATTGCCGTAAACTCCT
>Ga0209536_100017122_pt1 | contig 10285 bp, 20 predicted proteins | sample DeeMarSeWOR28_12_FD_187461 | JGI IMG/M metagenome (GOLD analysis project Ga0209536, IMG submission 187461) | Marine sediment microbial communities from White Oak River estuary, North Carolina - WOR-2-8_12 (SPAdes) (version 2) | ecosystem: Environmental > Aquatic > Marine > Intertidal zone >... | reverse complement strand
GCTTGGTGATTTCCATGATGCACGCCAAATGATACACGTCTGCGTTCGGGTGCTCGTTGCCAACTGGCTCGCCGCACACCGGGCAAACCTGAGTGGAGGCGTCCGGTACTGCCCCGGAGTCCAAGCCAACCTCGCGTGTGTCACTTGGGCGTTTACGCTCAAACGGTTGGTTGTCGATCACTTTTTCGCCCCCTTTAATGCTTCCAATCTGGGCAGAGTTCAAAGAATGTCTCTTCGCTCATGATGGTGCATTTGACAATGCTGGTCTTTATGCCTTGTTTCTCGAAAATCTTTACGGCAGCCTCAGCCCCTCGCTCTGATAGCGAGAAGTGAACAGCCTTCTCTGGGCAGAAGCAATCGTTACGGGTCACTACGAGGTAGCATTCTGTTGGCATTGGTCAGACTCCCTGTGTGTGCGAAATTCGTTTCGCTTCTATCTACAGCATATAGTCTGTGAGTGGAAAGTCAAGCGACGTGCATGAAAAACCCCGGAGAAAGTTTGCAACCTCTCTCCGGGGCGGTAGCGGCGGGGCACTGACCACTCCCAGAAACCCGCTTCTCTGGCTCTTCCCCTCACCTCTTGCGCCTGAAGCAAAGGGCGTCATCGCCTCCACGAATCCCTGGTACGAACGCGGTACGCTCCCCTTCAACCGCTACCCATCCTTGATTTCAGCCATATCATGCTGCGTGTGAAATTGAGCACGGCATGTAGCACGACGCACACACCGAGAAAGTACAAGGCGGCTGTCATAGAAGTTTCTCCACAGCTTTGAGAAGGATGTCCGGGTCGCGCCCGGAGCCCTTCGGAATATCGAAACCGCCCGCCCGCAGCATGTACTCGGCGTACTGCGAACAGTAGATGCCTCGTGTTTTGCCGTACAGGCGGGGCACGAAGTAGCCGACAGCGGAATACTGAGTTCCGATAACGCTCTCCGCGTATTCTTTCATTGTGTCCACTCGATCGGTTGGCGCCCACAAAACGATGTCGCGCTTCTTATTGTGCGGAAGGGCTTCTGATCGTTTCACCCGTGGCCAAGTCGCTTCATAGTAGACACCGTCGATCTTGATTCCAACGTGGGTCCACTCCAGGTCAAGGGCGTCGTTGATAATCGGTCCGCCCTGATCAGTGAACGTCACGCACACGCTTCTTAGCACGTCGCTCATTGTCCCTCATCCAATCTGCGGCACACTCATCACACAACCACATAATGCCGCACAGTTGTTCGTTTCCAGGCACTCCGCCTCTTGAGCCTCCACACTTGTCACAATCGACCGCCGCGTCGATCAGCGGGTACAATTCCATGAACTCGCGTACGTTTAACTGTCCGGTCTTCACCCATTGGAAGACCAAGCGGGCGGCTTCGGCTTGGTCAGCCGAAGCCACCCTTCTCTTTCGTTCGTCTGTTCGCCAGTCGCTCATCGCATCCACCTGATGAACAGTCGCATGATGAAGTTCTGGAAGTCACGGCTGCAATCGGTCGCTCCGGTGACGTAGTGGGTGACTTCCTCCAGAGCGGTCTCCAGAAGGATTTCACCACCAAGGTCGTTGCGGAGGTACACGATCGCCTCGCCCGGCTTCACGAATCCGAAGCACTCCGACTCGGCGTTGGTGATCTCATCGAAGCCCTTGACGTGCGGCTTCGGGCACTTCTCAGTGTCAACCAGATCGGTTGCCGTCACCCACTCCCAGACCGTGTTGACGGCGTCGATCGCCTCAAAGGTCGGGGCAGTGATGGTGCGCCCCTTCCGCTCGTTGTCGGTCAGCACGTCGCTCACCGTCGGGATGCCGTACTCTTTCACCACGTCCAGCATGGCGGCTTCGTCGATCACTGCGAGGCTGTGCCCCTTGCGTCGGGCGAACTCGCCCACTACGCCCTGATCGTGTCCACAAGCGACAGAGTCTCCGTTCACCATCTCCCACGCCTCACGCCAACGCGCTTTGCGCTCTTCGTTCCCCGACTCCCAACTGTTCGGCTTCAGGTAGTAGCCGTCCAGCCCGGTCTCAAGGCACTCGGTGCCTCGCTGCAAAGCCCGGAACATCCGAGCCAAGTCTTCAGCGCTGGCGTCCCGGTACAGCTTGCCGATCGAGGCACGCGCTTGGTACTCGTCCAGGTTGCGGCTTTCGTCGATCTTGATCTGCGAGCCGGTGAAGTTGTAGTCGCACAGACTGTCAGGGCTGTTGGACAGTTCACGCACCCACACGCCGTTGTAGTAAATCTGAGCCTTGCGACGATCCCCCAGCTTGGGGAGGATGTGCCGACCAAGGTCGGCGTTGGTGAAGTGTAGGAACCGATGGTGCAGATTGTTGGCGTACTCTTCGCACACCTCGCACGACTCGATGAAGACGCGGGTGTAGCCCGCCTGAGCCCGCATGAAGTCGTCCGGAACCACCTCGACTGCCAAGTCCCGGTCGATGTGCGACTCACGCACGTTGTCGCCCTGCTTGACCGTGCGGTCGATGGCGTTCGCCACGAACTCGCGGATCGCCATGTCCAGGTTGGTGCTCCAATCGAGTTCGCCGAACCCGATGACCCACCCCAAATCCTGCTTCCGCTTGCTGGTCCCACCGAACTGGACGAACACCTGACGCTCTTGGCGCTCGCTGATGCCGTCGTTGATCGTGATCGTCTTGGTCTTGAACTCCATGCGGGTCAGCCCGCAGTAGATCGTGACCTTCTTGCCTGCCCGCAGAAGGGTCGTGATCGCCAGTTTGGCACCGCTGCCGAACTGTCCGATGAGCCCGTCTTCCGATCGGCTGCCGCTGGCTCCCAACAACGTGAAAGCCTCTTCCGGTGCGACGCCTTTGTTCTGGATCAGTAAGAGTGCCATGTGTTTCTCCCTGGTGGGTAAGAGTAAGTTTCGTTTCGTCTCTACCTATACCTTACACTCCAGTTTCACCCACGTCAAATGATCTGGGAAAAGAATCTGCAAAGTTTCTTCTGGAAGATCAAAAGAGCCAGTAGACAGTAGATAGTCATGGCTGCTGGGTAGCAGGCGAACGCACCCCCAAGAAGGACTAAGGCGCAGGGAGCCATAACAAGCAGCATGACGAACTTCAATGCTTCAATTACCTTCTGCTTGTCCAGTTTCTTCATTTCACAGTTTTCGCACACTGTGACATACACGATTTCGTATTTGACCTTGACGGCTTCTACTGGCTCGGCTTCTGGCTCATCTGGTTCGGCGATCGGTCGAAGTCCTACTGCTTCTCTCCACTCGTTGGTGAGTTCCACAGTGTCCCACCCTTGCACTTTGTTGGGAGCATGAACAGTTTCCTTGAGGCTTGTTGGTCCGCTGCCCTCGTAGGCAAGGTACAAGGCGCCCTTCATGCCTTTCGGGCTTTCGTCGGTCATGTAGATGTAGGTGCCGTCTTTGTGATACAGGCTCATTCGTAATCCCCTTCGTTGAACTTCGGGCGGGTGAGCGGGTCGAACCCGTAACGCTTGTCTCGACGAAACTGCAAGTCTTCGTAGTATTCTGGCAGGTCGTGCCCCTCCAGCGACGTGAAACGTAAATACAGTTCATCCTCGCCTATCGGGAAGTAGTTGCCTTTCAGTTGGAACAGCGCGTCGACTCCCACGTCCATCATTCTGCGCTGGTAGCCGAACGCATCGTCGAACGTCACCTCCCGCTGCCCGTGGACGTGACCGTGCAAGTGGGCTGTCCCACGGTGGCTGCCGTCCCAGTAGGCAAGAGGGAAGTGGCAGAGAACACACTTCAAACGATTGTCGCCGGAGCGTAGCTTGGTGGTCCGCATCCACGGCAACTCGCCGAACACGTTCATGCACTTCTGGTAGGGGTCGTGGTTCCCGCGAACGAAAAGCACTTTCTTGCACTTGATCAACGCCCGGAATTTGCCCGGCTGCTGTGCGAAGTCACCGAGGATGTACAGTTCATCGTTCGGCTTCACTGTGCAGTTGATCGCTCCCAGTAGGTGGGCGTCGTGTGCTTCGGTGCTCTCGAACAGCACGTTTGATCCAGGGTAGCGTCGGAGCATCCCACGTATTAGGTTGGGCTTCGCTCCGAAGTGTGTGTCGGCTATGAAGTATCTCACAGGTCTTGTCCTTCTGGTGAATGGATCATCGGTCCGACCTTATGGTTGCTTGTGGATATTCTTTCGCTACCTTCAGCAAGTTCGCACAGAACTCGATGAAGTCGGACAATGTGCCCCAACCGTTCTCTGGTTCGAGCGGCAGTAACAGTTCACGGTTGTTCCGCATGTAGTCGAGCGAGTATTCGAGCGGCTTGATGAGTTGCTCGGCTCGCTCGATGCCGAACTCTGGTGCCCGCCAAAGGAACGGGTAGATGCCTACCCTTCTGGCGATCTTGCCAAGGTTGTGCGTGACGTTCAGGTCGCACACTTTCCTGGTGCCGATGACGTGACCGCAATGGTCGCAGCGCTCTTCAACGTGCAGTGAGTAGTCAAGACTCATGATGCAGTCGCACACTTTCCTGATGCCGATGACGTGACCGCAATGGTCGCAGCGCTCTTCAACGTGCAGTGAGTAGTCAAGACTCATGATGCCAGTTCCTCATCGGTCATGCTCAGAATCCTCTGAGTCTCAGGGTCATTCGTCAATCCCTTGGCGATCTCTTCGCGGGTCAAGCGTCGCTCGATCCGCACGTCAGGGGAGCCCGCCAAGTAGGGCACATCCAGCTTGACCTTCTGTGCTTCCAGGTAGGCTTTCGATGTGGCGCCCTTACCATCCTCGTGCGGCACCATCTCGTTGCCGTACTTCTCGCTCATCGCCTTCTGCACGACTTGGTAGGCTGCGTTCTTCATGCAGAAGTGGAGCCCTTCCAGCACCATCTCGACGTTGAACGGCATACGCCCGTCACACCAATCGTCGAATATGCGATTCAAGGCGATCGCCAGTTCAGGGTCGATCGGCTTGTCCCACGTTGTGACTCGGAACGTCAGCGTCAGGTCGTAGTCGTACGGCTTCGGGGCGCTGCTGTCGACGGTTGTCTTACTGATCAGCACTGATAATCTCCTGTACTTTGTCTTTGCCAAGCAGTAGCACTGCCTGCCGGAGTTGTTCCTTCCCTGCGATGTCTTCCCGCAGTTCCCTCCACTTGGTCTCGGCATCCTTCCACGGCTTCAGGATGTCGTCGGGAACGAGCCCTGCTTTGATCCCTTCCTCTACCGTCGCGCTGTTCTGGTACAACTCTCCGCAGTCGTCCGCCTCGAACCGAGAGTAGTAGCCGTTGGAGTAGATGATGGTAATCGAACTGTACGAAGTCTCCACACGTCCGATTGTCAGGTTGGCTTCGCCCGCGTGCAGCCGGACGAACGTGTCGTTCAGATGACGGTTGATAACGTCCCGCTTGCCTTTGGCGTCGTTCTCGATCGCCGCCTTCGCGGCTCCCTCGTTCACCCGTTCAAGGAACGTCTTCATGGTGAACAGTTCGGCATCACGAGTATCGGATGTGAGTAGCGGATCGCGCTTGGTCATGTCATTCCCCATATTGAGATTTCAGTTTTGCCTCTAGCTCAATGAGTTGCTGCTGCAACTCACGCTTTCGGCACATCAGGGCGGACTTTCCTTTGGCGAAGCCCGACGGGATGTGGTTTACTTGCACCGGCTCGATGACGAGCCCGTACCCGCGTTTGCTGTGGTAGAACGCCTCGATGTCTCTCACTTCGCCTGTGGCGTGGCCAAGGAACTTGTTGTATGACTCGGTCTTGGCGAACACTGCGTAGACTTGCTCACCGGGGTATGCGTTGTTGATTGTCATGCTGTCTCCCATTTGTTGGTGATTTGTTCCACTCTCTGGATTCTATACTGTCGGTTCTTGGTCCAGTCGATGACCTCGCCGTCCTTCATGACAAGGATATGTTGTCGCACCCACACAAGGTAGGTTCCAGGGCGGTGCTTGAACTCACGCTCAAGAGTCCTGATAGTTCTCGCTTGGAATTTCACTCCCGTCCATTTGAACCCTAAGTGTCGGAGCACTTTGTAGGTGATGCTGTTGAGCGTTCCCTTGCGAGTCTTGCGTCCATTGGCAGCCATCAGGCTGTGAACGTCCACGTAATGAACGCCCGTCGCCATCGCTACTGCCTTGACCGCACAATCCTTGGTTTCCTTGAGCATCTCGCTGAACTGACAAACGCTTCCCCATTCAGCTTTTGCTGTCTCACTCATCTCGGCTCGTTGCATCTCGTTGCCCTGTAGCTGGTGGGTTTCGTTCGTCTCTATCAATACCCTACCGTGTGAGACGCGCTTGTCAAATCAACCCCAGAACATATCGTACAAATCCAGGTACTTTCTGTAGAGTAAGGCGTAAGATTTGCCAAACTCGTCACAATGATCCTCATCCTCACAAGCCCTCTCCCAACTGTGGACGTGGGCGAGTTCGTGGATCAGGAAGTCGATCATCATGCCGAACGGCATCCTGTTGTCAATCACCACCTCGAAGTTCTCGCCGTCGCCAATCACGTAGGCGCTGTCGTCTTCGCCGTTCTCGATCTGCTCGAATTGCACATGGACTTGCACGTCCACGTCAGCGGTCACGCCAAGCATAGCTTCGTGGCTCAGTTCGACCAAGAGGTACTTGAAGAACGCGCGTTCAACAGTGCTCAAGTCTGCCCACTCTGCCAGCCGTAGTTTCAGGTCGCCGTTCATTAGCCATACCTTGGTAGTGAGAAGGTGTCGTCTGGTTTGTCGCCTTTGCGAAGGTCTTCCTTCGCCTTCCGCCGTGCTGCTCGAATCGCAAGCCGGATCAACTCGCTCACCGGCTTGGTGCGGCGTGCCGCTTTGCACTGACCGCACTTGCAGTATTTCATGTGGTTCGGCATCAGTAATCCTCGCAATGTTCCTCAAGGCACATCTCTTCGTACCGCTCGATGTCGCCGTAGATCACCTCTTCGACCAGCTTCCGCACGACCGGCATCCAGTCGCCGATCTCTTTGCGGGTGCGCTTGTCGCCGTCGTGATCGTAGATCGCACAGACGTAGATGTCAACAATCTCGACGTAGGCGGGGCTTCCAGGGTAGCCGCTGCCGTCAGGGTAATAGCGAACCATCGGCTCGCCCGGCTCGTAGTCGTAGATCAACTGCACGTCGGCGCTCAGTTGCTCGCTCTTGCCGATCTCTTCGAGGGTGATGTACAGGGCGCTCATCGTTATTCTCCAGGTGAAATTTCGTTTCTACCTAAAGCATAGCCTTGAAAATGCGAAGTGCAAGTACGAAATTTCAACTTCCTGCCAAAAACTCAAACTCGCCTGGGATTCCGCTCGGTTCGATTCCCTCCAGGTAGCAGTGATCGAAGTCCTTGCAGTGTTCGATTGCCTTGTCGAACTCCAACACGATGTCTCCCCATGTTGGGTTGTTGTACAGTAGCGAGCGGTACGGTGAGGGGTAGCTGAACATGACGAACCGCACCTCACCGACGATGGCGATCTCGCTCGGCTCATGGTAAATAGATGGTATCGCGCACCGTAGCTTGTTGGTCTTCTCCCACTCTTGCCACACGCCGTTGTCGCCAAAGTAGTTTACATATTCGTCTTCCCACTCCTTGTTCTCGGCTTCGCGCTTTGGGATGTCGTCGAGCCATTGCTGCAAGCTGTCCACCACATACCTTATAGCGTCTGGCAGCAAGTCGAACGGACCGTCGCACAGATAGACGCTGTCCACCTTCCCGTCAACAACTTCACACACCCCATCCTGCCCGTTCAACCGCCAGTAAACCTCTCCGGTCTGCTCGCTGTATTCCATGATGTCAAGATTCATCTCGTTGTGCCTTTCGTGCCTTGCGTTTCTGCTGTTGTCGCTTCGTCGCCTTGGCTGCTTTGGTTCGCTTTGGCATGAGGCAGCCTTTCTCGTGCCAGTGTTCGCATTGGGCGACCGCTGCTCCGCGCTTGCGGTGCTCGCTCAGGATTCTCCACACGCCGTCGGTCTCCACCATCGCCCGGTAGAAGACTGGGTAGCCGTTGAAGCTGCCGTCTCTGGCATACGTCCGCCCGTACTTTATATCGCACTCCTGAACCATGTAGTGCCCGCACCTGCTCTTCCAGATGCGCCGATCGGCTACTACGGTCTCGTCGCGCTTGGCTCGCTTGTTCCAGTCGATCATTGGTTTCCCTTTCGCGCTTAGCGCTTAGCGCTTAGCGCTTAGCGCTTGGCGCTTGCGCTTAGCGCTTGGCGCTTACGAGGTTGTGGTCACTTCCGCATTTGGTAGCCCTGCTTCGCCAGTTGCAGGAAAGTTCCGATGCGCCCATGCTGACGTTGAAGTAGGTCTTGCACTTCGATGATGTTCTCGACCTGCGGTCCCAACGGCGCCTTCGGGTCGATCGTCACGCACTTGTTGAGCGTGACGCAGGCGGAGTCAGTTGGGTCGGATGGGTCGCGCTCAGAAGAACAGAACGGGATGCCCGAAGCCTGGACGTACACGTAGAACTTCTGATCGTGCTCGTCATACTCCAGCGTCTTGGCGATCGCGTAGTCGCAGTTCGTCTCTATCAAGCGGCGTAGTTCTCCCTTGAAATGCCCGAACGCATGGTTCTCGGTTGGAAACACCATCACGCCCGACATGGCTTGCAGTTTCTCAATGATCTTCTTTCCTCGCATCGGTGGGTTCTCCGAAAAGTGGTCTCGCTCTGAAAATTCCGCCGTCCCTAAAGCCTACACCGCGCTTTCGCCGAAGTCAAGCGATCGCCCCAGAAAATTTACCAACCCCTTCGCGAGCCGAGTTGATTGCCAACCCCTAGTTTCGCCGAGTTGATTGCCAACCCCTAGTTTCGCCGAGTTGAGCGCCAGCCCGCCCGACCGGCACAACCACTACAACCCTTACAATCCGCACAATCCGCACAATCCGCACAACCGGACTCTGGCGGTTTGGCATGGGATTTGCTACGCGCGGGCGCGCGGTTCCTTTTCTATTTTCGCCCGGATTCGCAGCTTGCCCTTACGACCGGAACATTCGTAACATTCCGCAATCTGGCTGGTTCGCGCTTGGCGCCCGGCAGATTGCGAGCAAGGATAGAGTGTCGGGCGACGGTCGCCCGGCAGCGGTCGCCCGGTCGCGGGCGGCACCCACCCACCACCACCCGATAGAGGGGTTTGAATCATGGGTTATGATTATGGTCGCGGTTTGACGAATGTGTCGAATGTGAAGATTGAAGGATCGGCAGAGGTTATCCGGTTTGGGGTGATTTCAATGAATGAAGTGCTCCAGGCATGGTGTGACGAATCTGAGGGATGGTACGGTTCTCCGCATTGTCCCGAATGTGGCGCTGAACTCGACGATGACATCTGTGACGATCATGAGTGTGAGTGCGGATATGTCATTCGGTGGGTTGGTGAGGAATGTTACGGCGATGAGCCCTCGTCGCATTATGTCGACAACGGCGAATATACCGCTGAGTCCGATTCTTACGGTGACATCTTCATTACCCGTTCTCCGTATTATACTGTCTGTGGGTTCTGTTCGCCTTGTGCGCCTGGTGCCGGTTATAACACTGATCCCAGTGAAGACTGTGCTGCGTTCTGTTTCGGTCCTGACTGGTTTGACGGTCCTGTGCCTCATGACATCTATGAGGTTGGCACGGGTCGTCTGGTTTGTGCGAAGGGAGACGTTTGGAATGGCTGAGACGAAGATTCCGGTTGATTCGATTGAGATACCTGAGCGCTTTGTGGCGGTCGCCGGGGGCTGGTACAATGGTATGGGCTGTATGCTCTATGCCGTATCTTCGACCGGCGGTCTCACAATCGGCACAATCCGACCGCGCGGGTGTGATACTGACGAAAAGTGGTATTATTCCATCTGGCGCGACCTTTCCGTAGATGTCATGAGCGCACGTCGTGCGGCTGAGTCCGCTTGTAACGATTACGATGAGGACTATGACGATTGTTCGGAGTTTGACGAGCTACGTGCCGATTATGAGGCGCAGCTACGTGCCGATTATGAGGCGCTGCGCGATTTTGAGGATTGGGTCGACGAACAGTGTGAACGATTGTGCAAGTCGTACGGCTTGGAGGACTGGGACGGCTAGTAACGATTAGGGCGCTTGGCGGTCGCCCGGTCGCGGGCGGTCGCCTGGAGCCCGGCAGCGGTCGCGGTCGCGGGCGGGCGCCTGGAGCCCGGCAGCGGTCGCGGGCGCCCGGCAGCGGTCGCGGGCGGGCGGTCGCGGGCGGGCGGGCGGTCGCCTGGAGCCCGGCAGCGGTCGACGGCGGTCGACGGCACGACCGGAACATTCGTAACATTCCGCAATCTGGCGGGTTCGCGCTTGGCGCCCGGCAGATTGCGAGCAAGGATAGAGTGTCGGGCGACGGTCGCCCGGCAGC
>Ga0209536_100017121_pt1 | contig 10285 bp, 9 predicted proteins | sample DeeMarSeWOR28_12_FD_187461 | JGI IMG/M metagenome (GOLD analysis project Ga0209536, IMG submission 187461) | Marine sediment microbial communities from White Oak River estuary, North Carolina - WOR-2-8_12 (SPAdes) (version 2) | ecosystem: Environmental > Aquatic > Marine > Intertidal zone >... | reverse complement strand
TTTCAAATCGTCGGAATTCACAGGCCTGAAACGCAGCAGGAGCGGGACATCGACAAAGTAAAGAAAAAGGCTGCTGAAGCCGGCATAGAGTACCCGGTAGCTATTGACAATGAGAGTATGATGTGGAATGCCTGGGCAAATTGCATCTGGCCAGGCATATACCTTATCGATAAGAACGGTTATGTGCGTTACTGGTGGTATGGAGAACTCAATTGGCAGGGCGCCGAAAGCGAAAAGTATCTGCGAAGTAAAATTCAGGAATTAACTGAAGAGTCTTGAACTGCCGACGGGTAAAGCATCTGAAGCAGCAGAATTAACCGGCAGGATTTACCTAATAGTCCTTGAATTTTCTCATCCATTCGGGCCAGTTGTCGGGCTGGACTCCGCCGATTTTGGTCCAGGCGCCGCCTGTTTCGAACTCGCGATGCCACTTTAGCGTCCATAACTCCTTAATACCAACTTTCCGGATAGACCAGTCCATAAAGGCGTGATTAACAAATGCATCGTGCCGGTCGATAGCGAAATGCATCATTTCGTAGCCGGCGCCTAACCATTGGCCGTTGAATTGTGAAGGTATTATCTTGTTGGATGTAGCGCTGCCGCCCTGATAGAAAGGCCCGCCTCCCCTCCACATGCTGTCACCGAAGACAGGAATTCTGTTTCCTCCTTTAACATCTGCGGTCTTCCAGTTCCATTTGGTCGGACGGTTTTGAATTTCAGTCTGATTTGGGCGAGGGTTATAAATCCAGCAATTTGCCCCATAACTTCCTTCTTCCCGCCGGTTCTCCATTCCACCTTCGCCCATGATGTATGTCCTCCTGGGCCCACCCCAGTTATCCATACTATCCTGCCGTTTTGTTGCCATCGGGCACATTAGAATGCCCGACTTTGTTCGGTAGTATGGCCGCAAAGCCACTATCCAATTGCCACGAGCCCACCCGACTGGATCACTTTCCTCACAGAAATAACCGTCATTGTCCTGGCAAAACATTGACCATATCTGGCTCCATTGGTGCAGGTGCGCCTGGCATGCGGATGTTCTTGCCTGTTTTTTTACCCTTTGCAGAGCAGGCATTAATATTCCCATCAATAAAGCAATAATAGCAATTACGACCAGAAGCTCGATTAAAGTAAAGCCGCGTAGAATTCTTTTGCTTTGGTAATTCGAAATCTTTGTCCCTGATGCTTTGACGCTTCCAGAGGTGTGCATATAACTTCCTCCAACAACTATTGTTCTTTTACAACTAAGTTGTGGGATGCGCATAGTAAGCTCTGTTCCCAGAGAATCCAACTTATATTGATTATTATACATTAAATCGGCTTTTTCAACAATACCCAATACAAAGTTGCACAATACATCAAGTAGGAAATTTAGACAAATTTTCCTTGATAATCAGGATGTTATCATTTAGTATCAATATTGTGGATCTATGTTAGTATAATCAACGTCGTATATGCTATTAGACACTAACAACTTTGATCTTTCCTCTTGGCTGTGTTCCTGAGCAGAAATATATCTAAAGATATGCTGAAGGATTAGGTGTATCATGCGTCAAAGAAGAGCTTTTACTTTAATTGAACTCTTGGTCGTAATCGCCATTATTGCATTATTAATGTCAATTTTAATGCCTGCTCTGCAACGAGTAAAAAAACAGGCCAGAAGCGTTGCGTGCCAGTCGCTGCTGAAACAATGGGGTGTTATCTGGTCGATGTACTGCGATGATAACGATGGCCGATTCTCTGAAGCAGGCAACCTCGGCTGGTTGCGCGGGACGTGGGTGATAGCGCTGCGCCCGCAGTACAGAACAAGATCTAAGATTCTTCTATGCCCGGCGGCGGCAAAGCGACGTTCCTCAGCCACTGGTAGCATCATGGAATATGGGGATTCAACACATACATACATCATGGGAGACGGAGGGATTTTTAACTCGCGAGAAGAGGCCAGTTATGGAGGAAATAACTGGATTTATTACGCCGAAGGCAATGGTGTGATTCAGGGCCGTCCGGTCCCCTGGAACTGGAAACATAAAGATGTTGCCCAGGCAAACAGGGTGCCCGTTTTTGCAGATACGATGTGGAGGGGGGGCGGCCCCTGCTATCGTACGAGTGAGTCTGCGACACCGTCTCGGACTTTCAATCGCATTATTCCCCCGCAATACGACGGCCAATGGATTAACTACAGCAATGAAATGATGCACTTTGCCATCAACCGCCATCAAACCGGCACGAACGTGCTTTTTATGGATTGGACAGTAAGGAGCGTAGGACTCAAGGAACTGTGGACGTTGAAGTGGCATCGCAAGTATCCGGTCAACGGCCCCTGGACCAGAGCGGGCGGCGTACAGCCAGACGATTGGCCTGAGTGGATGAAAAATTTCCAGGAATATTGAAAGATGTTCGTCGAGACATAGACCTGCTTATCATTTGCGTATTTGAACCAATTTCAGGCTTATGCCAATAATGTTCGGCGTAGGCCCTTTTTATGCCTGTAAAAGCATAAAAAACAAATTTCGCTTGACAAAATAGCAGCGGTTTACTATTTAGGCGGTTTTTAGCATGGTTTTAAGAGATAAATCTATAGACATTTAGTCGCGTCTAATGTGTATATATGACGTTTGTATTGGAGTAGTTTAGTATGTTACCAGTAAAGAAGACCAGTAAAAGCAGAACCCGGACTCGCCGGAGCCATCATAGTCTGAGGGCTGTGAACTATTCGGTCTGCAAAAAGTGCGACCAGGCCAAGCTGCCTCACGCAGCATGCGATAATTGTGGTTATGTCAATCCGAACATCACATTAAAACTCGGCAAGGAGTCTTAGTAAGGGCAAAACAAGGATGCGAATAGCAATCGATGCAATGGGAGGCGACGATGCTCCGGATGAAATTATCGCCGGTGTTCTCGAATCGATTGAATTTCTTGCCGAAGATGATGAGTTGATTCTCGTCGGTCCCGAAAATGAAATCGTGTCACGATTACCGACTAAACTTCCCCGAGGGAGTAAGATTAATGTCGTGGACGCTCCCGATATAATCGCAATGGACGATGTACCGATAGAGTCACTTCGCAGGAAACCCAAAAGTTCAATTCCAACTATTGCCAAGCTGGCTAAACGTGGTCAGGCTGATGCTGTTATTTCGGCGGGTAATACGGGGGCCTGCGTTGCTGCTTTCCAGATGAGGATGAGAAACCTGCCGGGCGTGAATCGTCCGGGGATAGCGGTAGTATTTCCAACACCCGGAGGTCTGGTTACGATTTGTGACGTTGGCGCGAATATCGCCTGCAAACCGATCCATCTTTATCAATATGGAGTAATGGCGAGCGTGTATTCGAAACATCTGCTTGGGATTGAAAACCCAAGGATTGGGCTTATGAGTATCGGCTCCGAGGACGCAAAAGGCAACGAACTCGTCAAAAAAACACGGAATTTAATGAAGTCTGATCCGAGGATGAACTTCGTCGGAAATATTGAGGGAAGAGATATTTTCAAGGGTGCATGTGAGGTGGTAATTGCCGAAGGTTTCGTCGGTAACGTAATCTTAAAACTGACCGAAGGTCTCGTTGACGGCCTGTTTAGGGCGATTAAAGATGAGCTGATGGAAGAGAAAATTAGGCTTGCGATGAAGTTTAAGCCGATAATGAAAAGAATTTATAAGAAATATGATTATAATGAGTATGGTGGAGCACTATTGCTGGGTGTTAATGGAACGGCGGTAATCTGTCATGGCTCAAGTCAGGCCAGAACGATAAAAAACGCGATTTTGGCATCTAAAAGATTCTACACGGAGAAAATAAACGACAAGATTGTTGAGTATCTTTCGGGCACTTGTATAAGGACGACGGATGAATAACCAAACGAAAGGTCGCCCCCCCGCTTTTCGTGCTGTCATCACCGGTCATGGCTCATTTGCACCGGCTAAAATATTGACTAATGAAGAGCTTTCAGCGATGGTGGATACTTCGAATGAATGGATACAGACGCGGACCGGCATTAAAGTCCGGCACGTTACTACGGAGGATGAGAGCACGGCTTTTTTAGCCACCAAAGCGGCAAAGAAAGCATTGGAAACGGCAAATCTCGGCCCTGAAAAAGTCGAACTTATTATTGTAGCAACAATCACGCCGGAAATGGTCTTTCCCTCGACCGCCTCATTTGTACAGCGGGCACTAAAAGCAAAAAATGCCTGGGTTTTCGATTTGGCTGCCGCCTGCAGCGGATTTGTATATGGCCTGTCTGTCGTACAGCAGTTTATTGAAAGCGGCCGACTTAAAAACGCCCTGGTAATCGGAGCTGAAACTTTGACAAAGATTACCGACTGGACAGACCGCAGCAGTTGTATTCTTTTCGGAGACGGCGCAGGCGCCATGGTGCTTGAACGAAGAGAAGACGGCCAAAAGGGTATCTTATACAGCACAATGCATTCGGATGGAAAACACTGGGACGCACTCAATTGCCAGGCATATGGCTCTCGTCATCCTGTAAATAAAGAGCTTGACGATCCCAAGAAAATCTATATGCAAATCAAGGGCAGGCAGGTTTACCAGCAGGCGATTCGAAGAATCGTTGAAACAGTGAACAATTGTTTGCGCGCCTGTGATTTGACTATCGATGACATCGCAATGCTCGTTTCACATCAGATGAACGCAAGAATCATCGAATCCGCAGCCAAGCGGTTAGAATTGCCTGATGAAAAGGTCTTTATCAACATCGGTGAATATGGAAATACATCTGCGGCCTCAGTGCCGATTGCCTTCGATGATTGTGTCAGGAAGGGAAGAATCAAACGAGGTGATATTGTTCTTTTAGTTGCTTTCGGAGCCGGATTGACATGGGGAGCAAATGTAATTGAGTTTTGACTGCTCAAGCGTGCCCCATACAGAAAAAAACGGGACAAGAATTATGAAGACTGCTTTTTTATTTCCGGGACAAGGTGCTCAAGTCGTAGGGATGGGCGCTGACATTGCTAAATCATTTCCTGTAGCGGCGGAGATTTTCAATAAGGCCAATGATATAGTTGGATTTGATTTAAGCGGAATCTGCTTTGAAGGCCCCGCTGAAGACCTGAGTAGCACGACACTTTCACAGCCGGCCATATTTACTACTTCAGCGGCAATCCTGGAGGTTATCAGGACAGAGCCCGCCACTAAGGACATTAGTGCAGATGTGACTGCCGGTCTTAGTATGGGAGAATATACCGCCCTCTATGCCGCCGGTGTGATTAGTTTCGAGGATGGGCTAAGGCTGGTTCAAAAACGCGGACAAGCCATGCAGGCCGCAGCCGATGCGAACGAAGGGGCAATGGTAAGCATTATCGGCCTGGATGAAGAAACCGTCCATTGGCTCTGTGAAGAGGCTGGAGAAGGGGATCTTTTGGAGCCTGTGAACTTCAACTGCCCCGGGCAAATTGTAATAAGCGGCGAGAAAAAAGCCTGTAAAAGAGGCAAAGATTTGGCCCAAAAGGCCGGTGCAATCAAAGCTGTACGCCTGGAAGTTGCCGGAGCATTCCATACGAGAATGATGTCCGGCGCAGCAACAGCACTTACAAAGGCTTTGGCTGATTCTGATGTTAAAGAGCCGTCACAAACGCAAATCATTGCAAATATCGATGCTGAATATTACCAGTCAGCAGAAAAAATCAGGGAAGGTCTGGTAAAGCAGTTGACTTGCCCGATTCTATGGCAAAAATGCATGGAGCAGCTTTTAGAAGATGGAGTTGAGAAATTCTATGAAATCGGGCCGGGCAGAGTATTAACCGGGCTTATGAAAAGAATCAACAGGAAAACAAAGGTCATCAATGTAAGCAGCTTGAAGGCATTAAAGGAACTACTGGAACAGGCCACCGTTTAAATCAGGGCTTAATGTCCGAATGCCTTTAGAGAATTTATTTTGGAGATATCAAGGATGTCGGAAAAAAGGCTGGCAGTCGTAACTGGTGCCGCAAGAGGAATTGGCCGGGCGATAGTTCTGGAACTGCTCAGACAGGGACGAATCGTTGCCGGGCTGGATATCAATGCTGAACAGCTCGCTGAGCTTGAGGATATTGTTAAAAAGGCAGGTTTCACAGTGATTACGAAGTGTGTGGATATAACCAACACGGATCAGCTCACCGAAACGCTCGATTCATTGGCTTCTGAGCACGGCGGGATTGGGATTCTGGTTAACAATGCCGGTATTACTCGCGATAAGCTGATGATGCAAATGAAGGAAGATGATTTTGACAGTGTTATCAATGTCAATCTTCGTGCCGCTTTTATAGCGACGATAGTTGCCGTCAGGTCAATGGTTAGAAACAAATTCGGACGTATCATCAACTTAAGCTCGGTCGCGGGAGTGATGGGACAAGCCGGATCGAGCAATTACGCAGCCAGCAAGGCGGGGCTTATCGGTATGACCAAGTCAGTGGCGCGGGAGGTCGGCAAGAAGAACGTTACCGCAAATTGTATCGCACCGGGATTTATTATGACCGAAATGACCGATGTGCTCCCGGATGCTGTTAAAACTGCTGCAAAACAGATTATTCCAGTCCGGCGGTTCGGGCAGGTTGAAGACATAGCAAGGGCGGTCGCTTTTCTTGCCGAAGACGATGCCGGCTATATCACAGGGCAAGTCCTCTGCGTGGACGGCGGTATGGCAATGTAAAAAAAAGTAAAAAAATGTTTGTAGATGAATCTCTTTGTGGGTAATATAGCCCGCCGAATTAATTTCTGAGATTCGTTGTTTGTACAAGTATTATAAAAGAAAATCGATTGTAACATTGTGAAATAGGTTCCTGATTTTATTAGGGAGGATAAACAAGTGAGTGCTGATGGCGTAGATGTTGCGGCTATAGAAAAGAAAGTAATCGAAATAATAAGTGAGCAAATGGGCGCAGACAAGGCGGAAATAACACGTGAAACCTCATTTATTAACGATTTGAATGCTGATTCACTGGACACGGTAGAACTCGTTATGGAATTCGAAGATGAATTCGATATGAGCATTCCGGATGAGGAAGCTGAAAAAATCCAGACGGTTGGTGCCGCGGTCGATTATATTGTTAATATTGCACAATCCAAAAGCCAAGATTAGCGAACAAGCTGAGCATGAGTAAACGGCGAGTTGTTATTACAGGCTTGGGTTGTGTAACTGCCTTGGCCGAGTCCGCTGATGAGCTTTTCGCAGCGCTGTGCGAAGGCAGAAGCGGTGTTTCCCCTATCGAATCATTCGATACCAGCGCATACCCCGTACGCTTTGGCGGCGAGATAAAGAACTTCGATGTAACTAAATACGTTGATCATCGGGAAAGCAAGCGCATGGACCGCTTCACTCAGTTCGCTATGGCCGCAGCAAGTCAGGCTTTGGACGACAGCGGGCTCGATATTTCGAAAGAAGACGTTTTTCGTGTCGGTGTTGTTGTTGCCACAGGTATAGGCGGCATCAAGGAGATTGAAGAACAGCACTTAAGAATCCTGGCCAAAGGGCCGAATAAAGTTTCTCCTTTCTGCGTTCCAAGGCTTATGGCTAATGCCGCCAGTGGCAATATTGCGATTAGTTATGGCCTGCGTGGTCCCAATTTTTGCGTTTCAAGCGCGTGTGCCTCGGGCAATCATGCGATTGGAGAGGCCTTTTGCAATATTATCAGCGGTCGAAGCGATATTATGATTACCGGAGGAGCTGAAGCTGCACTTACGCCAATAGGATTGGCTTCGTTTTGTGCTGCCAGGTCATTGAGTACGCGAAATGACAATCCGCAGGCCGCTTCAAGGCCGTTCGATAAAGACCGGGACGGATTTGTGCTTGCCGAGGGAGCCGGTGTTCTGGTTCTTGAAGAGGAAAGTCACGCCAGAAAACGCGGTGCAAATATTTATGCCGAGTTGCTCGGCTATAGCGCAACCGATGACGGTTATCACATTACCGCCCCACTGCCTGATGGCGGTGGCGCCGCGATAACGATGGAATTGGCACTGGCTGATGCCGGCCTGGAGAAAGAAAAAATCGACTATATAAACGCACATGGGACAGGTACCGAACTGAATGACGTTGCTGAGAGTTCAGCGATTAAAAATGTTTTTGGCAAGCACGCATATAAAATTCCGGTCAGCTCGACCAAAAGCTGCCTTGGGCATCTACTCGGGGCCAGCGGTGCGGTGGAACTGATTGTATGCGTTAAAACTATAAGTGAATCAGCTATCCCCCCTACCATTAACCTGGAAAACCAGGATGAGCGATGCGATCTCAAGATGGATTTTGTACCTCTCGAAGCTCGCCAAACCCAGGTTAATTATGCCTTAAGCAATTCCTTTGGTTTCGGGGGGCACAATTCCTGCCTGGTCGTGGGAAAGGTCTAAGCGAGGCCGGCACTAAGGACAAGTCCGAGTTTATCGCTGACCGGTCTTTTCTTGTGAGTTTCTAAGTTAAGACAGATTTATAAATTTCTTACTAAATTATCCGCACTGAAGTTATAATTCGGGGACATTGTATATAATACCCGAAAATATTATTTCGCCTGGGCTTTGAAATGAACTTAATCCTACACATCCTACTTCTTGTCAGTGGGGTGGTAATATTGTGGAAGTCTGCTGAGCTGCTGGTGGCCGGTGCGGTTGGGTTAGCACACAAACTCGGTGTAAGCTCGCTTGTGGTAGGCCTGACAGTGGTGGCAATGGGAACCTCGGCGCCAGAGGTTGCTGCAAGTATTGCCGGCGTTTTGCGAGAAGCCGGCGGCGGAGATTTAGCTGTCGGTAACGTCTTTGGTTCGAATATCGCCAACCTTGCACTTGTCGGCGGTCTGGTAGCTTTGATCCGACCGCTCAGAGTTCGAAGGAAAACTCTGTTCCGTGAGATACCAGTAATGTTGTTAGTGTCGCTGTTTTTATGGCCATTTCTGCGTAATTTACATATAGCCCGGTCGGAAGGTATTATCCTGTTAGTCGTGTTTGCAGCATTGATTTTGCTGACGGTTTATGCTGCCCGACGAGAATCTAAGCAACCTGACCGTACAGTCGAAAGCCTTGAGCCGGATGCAAAACACACCACACGAAGCATCAAGAAGAATGTTCTGTTCGTTATGGTTGGATTGGGGGGCTTGGCATTGGGAGCAAAAATGGCAGTGGAAGGAGCGGTATTCATTGGTTTAGAGATCGGTTTGAGTGAAAGAGTTATTGCCCTGACCGTCATTGCGTTCGGAACTTCACTTCCGGAGCTTGTAACCTGTGTGGTTGCGGCCATTAAAGGCCATCACGACATTTCAGTCGGCAATCTTGTCGGCTCGAATATCTTTAATACTCTTCTCGTTACCGGAGCAGCGGGCACAGTGCGATCGTTCGAAGTTGGGCCTCGGTTGGCGGGAGGTGTCGATTACTGGATTATGATTGTCATCAGCGCGGCATTTGCCGCTCTTATAATTATCAGCAGGCGTATTCTCGGCCGAGTATGCGGATTACTGCTCGTCTGCTCATATATTGGCTATATAATTTACCTTTTATTAGCTTAGCCCCCTCTTTTGAATTTGACCAAATGCGAAGCGTGCCGGCCGCAATCTATTTGCGACCGGCAAACTCAGCTTCGTGGAGGAGGGTATGATTTACTATTGTTTCTTCGACTACTTCTGTTTCTGTAACTTCGATTGCTCATTTCATTTGAAAAAAACTATAGCTAAGTGCCAGGATGACTATCGGACGTAACGTTTTTTTCAAAAATTTTATATGTGTTTAGACCGATTTTCCGTCATATATTTAGGAATAGCTGTTACTTAGGACAAAATAAATTTGTCCCGATTTGACTCTTAAGACAGAAAGGAGCAAAGCAATTGGCTATGAAATGCACCCCATATTTTATATTTAGCCGTTTAATCATCACGACTATAATTGTCTTTATTGGCCCTGCTCCAGCGTTTTCGCTCCAGGAATCCAGTTTTGAAATTGCCGGCGTGGAATTTCAGCTCGTTACTATACCACCAGGTAATTTTATCATGGGTTCGAACTCACACGATGGGGATGAAAGACCCGCCCACAAGATCATCATCAACTACAGCTTCGACATCGGAAAGACCGAGGTTACGCAGGCTCAATTCAGGACCTTTGTCGAAGCCACTGATTATAAAGCAGATGGCTGGAAGTGGGGCCACCGCTGCAGTGATCACATAGGTTCGGTCGATAACAGGCCCTGCAAGAATCCGAAATTTGAGCAGACCGAAAACCATCCGGTAGTCCGCGTGGACTATAATGATGCAAAGGCATTCTGTAGATGGCTCTCGGAGCAGACCAGCCAACATTTTCGCCTACCGACCGAGGCCGAGTGGGAGTACGC
>Ga0209536_100017120_pt1 | contig 10286 bp, 7 predicted proteins | sample DeeMarSeWOR28_12_FD_187461 | JGI IMG/M metagenome (GOLD analysis project Ga0209536, IMG submission 187461) | Marine sediment microbial communities from White Oak River estuary, North Carolina - WOR-2-8_12 (SPAdes) (version 2) | ecosystem: Environmental > Aquatic > Marine > Intertidal zone >... | reverse complement strand
AATCCCAACGAGTAAGATCCCGCAGATTACCGCGAGCGAGACGACAGCCGGAATCTTATGGTGATGTGCGAGCAGCATCTTGACGCCGATATAAGCCAGCACGAAAACGAGGCTCATCTTGAGAAAGCGGAATTTGTCAATGACGTTCGCCAGGGCGAAGTAGAGCGAGCGCAGCCCGAGAATGGCGAAAACGTTGGAGGTGAACACCAGGAACGGGTCACGCGTGATGGCGAAGATGGCAGGAATGGAGTCCACCGCGAAGAGCACGTCGCTACTCTCTACCAGCAAGAGTACCAGAAACAGGGGCGTGATGGCGCGGCGTCCGTTGATATGCGTGAAAAATTTTTCGGCCTCGAAATCCTCGGTCACCGGGTAAATGCGGCGAGCCAATTTCACCAGGGGATTCTTCTCTGGTTCGAGGTTGTCGTGCCGGGTGACCAGCATCTTCACTGCAGTCAGCAACAGGAATCCCCCGAAGACGTACACCACCCAATCGAACCGGTAAATGAGGGCCGCGCCGGCGGCGATCATCGCTCCCCTGAGGACCAGAGCCCCCAGCACGCCCCAGAACAACACCCGGTGCTGGTACCGGGCAGGCACCCGAAAGTAGCTGAAGATCATGGCGATGACGAACACGTTGTCCAGGCTGAGCGACTTCTCCGCAATGTAGCCGGTCAGAAACTGGATTGCTGCCTGGTGGCCGCTCAGTTCGTGTTCGATCGCAGAGCCAATGCCGAGCCAGTGGTGTTCGTACATGAAATAAACGAGGACATTGAAGGAAAGGGCGAGAACCACCCAGACACCCGTCCAGACGAATGCCTCCCGGTATCCAATGGCGTGGGCCCGGCGGTGGAACACGCCGAGGTCGATAGCCAGCATGCCGAGGATGAACAACAAGAAACCCAGCCAGAACCACAGAATCATTGGTGGACCTCCAGATCCAGAATCATAGGCTTAAAGCCCCGGCGGTGGCACCAAGTATCTTTTCATCCCCAAGGCGGATCCAGTGGGGTAAGCTTGTGCGAAGGGAGACATGGTTCATGACACCTGTCATGAGAAAACTTTGGATCTAGCGGAAGTGGGTAGCGTCTTGAGGCATAGTGGCAACCCCACCATTCACCCGTGCCGTTATCATGGATCGTAACCTCCGCATCATCTTCTGTGTGACCCTCATGGCGGTCATGGGGGTCACCGTCATCGCGCCGGCCTTTCCACGGATCGCCAGAGTTTTTAATCTCACTCCTCAACAAGTCGGACTCTTGATTACAGCCTTCACCATCCCCGGCGTGGTTTTGACACCCGTTCTCGGGGTACTCGCGGATCGGTTTGGTAGACGGCGGATCCTGGTTCCCTCTCTCTACCTTTTCGCCTTGGCCGGCGGCGCCTGCGCCCTGGCGCACGATTTTCGCCTGCTCCTAGCGTTGCGTCTCATCCAAGGAACCGGCGCGGCCGCCCTGGGCGCCTTGAATGTGACCCTCATCGGGGACCTCTACTCTGGCCGCGAGCGGGCTACGGCCATGGGCTACAACGCGAGTGTTTTGAGCCTGGGGACAGCCACCTACCCGGTCCTCGGTGGACTCCTGGCCCAGTTGAGCTGGCGTTATCCATTTTTGCTGGCGCTGTTGGCTTTACCGGTAGGCTGGCTAGTTCAGTTCCACTTGAAAAATCCGGAGCCGCGTCAACCTCAGACCTTGCGCGGTTACTTGGGAGGAGTGTGGCGTAGTATTTGGCGCCGAGAGGTGGCCGGCCTGTTCGCGGTCAGCTTGATGACTTTCATCCTGCTCTACGGAGCGATCATGACGTACTTCCCGTTGCACCTGGACCGGAATTTCGGTGCCTCGCCCGCGTTGATCGGTTTGCTCATCTCGAGCATGTCGGTATCCACAGCGATCGTTTCATCTCGTTTGGGGCGCCTTTCCCGCAGGTTCGGACAGCGGGATCTGATCTTGGTAGCTTTTCTACTGTTCGGCTTGTCGCTGGGTTTGATTCCCATGATGTCCGACTGGTGGATGCTGTTCGTGCCGGCCTTGCTGTTCGGCGCCGCCATGGGTTTGAACATCCCCAGTCTCCAGACCATCCTCGCCGGCCTGGCTCCCGCCGAGAGACGGGCCGCTTTCATGTCTCTGAACGGCATGGTGCTGCGGCTGGGGCAGACCTTGGGGCCGGTGGTGATGGGTGCGATGTACGGTTGGGGTGGATCGAGGGCGCCTTTCTACGGGGGTATGATACTTGCGGTGATCACATGGGGGCTTGTGGTTGTAACGCTGAGCCGAACTCCTGTGGAACAAGGTGGTCGTGCGAATGAGGGCCAGATCGAGTGACTGTGGGATGGGGCGAATGAGGACGCGATCAAAAGATATCGTGCGATTTGCTTAAAATTGTCTTTTGTATCTAGAGACGCTCGGCTAATTTGATTCTGATATTATAGAGATAGAACTTATCTCTTGCCTGGCATCCTCCATGGGAGCCATTATGAACATCCTCCTCGTCTCTCCCCGCACTCCGGACACGTTCTGGAGCTTCAAGCATGCCCTGCGGTTCGTCTCCAAGCGAGCGGCGCTACCGCCGTTGGGCCTGCTGACCATTGCCGGCATGCTGCCGCGGCAGTGGGAGTACCGGATGGTGGACCTGAATGTCTCCAGGCTGCGGGACAAAGACATCCAGTGGGCTGATTATGTTTTAATCAGCGCCATGCTGATTCACAAGTCTTGCGTGGAAGATGTTGCTGCTCGCTGTCGGAAGCTGGCCAAACCGGTCATCGGTGGTGGTCCATTGTTCATGCCCGACCTGGACGAGTTTCCCGACATCGATCACCTGGTCGTCGGTGAGGCCGAGGACCAGGTTGAAGACTTGATAGCGGATCTTCTGCAGGGCAGCCCCAAGCCGCTCTACCAGGCAACTGAGTTTCCCGATATCACCCGCACCCCCATCCCGCGCTGGGATCTCTTGCGCATGCGCGATTACGGGGCCATGGCGATCCAGTTCTCCCGTGGCTGTCCGTTCGACTGCGAGTTCTGCGACATCGTGGCCCTGAATGGTCGGGTCCCACGCTTGAAGTCTCCTCATCAACTTCTCGCCGAACTGAATGCCTTGCGCCACCACGGCTGGGACGGCTCGACCTTCATCGTGGACGACAACTTCATTGGCAACCGCAAGAAGGTGAAAGAGCTGCTCCGCGCCATCATCGGTTGGCGGCGCGACACGGGTGCGCACATGACTTTCTTGACCGAAGCGTCGGTGAACCTGGCCGATGATTCGGAGTTGTTGAAGCTCATGGTTGAAGCCGGCTTCAAGAAGGTTTTTCTCGGTATCGAGACACCCAATCCAGCGAGCTTGAAGGAGTGTCACAAGGTCCAGAACACTCGACGCGACATGATCGATGCCGTCCACACCATCCAGGATGCAGGCATGGAAGTGATGGGAGGATTCATTGTCGGCTTCGACAACGACACGCCCGACATCTTCGAGCGGCAGTTCGAGTTCATCCAGAAGGCCGGCGTCGTCACCGCCATGGTAGGATTGTTACAAGTGGTGCCAAGAACCCGCCTCTACCGGCGATTGGCCAAGGAAGGCCGTTTGCTCGGAGAAAGCTTGGGGGACAACACTCGCGCGGCACTCAACTTCCGCCCCAAGCTGGACCGAGAATTCCTGGTCCACAATTATCGTAAGCTCATGCATAACCTCTACGAGCCAGAGGTTTACTATCAACGTATCCGGGCGTTCTTGGATCGACACAAGCCCCACGGCCCGCGCGTGCAGGTGAGCTGGCCAGAGCTCAACGCGTTATTTAAATCCATGTGGCTGATGGGAGTGGTTCATCGCGGCCGGCGGGCCTACTGGCGCTTCATCACCTCGACCTTGCGGCACCATCCGGCTCAGTTCGGACTCGCCATGACCCTGGCCATTTATGGGCATCACTTCCGGAAAGTGGCCAAGACTCTTTGATAACATTTCCAAGAAGGCTCGATCGAAGCCAACTAACCTGTTGCTATTCGAATAAAGAACCATGCACCGGCGTCGAGCGCCCCCAACAACTTTCCAGGATCACCGATGAGTTCGTTTGGCTGCATTACTTGTCTCCCTTGTTTGCCTCTTTCCCTTTTTAGACAAAGCGCGCTTTGGGTTGCGTTTCATCGATTTGATGAATTCGACCTCAACCCGGCAAGAAAATCACCGGTCTGGCCTCGGGCAGGGAGGGGTGGTGGTGCCACGCCAACACGAACTCGAATCCATCGTCATATCGGATGCGAGTCGGTTCGGCTCCCGCCCGAGACCCAGCCGCCGCCTGTTGCCCAGGGGCTGATGGTGATCCGGGGCCGGCTGGCGACCTCGCGTTGGCCGGCGATCCCGCTCTAGTGTCCAACTCTTCGCCGGGACCTGGTCCGACTTTGTCCACCAATCTGCGGAATGTCGCATAGAAATCTTCTCCCTGACTCTGCAGCCGCTGCACCAGTTCCACGATGATGCCCGCATGAAGGGAGAAGCTGTTCTGATTGATGATCACCGTGACCAGCCGCGGGCAGTCGGCCGGGATGTCGTAGTTCACGCGGTCGCCGATGGCGAGGCAATACTCTTCAGAAACTTGCCATTCCGTGAGTATTTCCCGGTATGGCTTACCTGCCGGCGCCCACAAGTTGCCATAAATATCGGCAAAATATCCTAGAAGCCCGGCCTGACGCAGCATCAAGCGGGCACTGGCTGCGAGATCGCCGGTCGAAACGAGCAGCGTGAAGTCGCGGTGCAAGATGTCGAGAGCCTCGTCACAGCCCGGAAGGGTGCGGATCTTGCGTGTGCTCTCATCGAGGCTCAGAAGGGTCCCGGCCAGGTCCCAAAAGAGGATGCCGGGGTACGATGAGGAAGTTTCGGGCATTAATGGCCTCTCACGGGTCTAGGGGCTCGATTGAAGGCATGGTATGTCGCGTGCAATATGTGATATCATATTCCCATACGGCATGGAAAGCCAGTTGTCGTACTCCCGGCTGTATGATACGGTTTTTGGGTTAACTTCTTTATTTCCTTGCAGGGAGGGCTTGAATGAAACGATTTCCTAAAGTCACAAAACCGTGTTGTGTGGGGGTCATAGCTCTTTTATCGGTGTGCCTGGTTGGGTCGGGTCCCGTCGCTGCAGAAAGTTTGCTTGAAAGTTTACAGCAGGTGGGACCGGAGTATGCCAATGCTTACCTCTCACCTCTGATCCAGTCCTGGGGTGTCAACCAGGTCACCGCTCTCTACACAACAGCCGCCATCGGCAAGTCAAAGCTCACCTGGGAAATTGGACTCAAAGTCGCGGCGACCCACATCAGTGAGGACGACCAGAGCTTTCGGACATTCGTGCCGGTCACACTCGATGAGGGTGTCGGTATCCCGCCCGGAGATCCCAATTACGGCCGGGAAGGCTTCCTCGAATTGGCGGGACCGACCGTCATGGGGGACACGGACACGGACGGTACGGCAACCCTTTATGTCGACGGTGTCCCTATCCGGAGAGAGTCGACCATTTCCGGTGTCGTGAATACGCGCTGGGTTCCGATGGTCATTCCTGAGGCCTCCATCGGCGGCATCGCCGGTTTCAAGGGTATGATTCGCTTTTTCCCGAGTGTCAAACTCGGTGATCTGGGCAAGTTGAAATATTTCGGCTTTGGTATCCAGTACGGAGTCAACAATCTCATCCCGACTCTGCCGATCGACGTGTTGGTCGGTTACTTCCGCCAGAGTCTCGATCTCGGTTCGTTCTACGAATCCGATGCGTCGAGTTTCCATCTCGGCTTGAGTAAGCGTACGACCATGGTGACGATTTACGGTGGTGGTGCCCTGGAGAGCTCGAACACGAAGGTGAAGTATAATTTCGACGATCCGATTTCCGGGACGCCTGTCCCGATCAGTTTCGAAGTGGACGGCGTTCAGGATTACCGCCTGACCATCGGCGCCACGCTGGAGATGGGTGTCCGGATCAATGTCGAGGCCAACGCGGGTAAACTGGCCGTCTACTCGGCAGGTGTGATGTTTGGATTCTAATCATAAAGAAGCTGGACCGGATCGATTCACTGGATCCAGCTCACAACGCGCGATTTGGTATACCGCCCAGGTCGGGTGGGTAAGCGAAAGGTAGATAACATGAAACGTATGACGAATCTCTGGCTTGTGCTTCCGCTGCTCTTGGCTTTCGGCGGCATCCTAACTCAGGTCGGATGTAGCAGCGACTCCACGACGCCCAACGACAACCCACCAGCCCTAACCTCCCAGGGAGCCGCTCAGCAGGCAGGCCAGCTGGCGTATCTGCTGGATACGGTTCTAGGCATCATAGGTGATGTTGGGGCCAAGGATGTTTATACCGAGCCGGTCAATTACAGTTACACGATCGGCACGCCACCCGATGAAGTGACTTACTATGTCAATGGTGCCGTGATGATGGATTACCGTTGCGGTGGAGTCGCAGGGGATCCCTGTCCCCGCGACTCGACCGAGACAAATTTCCTTCGTATCTATACGGCGGTTGACCCACCGCAAAACATCAGTTTGTATCAGGATGATATCGATCCAGGGAACCTGCTCGGCTACGTGACCTTCAACGTGGACGTTGATCCGTACAACCACCCCAGTGGTTCACCGAAGAGTGGAACGGTCAACACCAACGGGCTGGATCCGACCGACTTCTTGAACTACGGCATCTATAACGGCACCTTCGAGGTCATCGATGTTCAGTGGAGAGAGGGATCGTACCCCGGTCCCGGCACTCTGGAATACACAGCGCCTCCTTACTTCGTGGTCGTGACATTCGTCGGGCCCGCGGAACGATGTGCCAACATGGTCGTGACTACCGATGAGGAGACCGAGCCGGAAACATATATCGTGGACCTGGACACCGGGCTCCTCGTGGAAACCTGTCCCGAATGATAGCGCCGGAGTGACTGGATATTACACTGCGATGAAACAGGAAGCGGGGCCGGCAGCGGTCCCGCTATTCTATTCCTCAGGAACACGCAGTTCGATCGTGACCTGAGCTCCCACCTCTGGATCGACGAAGACCGAATCTTCGGTGACACCTGTAAGGTAATCTTCGTGTATAGCCCACACTTTCACGTACCGCGGAACCGTGATGACATCACCGGGCGCACCCGGCTCATCGAGAAGGGTGATTTCCTGGCCGAACGCCAGGCACTCCTGGCTGAACTCGAAGAGGCCGTTGGTATTGGTTTTGGTGAAATGTCTGTAGGCGGCGGGATCGGCTTCGGCGGGATAAGACCTGGGTGCAAAGAATATTTCACCGAACACGGTGGTATCACTATAATCCATCTGGAAGTCGTAGGGTCCTGGAAAAACGAGCTTGCCGTCATCGTCGCGACCATCCCAGATGAGAAAAAGGGGTTCGAGAATGGCTCGAACCTCGGATATGAACCGGACAGTTTCGTCACGGCAACTGTCCACGATCCGGGTTTGGACCTCGAGCGTATCGGGAAGATCGTTCCTCGAAAGCGTGCTTTTTGCGGGCTGAGTCCGGCTGGATTTCCGCGACAAACCATATGTCATCAAGATGGCCGCGTTCGGGACGGCTAATCCCTCTTCATCGATCACCTTGCCACGAATCCAAGTGGGCCTAACGAGTCCGGGATCGTAGGGCTCCTCAGAACAACTGCACGCGAAGAGGAGCAGCAGCATCGACCAGCCAAGGTTGATTTTCCTTTTCATGCTCGATTCCAAGCGGCAGCGGGGTCCTCCAAAATGATCAAGACCAAAATGATCAAGACCAAAATGATTAAGACCAAAGTGGCCCACGGAATGGGTCAGGACGTTCTACAATAGAAAATATACATATCACCGCAAATCCACGTCCACCTCGTGTCGCCCGCCCTTCAAGGCGTCGTAGATCACGGTGGCGCGACCTGTCCCGGACACGATCCATTGCACTTCTCGCTTGCCGAACTCAGGCACGTAGGTGAGGATGCGCCAGGGGCGGTGTTCCACGGCGTTCACCTTGTCAAAGTGGGGATCTTCCAGCACTCCGCCGGACATGACCTCCAGGTTTTTACCCTCGATGGAGAATTGGTCCTGGCGGTAAATATTCCGGTAGCGGGCCTTGGCCGACAAAGTAGGGATGCCGCCGCTGTTAGCGGCTCGTGCGCGCACGCGGTAGAGGTCCTCGTCCAGGCGCTTGACCTCGATCACCTCCAGGGAGAGATTCGGGAGCTGGGTCGCGGTCCAGATGACGAACATGGCGTTGCGATGCAGCATGTCCGGCAACATCCATTCGGGTGATGTGCGGACCGAGAACTGCCGCCAGCCGCCGATCTCGATTTCACCGTAAGTCGGATGATCGAAAGGTTTCCACTCTTCGAACATCTCTCCCATCATGAGATGGTCGTTGAACTTCTGCCGCTCTTCCAAGGTCGGCCGGTGCTGGTAACGTTCGTTCCCCGACCCGGTCGGCGTGTCGGTCTCCTTGCGGTAAGCGACTTGGGAGCTCATGTACAACTCAGTGACAAATGCGTAAACACCCCAGCACTGGTACATGAACTCGTCGAAATCACCGTGGGTGGTGTACAGATCCTCCATGCTGATCAGGTAACGGTAGCCCGGTACAGTTTTTTCGCCCTCGGTTCCCAGGTAGTCAAAGATCTTGATGTCCGCGGGTTGAATAGGAGGCGACAGCTTCGAGCCTGGCCCGCGCAGGAACATCCCGCCGTAGTTGTGGAAGGCGAAGGCAAAGCCGATGTTGGGCTTGGTTGCGATGAAATCGCTGATGGCCTTGATGTTGAGCGCGGAGAAAGGATAGTCACCGGAACCGGACTGGACATAGTAGGGCTGCCACTTGAAACCCCAGTTGCGGTTCATGTCGAGATAACCCGGCGGATCCTCGTTGACCTTGCCGTCCCCGTCGTTGTCGATGCCCTCACGGCCTAAGCGCCGCCATTCACCCTGTTCACCAGGCTTGATCCGCAACATGACACGCGGCTCTTCGGGGTGGGAGCGATAATCGCCGTGGGGATCGCGGATACGCATTTGCAAGATTTGCCCGTCACTGTCGATGTCCTCGTAATCGTCCTCGTCGAGTAAACCGTCGTGATCATCGTCGTGGGGTTGTCGAGCGGAGCGGCCAATGTTGTAGCTACCGGGGTCGCTGAAGTAACGGGCCCGGCTGTCCACGTTCACCGTGGGGATGATGTAAAAGGTGACGCGGTCTACCAGCTCGGTGATGCGGTCCCATTCGCCGTACTTGGTCAGCAGCTGCCACGCGGTGTAGAGGCAAACCTCGGTGGCCTGGATTTCGTTGCCGTGAATGGCGCCGTCCACATAAATGGCGGGCTTGCCGATATCAGGACCGTGCTTCTGATTGGTGATGGTCAGGCACCAGATGTCCCGGTCCTCCGCGGTTTTGCCGAGAGATTGGAGCTCGGTCAGGCCGGGGTATTCTTTGTGCATGATCTTCAAAGCCTCGGCTACCTGATCCTGATTGTAGTAGTGAGTCCAGGTGAGACCGGTACGGTCTTCGGCCGACACGGAGGTCACCAACAACGGCAGGGAGCTGGAGAGGGCCAGGATAATCAGGCCGTTAAATATTGCGACGCGAGAGGGCGAGAAGTTGCGGCCAGTGGTGCTATTCATCGTTCGCCTCCTTCCCGTTCCAGCACGAAGGTTCTCTGGTCACTGCCGGCGCTGGGTGTCGTCATGTGGATAGTCAGCTCGCTGCCCGATTGGCCCTGGATCAACCAGCGGGCGTGAGCGGTGCCGAGCCCTGGCACTTCTGTGATGGTCTGCCGGGCGTGCCCTTCGAGGAGTTCCGCACCCGTGAGGGTGACCACCACGGGTGGCGGCCGCTTGCACCGGGCGCCCTGAGCGGTGGGGTAGGCGATGCGTCTTTTGTTGGCGATATAAGCTTTCACCTCGTAGACACCGGCTCCCCGGTTGTCCCATTCGATCGACTCGATGGCAAGCTCGGGGAGCCATTCTGTCACCTCGAACAGGAAAGGGAGCTGGAGTGTGAGAAGCGAATCGACCCACGCGGCTGGGGGGGTGCGCATGGCATACGGAACTTCGCCGCCGATCAAGGCCTTGCGCCCGTCGGGTAAACTCACCTCTTCCCAGGCGAGATATCCTGTCTGACCCAGAGGTTGGAGTTCTTCACGGCTGAACGGTGCATCTAGGCGCACCGTTAATGGAAAAGCAAACCAACTTGGCTCGGCTTTAGCATGCCAGCTTGGTAAGATGAAATAACCTTCCAGAGCTTTGAATTCATCGTAGAGTCGCTCGAAATTGCGTTGCCGGACCTTGATGAAACCAGGCAGCTTGTC
>Ga0209536_100017119_pt1 | contig 10286 bp, 8 predicted proteins | sample DeeMarSeWOR28_12_FD_187461 | JGI IMG/M metagenome (GOLD analysis project Ga0209536, IMG submission 187461) | Marine sediment microbial communities from White Oak River estuary, North Carolina - WOR-2-8_12 (SPAdes) (version 2) | ecosystem: Environmental > Aquatic > Marine > Intertidal zone >... | reverse complement strand
ACGCCCGACGCGTTCGACAGCGTCACCGTGAACGTGATCGTCCCGTCCACACCCTCCACCGCCGGGGCCGGAATACCGTCCCCGATCGAAACGCTCGGCAACTCGATCGGATTCAATAACAGTTCGTAATCAGGGATTCTGAATGGTTGTTCCTGGCCATGGGTTTCATGACCACTTTCCGGTATCACCGCACGACTTGATGCCTGCAGGATGAATGCCGCGCCGCCTTCATTCCCGCGCAGTTCACCCGCACCGGGGGCTGTGGCAACTTCAGACGGATCGCGTCCTGCTTGAATTGCTGCCTGGATTTCCGTGAATTCGTCCAGCCCGGATTCGAGATAATCCGCATATCCCGGCTTAAACATCGCATCATTGAGATCTGCAACAGACTCGGAACCTAAAGACAAGCTGGAACCGTCAGACATCGTCAACGTTGCAGAACCCGCGGCCCCGGTCTGTATAACGTCACCAATGTAAACGGGATCACCTACATGCAGTGCAATACTCTGACCATCCCGAATAACCCGCACATCACCATCAGCGTGCGCAAGAATCCCGACACCTGATATCGCGTCTATAGCAAAGCCGTCATACAACGTGCCTGACTCGGTTCCCGCAGCGTCGATGACATCCGAATCAAGTTTTTGCGACTGTTCAGGGCCTATATCTATCACAGAACCATCAAGCAACCGGATGCTTATATTCGCTTCTTTACCAGTGCTTATGATGTCATTGATAAAAACCTGTGAATTGAAGTGAAGGACTTCATTTGAGCCATCTGCATGTGCAACCGAGGCTTGCCCCTCGATTGATTCAATCCTGCCAACCCGTTCATTTGCCATGACGCTTTCCTTGGATACTCAATACAGGTAGAAGACATCTACCGGGTTCAATGCTGATATCGGCATTTCAACCGCATTAATCCTGCTTCTGAGGAAATATCACATTGCGTCAAATATCCGTCTATGAGACTTAGGTACACGTCTAATTGATTTTTCCTCGATCAGGCATCGTGGGTGGAACAAACTCCCAGGATGAACTGCCATCATTAATATTCGACTGATTGCGAAGCGACTGAACCAGACTTCTGGGCATCCATATCTCCCCGGCATAAAGTGCAGGGACTGCCCTGCGCAGCAGGGAGATCCGTGACTTGTGCTCAAGCAGACCTCGAATTCCTATAGATAAGTACTCCAAGATATTGTTATTCAATTTATTTTTATAAACCATAAGGATGCTTAGCCGAGGAAAACGGGTATGTACTGAACGTACTGGTTGCAGACCGTCGCGGTACAGGACAGATTCATCGACCAGGAGAACATCACTCCGAACAAGGGCCTGTGCAGTTGCTGCACCGGTAAGACTGTTCGGCAGAGCGACCACATTCACCTCGCAGTACGAATAAAGCAAGTCAGCACAGCCCGGATATTCCTCAGCCCCAGCGCAAATGTAGGTTACATTTATTTTTTTCATAACTATTTGTTTTTATGAGCCTTGTTGAGTCTAGATGAGTGTGCAACAGGCGGCAATTGGACTTAGGTACCAAGCAGCCCGACGGTGAGACAGGCTCGCGCACCGTCCAGAACCAAAGACCTGCATCTCCATGCCGTTATATCAATGGATGCCCCCTGGCCTGCACGCAGAACCTGAATGCACCTGACACAACACCAGCAAACCCGGGTAGTCCGCTATACCACGCTGTTGGTTACAGTCATGGTTTGCTTTCTGTGCACTACAATGCCGCACGCCGGGGAATTTGCACTCTCGAAACAATTACTGACAGACATAGAACAGCAGTATGGTGACTACGCGCGCCAGCGCGTTCTCTACTGGAATGAGTTGATCATCGCCAACCGGCATCTCGATGAGGCAGACAAACTCAAGAAGGTTAATGAATTTTTCAATGAACTTGAATTTGTCAACGATATCGACCATTGGGGCAAGGAAGACTACTGGGCTACCCCATTGCAAATGCTGACATCCAATGGCGGTGACTGTGAAGACTTCTCGATTGCGAAATATTTCACACTGCGTGAAATGGGCATTCCGGCACAACGCATGCGACTGGCATATGTAAAGGCGCTTGAGCTGGATCAAGCGCATATGGTATTGACGTACTACGCTTCACCCGATGCTGAACCACTCGTGCTGGACAACCTGGTAGCAGACATTCTCCCCTCATCCGAGAGAAAAGACCTGCTACCCGTCTACAGCTTTAACGGTAACGGACTGTGGCTTGCGAAATCGCGTGGAACAGACCAGCGAATCGGGCATTCCAGCCGGCTGAGTCGCTGGAAAGAAGTGATTGCGAAAATCAGCAGCGAACAGTTAACGCTAGCCTACTGACTGGCTGATAGTCATCAAGCAATGGATCCCAGACAAGCCCCTGTCGCATACCGGAAAACCACATGACCCTCTATAAGCAACTCGCGACAACTATCGTCATCCTGTTTACTGCCGTATTCATAGGCACTGTTATAATCAGCACCAGCACCCTGCGTTCATTCCTCGAATCACAACTTGAAACACATGCGCAGGATACTGCCACCTCACTTGGCCTTTCGCTGTCGCCGTATATACAGCAGCAGGATCTGCCAATCATCAATTCAATGATTGATGCCATTTTTGATCGCGGCTATTTCCGGTCTATCAAGCTGGTTGATATCGACGGAAAAACACTCGTCGAGAAGACCAGAGGAAGCCAGGACACCCAGGCGCCAGCCTGGTTCATCAAGCTACTATCGTTGCAATCACCGCATGCGGAATCCATTCTCATGTCGGGCTGGCAACAGGCAGGAAGCATTCATGTTGTGAGTCACCCCGAATTTGCATATCGAGAAATGTGGTCCAATACGCGGGAAACCTTCTGGTTGTTTCTCGCTAGTGCAACAATCATTCTGTTTGCTTCCCTGATCGGACTGCGATTACTGTTACGCCCATTACGCGAGGTCGAGAAGCAGGCCGAGGCTGTCTGCAACCGGTCCTGGGTATTGCAAAACAAATTGCCCAGAACACGGGAATTACGCAGCGTGGTCATGGCAATGAATCGGCTATCCACCCGGGTGAAGGAGATTTTTTCCGAACAAGCCAAAGTTACTGAGGCGCTCAGGAAACAGGCCTATCTCGATACGCTTACGGGTCTTGGCAACAGGCAATCTTTTAACCGCCAGTACCAAACGCTGGTCGAGTCCGGAGAAGCTGCGGCTCATGGTGCACTATTAATAGTCAGGCTGGACGTACTCATAAAAATCAACAAGTCAGCCGGACACCCTGAAGGAGACAAACTGCTGCAGAGAATTGCAAGGCACATCGAGCAGCAACTGGCCGATAACAGTAATTGCATCGTCGCCAGACTGTCAGGTAGCGAGTTTGGCCTGCTCGTACCAGGCGTTGATACACAGGATGCGGAAAACCTGGCAACCGAACTATGTGACGAATTCAGGATCATTCAAGGTGAAATCGCCACAGGTGGCGGTGATTTTGCTCACATCGGGTTAACCATGTGGGAACACGATCGCGACCTTGCCAACCTGTTGGCAGAAGCAGATCACGCGCTTCGCACTGCCGATAGCAATGCAGCTATTGGCTGGCATCGCTATCAGCCGAATACATTGCAGCAAACCAGCGCAGCCGGAAAGGAATTCTGGCGCACGAAGGTTAACGAGGCTGTTGAAACAGGCAATTTCAGGATCTATACACAGGCAGCCTACTCAGCCAACAATGTTGAGACTGCGTTGCACAGGGAAGTCCTGCTGCGCCTTCCAGACGGCGACGGAAATTACACAACAGCTGGTATATACCACCCAGTTATCGATTCCATGGAAAGCACAAGCATGCTCGACAGACTGATTATCGAAAAGCTGCTTGCCCATATAGCACAAGATGACAGCAAGGTACCCTATACGATCAACCTGTCATTAGCATCCATAATGGATCCGGCATTCAGGGAGTGGCTGTGCAAAACCCTCGAGGCTTCCGGGCAGGCGGCCGGCAGGATTCAGCTGGAAATGGCGGAAAACACTGTTGCGAACAATATCGATCAGGCAAAAGACCTGATAAATCGTCTTGTGAGCTGGGGGTACAAGCTGGGTATTGATCACTTCGGCAGGGATTTCCACCCGTTCGGATATCTGAGCACCCTGAGTGTCAGCTACATCAAGGTTGACGGTTACTATACCCGCGGCATAAGTCAAAACAGTGAAAACCAGTTCTTTATCAAATCCCTGCGGGATGCGGTACACACACTGGAAATCAAGATCATGGCTCAATCTGTTGAGACAAAAGATGAATATGAAACCCTGCGGCAAATGAAACTGGACGGCTACCAGGGATACGTCTTCGGCAAGCCCGAACCACTATAGTTGTAATCGCTTACATCCTGCCACGCCGATGGCAAATATGAGACTGCTAGAGTATATCCTCTTCGTCCACCATCAGGTTATCCAGTACATTCAGATCGTTGCGCATCCGCTGTCGTTCAGACAACTTTTGCTGTGCGGGTACAGGCAGATCTGTGAGGAGAATGAGTTTCTTCCGGATCAGGACATCTACAAGATCTTCAATAACGCGAATTGTGTCGGAATCTGAGGATGATAGTTGGTTCTTTGCATTCTGCAGAAATTCCAGAACCTCGGGATGTGACAAAGCGAGCTCCTCACCGTTCCCGGCTGGAGTCTCATCTGAAAGGCCGATGATCCTGCCATCTGAATTGCGATATACATAAGGCATTGCAGCAGTGTTTTCGGCCTGACTGGTCACGGACTTGAGTCCTGCTGACCAGGAAATGTCCTTCTTGTTCAATTAAATATGTCGCTCACCGTGCCGATGCAATAGCTGCCGGCAGCATTGGGCGAATATCGTTCCTTCGGCTGGTAGCCTCAATATGCCTGTTGTTTTCATTCACACCGCGGACATCGGCCTGGCATGACAACGCAAACTGCAACTGCAGAAAATCTCTGGGAAATACCGGCTGATGGATCCACCAACGATGATCCGTTACTGGGATGTCTGCTGGCACTTGCAAAGATAGAACACAAGTCTTGTACTGTCGACACGCTCACTGCTGGCCTCCCGCTCGAAAATCACAAACTGACACCAGAACTATTTGTGCGTGCCGCAAGGCGTGCCGGCATGACTGCAAGGCTGGTTAAACGGCCATTACGCAAGATCTCCAATCTGGTACTGCCTGCGACTTTGCTACTTGAGAACGGGCGCGCCTGCATTCTTGACACAATAACGAAGGAAAATACTGCGACGATTATTCTGCCTGAATCCGGTACCGGTGTCAGGCAGGTCTCACTTGAAGACCTCGACGCTGAATACAGCGGTTATGCAATCTTTGTCCAGTCTGCCTACCAGTTCGATGAGCGTACCAGGGATACCCTCATTTCACGCCCGCGACACTGGTTCTGGGACACCATTGCAGAATCATGGCCGGTCTATGGTGAAGTCATCATAGCTGCATTTCTGATCAATGTATTTGCGCTTGCTTCCCCCCTTTTCATCATGAACGTGTATGACCGGGTTGTCCCGAATCATGCAATTGAAACGTTGTGGGTACTCGGCATAGGAGTCACTATTGTATATGGCTTTGACCTGTTGATGCGTACGTTGCGCGGCTATTTTATCGACGTTGCCGGAAAACGGGCGGACATTGTCCTCTCAGCGAGTCTGTTTGAACGTGTGATCGGAATAAAGCTTGACTCGCGACCGCCGTCGGTCGGTGCCTTTGCCAACAACCTCCACGAATTTGACACTTTCAGGGATTTCTTCACATCGGCAACACTTAGCACCCTGATTGATCTGCCTTTTGCTTTTCTGTTCATCGCAATTATCTGGCTGCTGGGCGGTTCACTGGCCGTCATACCGCTGGCAACACTCCCTGTATGTTTCATGTCCGCGTATTTTATCCAGCGGTCAATGGCGGGCCATGTTGAGAACCTGTTGCGGCATGCATCACAGAAACAGGCGACCCTGATTGAAGCACTCACCGGTCTTGAGGCGGTTAAATGTATCGGTGCTGAAAGTGTCTTGCAGCGTCGCTGGGAGCAAACGGTAGGTACGATCGCAAGCATCGGGCTCAAGGCACGCATGCTGTCATCGAGCGCAATCAACATAACGATATTCTTCCAACAAATGGCGACAGTCACCGTCGTCATCTACGGGGTATATCTCATTGCTGACGGAGAACTGAGTGTCGGAGGATTAATTGCTGCGACGATCCTTACCGGACGCGCCCTGGCCCCGCTAGGCCAGGCAGCGGGGATTCTGACACGCCTGCATCAGGCAAAGTCTGCATATTCTTCGACAGACACGATCATGAAAACACCTGTCGAACGGCCTGCAGACAAGGTCTTCGTAGACAGACAGAACATCAAAGGCGACATTGAATTCAAGAATGTAGCATTCAGCTACCCGGAACAATCGGTGGAAGCCCTGGACAAGGTTTCCTTCAGGATAAATGCCGGTGAACGCGTTGCAATTATCGGTCGTATTGGATCCGGGAAAAGCACCGTAGAGAAATTACTACTGGGCCTGTATGAGCCAGCCGCAGGATCCATCCTTATCGATGGCATTGACAGCAGGCAACTGGACCCGGTCCAAATCCGCAGGAATATTGGCTACGTACCTCAAGACAGTTTCCTGTTTTTCGGCTCGGTACGTGACAACATCGTATTCGGGATGCCGCATGCGGAGGACCATGCAATCCTGCGTGCGGCCGGAATTGCGGGGGTCACCGACTTCGTGAACAAGCACCCGTCAGGTTTTGACCTGCAGGTAGGCGAGCGTGGTGACAGGTTGTCAGGCGGCCAGAGACAAAGTATCGCTGTTGCACGCGCCCTGTTGCGGGACCCGCCAATACTCGTGATGGATGAACCCAGTAACGCGATGGACAATACCACAGAGGAAATTTTCAAGGCACGTTTAAAGGAGTCTCTTGGTAACAAGACGCTGATACTTGTAACACATCGTGCATCCCTGCTTAGCCTTGTAGACAGGGTGATTGTAATGGACAGCAGCAGGGTAATAGCGGATGGCGCCAAGAATGAGGTACTGGCTGCACTAAAGCAGGGAAATATCAGGGTTCCGAAGTCATGATAAAAGGCTTTCTGAAAAGCTTGCAGACTCGCATGTATACACTCGACAGCTCTGACATTGGCAAGCTTTCCAGGGATGACGCGCCTTTCATGTCGGACTCCAATGCAGCCGTGATCATCGGTGCAAGTCGCAGCAGCCATCTTATACTGGTATTTACAGCAATATTCATTGCTGTTGCACTCACCTGGGCTGCATTTGCCAATCTGGACGAGATCACTCGCGGTGAAGGCAAGGTTATTCCTTCCGCAAAGATTCAGGTTGTGCAAAATCTCGAGGGCGGCATTCTTACCGAAATTCTTGTACAGGAGGGAGATTATGTCGACAAAGAGCAACCACTGTTACGCCTTGACGATATCCGGTTTTCATCGTCATACAAGGAAACTCGCTCGAAATACCTAACATTACTTGCGCGCTCAGCAAGGTTTTTTGCGGAAGCCAACGACAAGCCTGTCGAAATTCCGGAGATTGTCTGGAATGAGGATCCAGAACTCGCAGAGAATGAAACCGCACTCTTCAGGTCACGCGCCAATGCATTGCAGTCCAACATCAACATCCTGAGACAACAGGAGACACAAACAAAACAAGAGCTTGCAGAGCACAATGCTCAGGAGAACAAGCTCGCCCGCAGTTATGCACTGGTAAAGCAGGAACTAGACATGTCAGCTCCACTGGAAGCTGATGGTGCAATTTCCGAGGTGGAAATCCTCAGGCTGAAGCGCAGTGTTAACGAACTTCGTGGAGAACTCGAGGCAACACGACTTGCGGTGCCCCGGCTGCAGTCTGCATATGAGGAAATCCGGAGCAAGGTTGCTGATATTGAAATCAGCTTTCGCACAGAAGCACGCGGCAAACTGAATGAAATCGAGGCAGAACTTTCCGCCATAGAGGAGACATTACGCGGCCAGGAAGACCGTGTTAACAGGACACTGGTAACTTCTCCTGTGAAAGGAACAGTCAAGCAGATCCTCGTCACAACTGTTGGCGGTGTTATCAAACCGGGTATGGACCTGGTAGAAATCGTTCCACTTGAAGGCAACCTGCTGGTCGAGGCGCATGTTCGCCCAGCCGACATCGCCTTCCTTCGACCAGACCAGAAGGCACAGGTCAAACTAACTGCCTATGACTATGCCGTCTATGGCGGACTACCAGCTAAACTCGAACACATCAGTGCCGATACCATAACCGATGAAAATGGTGAGAGTTTTTACCTGATCAAGGTAAGAACTGATCGAAATTACCTGGGAAGCGAAAGCCACCCGTTGAAAATTATTCCCGGCATGACCGCTGTCGTTGACATTCTTACCGGTGAAAAATCTGTACTTGACTATCTGTTAAAGCCGGTGCTGCGTGCAAGGGACAACGCCATGCGAGAAAGGTAGCTCGAAAAATGGAAAGCAACAGCACAACCCGCTCAAAGGCGAATCCATTCTGGCGCATTCTGATTGCCAGTTCCGACAATGAAATTGTAGCGCGCTTTTCTGCTGCCTTGCAGCACAACTACACCATGCTCACGTGGACCGGCAGGAGCGCTGCGAATGAAATACTCCATGATGATGGGCCTGATCTTGTGCTGGTTGATCCCAAATGTTTTCCTGATCCCATTACTGCGCACATTGCCGAAATAGCAGAAGCAAACCAGTCGCTGCGCATCATGATCATCGAGAATCAGTCAGATCGACAGGTCGATCAGTATGCACTGTTCAAGGCCGGCGCACACGGGTTCTGCAAGGAAAACATATCAGACGCATTACTGAACAGAGCAGTGCAAATGGTATGTGAAGGCGAATACTGGATTCAACGCAAGCTGGTTGCGAACATTATCGACGACCTCGCCAGGGAACTTACACAGTACCATGAACCTTCATCGACAGGCGAAAATCCGTTTCATGATGCGCTAACACCCAGAGAACTCGAGGTTGCTAAAATGGTGCGGCTCGGCGGCAACAACAAGATGATCGCGCGCGAGCTTGATATTTCAGAACGAACAGTTAAAGCACATCTAAGTGCCATATTCCGCAAACTAGATATCCAGAATCGACTGCACCTTGCACTGTACTTTAATGAGAACAATTGAAATCAGCGGTCACCTGGCAAGTAAGCCGATGAGTTATGTAACTGAAACGGAATCTGGAACACAAGCCTGCCTGGAGACACTCTGATGCCAATAAGAATGCATTTTTCAATGCTGGCTACAATATTATGCCTTGGCGTAACTGGATATACCAATGCAGCCGACCTGAAAGATGCGGTCGAGAAAACCATCACATCAAACCCAGACATCCTGATCGCGGGTAGTGAGCGGGATTCGGTTGAACAGCAGATGGAACAGGCACGTGCCGGTTTTTTTCCCCAGGCAGATATCACCCTGGGAACTGGATGGGAGCATAGCGATAATCCTGCGACCCGTGCCGGGGGCTATGGTTCACGAAGCTTAAACCGCGACGAAGCGGAAATTTTTGTCAGACAGCTCATCTACGATGGACACGGCACCGAAAGCGAGTTCGAACGAAATCGTGCCCGTGTCAACTCACGCGCCTATGCCACATTCAGTACAGCCGAGGTGGTTGGTCTCGAGGCCGTGGACGCCTACCTGTCGGTGCTAAAAGCGAAAAAGCTCGTCCAGCTTGCAGTAAACAACCTGAAAAATCACCAGCAAACCTACAACAGAATCGTCAAGCGCGGCGAACAGGGCGTTGGTAGCAAGGCAGACGTACAGCAGGCATTGGGGCGCCTGGCACTGGCGAAAACCAACCTCATGGCCGAAGAGAATAACCTCTAGGATACCATCGCTGCCTATATCAATGTTGTAGGAAGTCCACCCGTGGAGCTGGAGGAACCGGCAACACCTGAGCAACTGTTACCTGTTTCCCTGGATGAAGCTACCACAGTTGCGCTGGAGAACCATCCAAGGCTGAAATCTGCAGACGCTGATGTTGATGCAGCACGAGAGCAATATGACGCTGCGAAGTCCCTTTTCTACCCACGCGTTCACCTGGAAGTAAGTGGAACCAATAATGACAACCTTGACGGTATCTCCGGCAGTAACAATGATGCGCAAGCGATGGTCCGTGCCCGCTATAATTTCACTGGTGGCAAGGATATAGCACGACGCCAGGAAACCGTGTACCAGCTGGACCAGGCGAAGGAAATCCGCGCCCGAACTCACCGCCAGGTAGTCGAAAGCATGC
>Ga0209536_100017118_pt1 | contig 10286 bp, 5 predicted proteins | sample DeeMarSeWOR28_12_FD_187461 | JGI IMG/M metagenome (GOLD analysis project Ga0209536, IMG submission 187461) | Marine sediment microbial communities from White Oak River estuary, North Carolina - WOR-2-8_12 (SPAdes) (version 2) | ecosystem: Environmental > Aquatic > Marine > Intertidal zone >... | reverse complement strand
AATCAATAAATGAAGGAAATTTAATAATCGTCCTCTTCAATCTCTGAGCCTGTACCGGTCAACACCGAGAGTTTCACGGCGCTGACCTTACGGTACATTTCGTGGGGGGCTTTTTCATGACCGTCTACGGTCAGCAGATCCTGCAATTGAATTCCAAACAATCTTTCGTTCTCCTCCAGATAGGGGCGTATCAATTCCCAGTCAGCCTCAGTGACGGCGGATAAAACGCCTCCGTTCAACTGGCCCTCGACTACCAGTTGGTGCGGATCCCTTATATAAATGGCGCCGCCGCTGGCGAGGGAAAAGAGATTGCTTCCCGGATAGGGGGTTGCCTGGGATACGAGACGACCCCGGCCATCGAATTCAATTCCGTTTAAAATGACGAAACCTCCGCCGTCCAAGGGATCGCCCGCCATGAAAGATTCGGCAAGAAAATCGAGGCAGGTTCCATTGATCACGACGCGAGGCTTTCCGACGGCGTTGATCAGAGGCCGTCCCGCGGCATTTCCCAGCACGTATACTTCGCCGCCCTTTGCCCCATACATGAAAGTCTGCCCGACATCCCCATGGATCACCAACTTGCCGCGGTTCGCAATCTGGGCAACCTGATCCTGGGCATTACCATGGATGTTTATCCGAAGACCGTCCATCCCGCTGGCGGTATAGTCCCCGTCCGATCCGTAAAGATCGATCTCGACATCGTCTGTGTCCCGGCCAAGGCTGGAACCGTGGAACCGTTGCCCTCGAAGGCGGTATACAATGAATTTTTTCCAGCCCAGCTTGTATCCCCAGCGGATAACCAAGGCATCGCAATCGTCTCCCTCGGGGGCAAAGCCAAGGGCATCGATAACAAGAACTTCCTCTCCTTGTTCGGGTGCGGTTACAAGATCCCGGGTGTCCCAGTTGACTCGACGCCAATACCCTTTCGCCGGCTCCTTGAAAAGAGGTGCGCTGTCGAAAAGCTTTTCCAGCATGTCTTCGACGACTCTGATCATAGTAGCGCGTCGTTTGTCTCCGGTAAAAAACCTCCGATCATGGATCTGTGTCAGAGCTGAAACTGCCGTGGAACAGGATTTGGGATCGATGGAACCATCCACCAACAGGCCGCAGAAATGCTGCAGATGCCCGGCAGGCCAGGAATGAAGACCTTTGGCATAGTTGAAAAGGCCTCGAGCGTCGCCCCTCTGCAGATGTTCCATCACCAGTTGTTTCATCTCCTCAGGGGCACTGGCTCTTTTGCCATCCTCTAAAGCTATGTCACACCGTACTTTCCCGGAATCGAGGGTGATGGACCGACCAAACTTATCCGTACACAAAAGCTTTTTGCTGCCATTTCCGTTTTGTTCGACCGTAAATATAAACGCTCCTCCGTCGGTGTGGGATCCACCGCGAGCGTTCCAGTATTTATCCGCGACCGGGCAGAAACGAATGTCTTCTTTGGCCAGGCTCCGCAGGGTTGCATCGATCGCCTGCTTTTCCGAACAGATCAAGCCGATCTGGACATCCCCGTTATCGGAAAGCGCAAAAACCTGAGGTCGCAGCATGGACGTATCTGTGATGCCAAGCAATTGCACCCTTTTCTGGTCCGGCTGGCTGCGGGCGATGATGAAAAACCAGGGGCCGTCGGGTGAAGCATGAATATGGGTTGCCTGAATTTGACGATATATTTCCTGCTTTTCTTTCGGCAACTGGTCGAAGTCCAGCTCTGTGGTGGGAGCAAGGGCTTCAATAATATATTCCAGGGGATACTTGTAGACGCGGTTCCAGAGGTCGAAGAGTTGCACGGATACCTCCGTGTCGGTCAAAAACTGTTGCCGAATATTTCTCTGGCGCAGGTACTCACTCACGGAGTGATAGTTGGCAAAGTCGCCGTTGTGGACCAAGGCTTCGTTGAGACCGACAAAGGGATGCGCACCGCCCGGATGCCACACCCTTCCTTTAGTGGGATATCGCTGGTGGGCAATCCATGCATGCGCTTTTAATTCCTGGAGCTCGTAATACTGAACGTTCTGTTCGGCATATCCGACAATCTTGAAAACGAGAATATCCCTGCCGTGAGAAAGAACAAAAGCCCGCTGCTCGCCCAGGGACGCATAGTACTTGTCATTCAGTCTGTAAGAATTCCTCCAGACGAATTCATCTTCCAGATCCCTGGCTTCCATTGCCGCCAGTCCGTTATCGCGGGCGAAGTTTTTGAGCACATCGGGTTTTACTCGCACCACATAACGGTGTACATCTGGAGGGCATACTTGTAGACCTGCAATGTCCCGGTAATCGTCGATGTGCGACTGCCGGGTAGACAAGGTTATATCAAAGAACGGCAGTATATAATCACGCTCGAGTTCCGCATGACAGTCCGGATCCAGCAGTGCGATCTGATACAGGTAGGAGTTGTCCAGTACGTCACGGGGCACGCCTATCTGTTCGGGGATAAAACCGACGGCGGCGATTCCACCGCCCTTCCCGTTGCCCCGGTTCTGCATCTGGATGGATGGTTCATAAATAAATCGTCCGGCCAACGGAACCGTGCAGGCGAAACCCGTGACCCCGCACCCGCCTTCCTCGGATGATTTGGGAGAAAATGACTGTCCGGAGGAGGAATATAACTGCGAACGGGTTGCCAGAAGTTGTTCCGAAAAATCTTTCACTTGATTACTTCCTTGGTGATGATCTATTCGTCAGTAAGATAACAAAGAAGGTCCGTACGGCCTCGAAGGCTCTGAATCGAGGGCAGCCCCAGTATACTCAGAACGGAAACCATCTGTTCCCGCCATGCGTTTTGAAGATTGATCAGCCTTTGGGTAGCCCATTCCAGACTCATTAAATCCCTCAATTCGGGATCTGTGGAGGCAATACCCCGGGGACATCCCCTGCCGCTTTCACAGGTGGAACAGCGAACGCATCCGACAGCAATCATTTCGGTTGTGCCGATGACAACTCCGTCCGCTCCCATGGCGATGGCTTTCAGAACATCGAAGGCGGTGCGGATTCCACCCGACGCAATCAGAGTGATTTTCTCCCGAATGCCCTCTGCTGTCAGGAACTTATGAACCTTTGGAAGAGCAAACTCGATGGGCATCGCAATATTTTTCTTGGCAATGTCCGGGGCGGCTCCTGTACCGCCGTAGCTGCCGTCCAGGTGGATTATGTGAGCCCCGGCATAGTAGCTTCCGACTGCAACCATATCCACATCGGTAGGCGTGGAAACCTTGACACTCACCAGACAACGCGGATTCACTTCTTTAATCCAGTCCAGATGCTTCTTGTGATCTTCCACGCTGTAGACACTATGGAACGGAAAAGGGCTGAAAAGGGCGTTGCCGGGAACGGCACCACGCATCTCCGCTACTTCCGGTGTGTTCTTATCGCCCAGCAGATGCCCTCCCAAACCAGGTTTTGCACCTTGCGCATATTTGAATTCAACAATGCGAACCCGTTGAATCGTATCCTCACGAACGCCGAACAGGCCGGTCGCCACCTGTGTAATCACATGATCGTCATATGGTCTAAGACTTTCCGGATACCCGCCCTCTCCGGTGCACGTGAAGCTGTTCCATGCGGTCATCGCCCGGGCTTTGGCCAGGATGGTATGGATACTGACGGACCCGAAACTCATCCCGCCGCCGTAAACGGGAATATCGATATGAACCCGAGGCCGGTTGTCGCCACGGCGATTCAACTCGAGACCGGTATCTATTTCTTCAGGGATGGCATTCTTTACGTTTTCCTCGACATCAGAAGAACCCGGACGCAATGTGGGTTCCTCAATTTCAAACTTGAACCGAATCCTGTCAAAACCGCCACCGGATTCGCCGTAACGGTATTCCAGATGGGCCGGAGGTACATGCCCGGTTTCAGCCATATGCCATGTGGAAAGAACAAGGTCGCTGGACCATCGGGGATCCCCGAGGCACTCGGCATTCGGATTCAGCCGCACCGTAATAGCATTCTGCGGGCACTGACTCATGCAGTCCTGGCCTGTTTCCAGGCAGTCCGGACCGATACATCGATAATCCAGAGGCCGTACCGTAAATTTGTAGCCCTCCGGCTTGATATGAACCCCGTATGCGCAAACTTCGGCGCAGCGTCCACAGGCGATACAGGATGCCAGCCGGTCCACCTTAAATTTCCCTATGGCATTCCGATATCGATCAGGGGCCGGGCGTACTGTTCTTTCAACATTTTCCTGAGGCCAGTCACTATTTCCGAGTCGTTCGGATTTCTGTTTTTCCTGCAATTTCAATTCGGCGATAGTTGTGGTCATGCATCACCTATCTCAAATAGAAGTTCAGATCACCGGCTGATATGTCTGCACCGTCAATCTTTAGAATCCAGCAAGCATCGATGTTATACACCGACCTGTTGTAACGGCACTCGGTCCAAATCGCCGAATGCTTCCTCCTCAATTTCCTCCATAAAGATCGCGCGGCCCACCTCGCCGCGCAACCGTCGCACTTCCCGAATCCCCATGGCGCCCAGAACCTCTATCAACTGACTGTGCCAGGCTCCCATGAGATTGACCATGCGCTGCGCTGCGTAGGGTATATCCTGAACAGCGCTATCCACAGGGCAGGACCGATGCAGCGGTTTTGCGGATGGTTGATCGGCTCCATCTATCAGTAAAGGGTGGGCATCCCGGCAGACACGGCAACCGAGGGATACCAGCAGGGCTGTATCCACGGCGACAAGATCGGAGCCGCAGATAATTGCCTTTGCCATATGTTCCGCAAGTGCAATACCTCCGGACGTAATCAGCGTAACTTCATCCCGGACGCCTTCCTCTACCAGACGACCATGTATCTCACGCAGTACGTCCTTAATATGTCGGCCGGATTCTCCGGAGCGGACTCTTTCACAGCCATGCTGGTCGGCGCACAGATGAAAAACCTTAATGCCTTTACGCACCAGTTCAACCACCCGGCCTGCGGTATCCGGTCTTAGCGTCAATCGGACAGAAACAATCGCCTCAGGCTTCAATTCCTGAAGTTTAGGAACGGTAGTCTCAACTTCAGGGTCGTCAAGCAACTGAATCATGACGCTGGTTTTCTTAATAAGTTCCTGATGTTTTGGAATGTCTTCCCTGTTCAGAATCGGAACAACGGACGTCAGATCGCGTTCGTGCACCTTTTCGACATCCTCCGCAAAAAGAACTGCAACCGTGCCGAGGTTCCGAGCCGCTCTTGCACGTGCAAGAGCAATGCCTGTCTGAGAGACCGGCCATGCGGGAATATCCAGGATAACCGGGATAGGAATATCCAGTAGATGGGACGGCGGGGTGAGTATTTTCCCATCGGTAGAAAAAACCAAACGCATCGGTTTTGGACCGATATCCACTGCAGTAGAAATATATTCACGACCATGAATGCCGTCTCTGGTAGGCCGAACGATTTCGGACATGTCCGTCCAGATGGAATCAAATCCGGGCCCGTGGAAAGGGCCCCGATACCCCGCACCTGAAACGGGTATTTTCCCCATATCGGCCTGAACCCAGGTACTAAAGATTATGTCCGGTTTCCAATACTCGTCCCCCATTTCCAGATATTCGGGATTAATCGAAAGACTCAGCAGTCCCTTGGTACACCCCTGAACGCATGAGAAACAGGCTTTACACTCATAGAGCGGCTGCTTCGCGGCCAATGGATTGCGGTTGTGTTCCGTTTCGTGTTCGTAAACGTCATAATCACAGCGGGGTTTGACACACTTCGTGCACTGGGCACAGTCCTCTCTAAAATCCACACCTCCGAATTTCCCGACACGATGGAACCGCCCCGGATTTACTTTTGTATGAATATGATAGCGTTCAGGCATGTCAATCTCGCTTTGAATTCTCCTGGGTATTTTTCAGGTTCTTATCAAGCAGCACTTTACAGGTCTCCAATCTTGATCCCCGCTCGTTCAATAATGGCGGCGGCGGCCGGCGCATACCCTCCACCCAAAATGTGAATACCATGAATTCCCGGTAGGTCTTTTAATTTTGCTGCGATTTCTGCGGCAATCGTCAACCCTTCTTCTACCGGATCTGAAGCCTGCTCAACCCGGTCGATCACAGAATCCGGAATCGGGCCATAGATTCCACTTCTCTGGAGATTTCTGGCTTGTTCCGCGTTCACGACCGGCATAACGCAGGAGATGATCGCAACGCGCCTATCCAATCCGGCAGTTTGTATGGCATCCATCCAGAGTTCGAACCTCTCAAAATCAAAAACCGCTTGAGTCAACAGAAAATCCGCACCGACGGAAACCTTCTTCTTCAAATTCAGCAGATTTAATTCCATTGGCTGCATATACGGTTGAACAACCGCTCCAACCTGTAGTTCGGGCTTGGGAGTGAGTTTATTGCCGCCCAGCCCGGAGCCATGAAGAATCATGTCCTTCAGGGCATAAATCAACTGGATCGAATCCAGGTCGTTGGCAGCCGCAGCCTGCGGGCAAATATCTATGGAGTGGTGATTTCCCGCCAAACATAGGATTGCCGAAATGCCTATTGCTCCAGCCCCCAGAGCATCGCTCATTAATCCAATTCTATTGCGGTCACGGGTAGTCATAGCCATGATGACGTTGTTGCGACCCTGTCTTTTCAACAGGGTAGCCGTGGAAAACGCTGAACTTCGAATTGCATCCGGATTATCCGCAATGACAACGGCATCCAGGTTTCCAGGAAGTTGGTCCGAAAAACTCTTGATGGCTGCTACATCAACTCCTCGCGGCGGAAGACACTCCGCCGTTACAACCAGCCGGCCTGAGTTCAAAACCCGGGCGAAATTACTCATTTTTGTTATCATCCGATATGTCCAATCCTTCCCGGGAGTTATTTCCGGACATTATTCGGCATCGATTTGCCTTAGGGGGTTGGGTGAAAGCACACCGAGGGTTTTTACTACATGATCTCGAATCTTAACGATTCGCTTATTCAGGGAAGCGGACTCCGTTTTCGTCGTCGATTTGCCTGCCGCAACCAGCAAATCCTCAGAAGCGGATCCCGGGAGATAAGCAAGCAACAGTCTTTTTTCACCTAATCCGATCTCTTCAAGTATGGATCGGATAAATTCCACTCGACGGAAACATCGGGGGCTTCCTTCTATATAATGACAGTTATCTCCTTCGCAGGCAATAATCAACACAAGATCGGCACCCGATTCAAACGTCTTAAGAATATGTTCGGGCTGGATTCTGCCGGAACAGGGAACCACAATCCGTTCGACGGGAAAAGGCCAGTCGAACTCAGGAAGAATCGGCCGGGTTCGATCGGTTGAGTTGGGTTTCTTTCCCGGACGCACACAATTGGAACAAACAAAAACCGTCAGAACCGGTTGTGTAACCTCGGCCTCTCCGGTGGTACCCTCAGAACCAAATTCCCTCACTGTCTTCATATTAAAAAGCCTATCAAAATATGGTTTCGCTCATGCTATTCGTAATGAACACATACCAATACATTACTGCTTCCACTTAAAGAATAGCCGATGAACGGTATCTTTTTTAAGCTTCTGATTCGGAATAGTCAAGCTGCACAGCGGGTACAACTTATGCTTCATCCAAAATACATTCTTGGCATTGTACCACATTACAACGCTAATTGGAGAAACCACACAAGCGGATATTCGGGGCTTAAAACGAGTATTTCAATGCGATTTCAATCTCCCTCGCGTCATCGGCTCCGGTGATTTTTCCGAAATTCGAGGAATTAATATAGTTGTTAGGCCGATCTAAATTCACATGATTGAATGCGTTGAAGAACTCTACCCTGAATTCAAGGTAATGCCCGCTTTCAGTAACACGGATTCTTTTCAGTAGGCTGATATCCCACACAGTCGAACCGGGAGACATCAGGGTATTCCGCCCTGCATTGCCGAACCATTCCGGGTCAGTCCCGTAGTAATCGGGCATTACATAATCATCCGTTTCAAACCACTTGTTTATGGTTCTCTCGGAATTGGGCAGTGTTCCGGTACCGGTGCGGTTCGGGCGATCTCCCCATATGCCGTCGTTGTTTGGATCACCGAAAACCTCGACACTGAACGGGCGTCCGCCCTGGAAAGACGTCGTACCGGAAATTCTCCATCCTTCAAAAACCTGGGCAAATTTACCCGCCCATCGGCTGGACAGGATCTTGCCCTTGCCAACCGGGAGATCCAGAATATAGTTGAACGTTAGGGATTTCAACGGACGCTGGAATCCCTGCACCGAGCGTTCGGCTGAAAAATTGCGAGGATTGTTGAGATTGGCAGACATCCAGCCCCAGCCATCGGTCAGGGCCTTGCTCCACTGAAAATTCGCCGATAAGGAAAAGATATTGGTCAAACGGCGGGTCACCCGGGCCTGCATGCCGTTACTGGAGTAAGATGCATCGCTTTTCAGGATTTGAATAAGGCCGTAGTCCGGATTGGGGCGTCTGGGTTGAATCGGTTCATACCACGGTGCAGGCAGGGGAACATTGGCCGGGATCACACGTTGATATCTGTCTATCTTTCTCCCCTCATAGGTCAGTTCAAGACTCCAGTTGGGCAGGAACTCGTATTGAATGGAAATTTCCCGATCCTGGATAAAAGGATTGCGCAGATCCGGATCGGCAGCCTTGAAGGTCAATGCCGGAAGAGCGGTGGAATCGAATGGATGCCCAATGTCCAATCCGGCAAAACCGGGAGACTCGGCGCTCTCGGTGTAGAAGAAGGGATAGTTTCGCCCCATATAGCTCAATGCCTGAAAGGGATTCATGTCATCGTGCCGGATACTGTAGGACGCCCGAATTACAAGACGATTGTTTCCGAATGGGCTGTAGGCGATTCCTACATTCGGTTCCCAGTCGTTGCGGTCGTTATAGGCGGCGTGTCCCGGATCCAGATTCAGGCCCAATGCCCTGGCTCTATCGCTTCCCGTCACAATCACTTCACCGTTCAGCGGCGGCTCGAAAACCAGAGGGTAGAAAAAGGATACATTGTCATTAATGGAATGGAAGAAAGGGGTATAACTGTAGGCAAGTCCTATGGATAGGGTGAAATTGCTATTAATTTTCCAGCTATCCCGGATAAAGAGGCGCCATGACCTCCGTCGGAGATCCGCCCTGTCTGAACCAACGCCTCGTTTAGCCGTATACGGTATTCCGAGCAGGAAGTCCGCAAAGGCATCCCCGCTTTCTGTATTGGCTTCAGCCTGAACTTGAGGATCCTCGCTGAAAATTCTGGGATCCATGGTAATAAAACCGGAAAAACCGAATTGGCCGCGTCTCGCTCCCCAGGTTCTCATATCATTGAGTTGTATAAAATCCAGCTCTCCGCCAAATACAAAATTGTGTCTTCCATGAATATAGGTATAGCTGGCCTCTATACCGTACCGGTTTTCATGCATGCTATCCGGCGCCTCGCCACCGAAACTGCCGGGAAATCCCCATCCAAAATCGAAGAATCCGGAAGTAGAGCCTATTCCGGCATAATCCTGAATATTCATTACGGGGTAGCCCTCATCCAGGGAATCAAGTACCTGGACACCTTCGATTCCCAGGGATTCAAGAAGGCCGTCCTGAAACGAGTATTCCGAGAGTGTCAGGCTTCTCTCCCGGTCAAAATTCAATTCAACGTTCAGGACCTTGTTGGCACTGAAGGAATGAGTCAGGTCAATGGAAATGCTCTGGCGCCTTTCTTCAGACATGGTCCCGAAATTGGGCAGGGACACGGTCCCTTTACGGCTTCCGTCCCGGATATTGTAGGTGCCGAAAATCTTGGTTTGCGGGCTTAACTCGTAATCGATTCGCGTGGAAATACTGTCGTTGTTATCTATAGACGGATCGCTGTTTACAAAATTATAGCCGTCGCCGCTGGCGTTGGGCGGCGGAAAAAGCGAAAGAAGCTTTTGGGCTACGGGATGGATGCGTGATTCGGGAATCAGGTTGTTTTCGAATTTTTCGCCCGTAACCGGGTCATAAATCTCAAAACCGTTCTCATGCCACGGAATGCTGCTGAAATCGCCCTGTTTCATTGCCGCCGTCGGAACCAGGGAGGTTCTTGTGGATCCCCGTATGATACGAAGACCATCGTAACTGCCGAAAACCTTGATTTTATTCGTGACGAAAGCGCCAAGGCTGACACCGAACTGATTCCGTTTATATTCCGGCTTGTCGGACAGATCGAAAGCATTGCGGGCATCGAAATTATCATTACGGTGATACTCGTAGAGAGAGCCATAAAATCTGCCGCGTTTCCGGACAGTAAAGGGATTCACAATCAGGGCTGTCTCTTCATCCCTGAAGGAATTGTCGATCTGCCACGCTTCATCCAGCTTTAATTCAAATGATT
>Ga0209536_100017117_pt1 | contig 10286 bp, 4 predicted proteins | sample DeeMarSeWOR28_12_FD_187461 | JGI IMG/M metagenome (GOLD analysis project Ga0209536, IMG submission 187461) | Marine sediment microbial communities from White Oak River estuary, North Carolina - WOR-2-8_12 (SPAdes) (version 2) | ecosystem: Environmental > Aquatic > Marine > Intertidal zone >... | reverse complement strand
CGCGCATAAAACAGTCTCCAACAAGCATCGCAAATCGAGACGCACCGATGATCTCAAAAAGAAGTTTCTCAGCCGTTTTGAAGCAGAGCAAAAATCAGATGCGGCCGAAATGCTCGATTTGGCACGCACTAGTTATCGGCTTAGAGATGATGACAACATTTATTTGGGCAGAATCGAATCCCAATTATTAGCTGCGGTTCAGGAGGCTCGACAACGTATTGACCTTCAAGAAAGCAGAAAAAAGGCCGGACGCCCCTCTACAGCCTTAATTGATGTGCTTACAGATTTGGATCACCGCTCTAAACCGACAAGTCCGTATGAACGAAAATCCGGACAGCCGTTCGAGATAAAACCCAGACAACTCATCGGCCAACCGGCAGGCCCCGGTATTGCCAAAGGGTCGGCCCGGGTGGTCCAGCAGCATTCCGATCTTTCTGACTTTAAATACGGAGATGTGTTGGTCTGTGATGCCGTCGACCCTAATATGACGTTTGTAATCCCGTTGGCGTCGGCCGTGGTCGAACGCAGAGGGGGCATGCTGATTCATGGAGCCATTATTGCCAGAGAATACGGGTTGCCGTGTGTGACCGGAATACCGGATGCAACTGCAATCATCAGGACCGGAGACCAGACGACCGTAGACGGCTATTTGGGGATCGTCACCATCGGCTCAAGCGATCTTTGAGCTGGTTTGGTCATTCGATATTGTTTCGAATTTCCAAATTCGAATTTTGGATTTAATTTGTCTCATCTTTGTATCGTTGCTTGGAGTTCAAATCTATTTGGTTAAGGTTATGCATTCAAAACCCATACTAGTCACCGGCGCAACCGGATACGTCGGTGGACGCCTGATCCCGGCATTGCTCGATGCTGGTTATCGCGTGCGGGCCATGGGAAGAAACCTTGAAAAATTGGGTTGTCGCCCGTGGGCGCATCATCCGCAACTCGAGTTGGTGCAGGGAGATGTATTGGATTTTGAATCGATCAAAAAGGCGGCTGAGGGCTGCTGGTCAGCCTATTACCTGGTCCATTCGATGATCGCCCAGAAAGAAAAATTTGCAGAGGCGGATCGGGCTGCCGCCCGCAACATGGTAAACGCCGCGGCGGCAGCGGGTTTACAAAGGATGATTTATCTTGGTGGCCTGGCAGAGACCAAACATGGATCCTTGAGCAAACATTTGCAATCGCGTTTTGAGGTCGCCGATATTCTTCAATCAGGATCGGTTCCAACCACCGACCTGCGCACACCGATGATTTTAGGATCCGGCAGCGCCTCTTTTGAAATCCTCCGATATTTGGTCGAACGTTTGCCGGTGATGACGACACCGCGCTGGGTTCGATCGCTGAACCAGCCGATTGCCATCCGCAATGTCATCACTTACTTGACCGAGTGTTTAAAGCATGCAGAAACTATCGGTCAAACCTTCGACATTGGCGGTCCGGATATTCTCACCTACCGTGATCTGTTGGACATCTATGCCGAAGAGGCCCGACTTCCTAAACGTTTAATCATCCCGGTTCCCGTTCTCACTCCTACCCTAAGCGCGTTATGGATCCACCTGATCAGCCCGGTGCCGACGTCGATTGCGTTGCCGTTAACGGAAGGATTGACCAGTGACGCCGTATGCACCGAAAACCGGATCCAATCCATAATTCCGCAAAACCTCTTGAGCTGCCGTGAAGCCATTCGTCTGGCTTTGGACAGGATAACGCAGGAACAGGTAGATACCTGCTGGATGGATGCAGGTACCTTACTCGAGCCTGAATGGGCCCATTGCGGTGACGCGGAGTGGGCCGGCGGCGCCATCATGACTTGTGGTTACCGGGCAACGCTGCACGCTAGGGTTGAAGACATCTGGCAGCCTGTCAGCAGAATCGGAGGCAAAACAGGCTGGTATTTCGGAAATCTGCTCTGGAGGCTGCGGGGTATGCTGGACCGCCTGGCCGGCGGAGTCGGGTTGCGACGGGGCCGCCGGCATCCCTCTGAAATTGGAGTGGGTGATGCTCTGGATTTCTGGCGGGTTCTTGAAGTTGAGCCGCTGCAACGCTTGTTGCTTGTGGCGGAGATGAAAACACCTGGTGAAGCCTTGCTTGAATTTAAAATCACCTCTATGGGAGAAAATCAAGCGGAGCTTCAGATGCTTTCTCGATTTTTACCGAAAGGTTTGGGTGGCCTGATCTATTGGTACGTACTTTATCCCTTTCATCAATGGATTTTTTATGGCATGCTTAAATCCATCGCCAAATCCATCGGCAAACAAATAACTTCCGGGCCGGAGCGGTTTACACCAAAGCTTCACACGTCATGTGCATTGCCACAAAGGTAAATCCCAGGTGAACAAAAACGACCATTATCTGCAGCAAAATGAGATTTAGTGAGGTGATTGTTGCTTTGCGGTTTTGTGACAAATCGGCAACTATTTGTAAATTTAGAATTGATCTCCCAATCACAATGTATTACGACCTATAGAACTTGTGCAGAGGGCAACCAAACAAATTAAACTACCAAAATTTACAAGGAGGTAACATCATGCCGACTCTGAAAGGCTCCGAAACCGAAAAGCATCTTCTGGCAGCATTTGCAGGCGAATCACAGGCACGTAACCGCTATACGATGGCGGCCAAGATTGCAAAAAAAGAGGGCTATGAACAAATCAGCGCAATTTTTCTGGAAACCGCTGAAAATGAGCTTGAACATGCCAAACTCTTTTTTCGCCAACTCGAAGGCGGTGAGGCGACAATTACGGCCGGATATCCGGCGGGTGTGCCGGGCGACACGCTTGCCCAGTTAAAATCGGCTGCCGCAGGCGAGAAAATGGAGTGGACGACTATCTATACCGGGTTTGCAGGTGTCGCGGAGCAAGAGGGATTCAAGGACGCGATGTCCGTTTTCAAGCAGGTGGCTGAAGTTGAGCAGTGGCACGAAAGACGCTACAATAAATTGATCGAATCACTCGAGAGCGGCAACGTTTTCAAAAGACCTGAGAAAGCCTTATGGAAATGTCGCAATTGCGGACGCGTTATGGAGGCAACGGAAGCACCGGATATGTGTCCCACGTGTTTACATCCCAAAGCCCATTTTGAACTCTACGCAGAGAACTATTGATAAATTAAAAAGCGAATCATCTGTCTTTTTCGTCCCACAGAAATTTTTTGCTCCCGCGCGTTAATCGAAAGCAACGCAGAGCCCAAACAAATATCTGTTTGGGCTCTTTTTGTTGGAAACGCAGAATTAGAAAAAAAGCCATGGTGGACACAGCCCTCCAGGACGCAAAGCCTCACGCAACAGCCATGAACAAAAAATTGAACCCTTGTAAAATGACTGGGAATGCCATAACAATAGGGACTGGTTGAGAATTGTTCAGCGGTTGAATCTATCAACGTTCCAGATCGCAGAAAATTGAAAAAAACCATCACAAGAATATTTTTTGAAATATGGAAACTGAGCCAAAATCCCCAAAAAAACCCCTGAAATTAAGCACCTGGATTATTCTTAGCGTCGCTATCCTGCTGACCGCAATGTATGTATTTCGCAGCGTCTTCATAGCTCCGTATGCGGCCACTTTTCTGGAGCGTATGGTTTCAACCAATCTCGGCCTGCAAGTAACCATCGGACAATTAAATGGATCCTATTTTTCCAATATACACATCAAGAATGTAAAGACCGTGAAGCGAATTGCCGACGGCCCCTTAACTGATTTGGAATTTCACCATGTGAACGTGGCGTACCATCTTCTTGACCTTCTTCAGGGCCTACCCGCTTTTCTGGCCGGAATCTCAATTGATGTGGATGGGGGATTGCTCGCCATCGATTTGACCACGATGAAGGCTTCAGACGATGAAGGCGAAGATTGGCCGGAGCCCCTATTGCCCTCCAGTCTGCCCCAGGTTCGCGTTAGCAACAGTTCCGTTCAGGTGAAGGGGATTGGATACGAAACCCGGTTTAAGGGTATAACATTAATGTCCCGCCAGGACGGGTTGTCGGCATCCCGCATCAAACTTCACGTCTCCGAATGGTACCTGAGGCATCCTGATTTGCACGACATCGCTGCCACTTTAGATGCCGACATAATTTATTCCGATACCCGTTTGACGCTGGCAAACCTGGTTGTGGGAAAACAGGCGCTTGTGGAATCGGTCGCAATCGACCTCAGCGCGTTGCCCGATCGAATGCCCTTCCAGGCGGTGTTGAATCCGGCCGGTGGTCGCCTGCAGGCAAGCGGTGGCCTGGATACGAATCGGTTGCAAGTCCAACTGTCAGGTTTTGATATTGATTTAACACAGATATCCGGAATGCTTACCTCCGATGTTGCCCGTTTTGGAGGTATCCTTTCCATTCAAGGGTATGTGGACTTACCTCTGAAAGAACCGACCAAGATTGAGACTGTTTTGGACATTCAGATTTCAGGAGGAAACCTAAACGACAAAATCGCCGAAAAACTTGCCTTCAAGTTCACATCAAAAAACGGAACCCTGGAGATAGCAGACCTCAAACTGGAAAATGACACCAACCGAGTATCCATCAGCAAGGCATCCGTTCCGGCTGAGGTCGTATTCGATGCTGATGGCGATGCAATTTTGCAATCCTTATTGGTGAATTGGCATCTGGAATGCTCCAATATTCCCTCTTTGCTTAAACTCGTAGGATTAACGTTTGAAGAACGCGATGAACCGATTCCTTACCACAAACTGATGTTAAGCGGCAAAATGGAAAAAGGCGAAGTCCTGATACCCACAGGAAGCCTTGAAACCGCCAACGGCCACATTCGCCTCAAGACGGCCCGTATTACACTACCCATCGGGGAACGTGAGCTCGTCGATTCGCCTCTCGCCGCTGATTTGGAAGTCGACCTACCGAAGGTAGGAATTCTGAGCCAAATTTTTGCGCTGCCGAGGCTGGGTGGTTCAATAAAAGGTCATATCCAAGTCGCCGGTACGCTGAAAGCCCCCTTGGGCATGGCAAAATTCAATTGCGATGCAATAACCTATCAGAATATCGCCATCGGCAATTTATCCATACTGGCTGAGGCGGATGTGCAACGTGTGGCTATTGAAACGCTCACAATCGAAAGGGGAAAAGATCGTGCAACCGGCCGAGGAACGATCAATTGGATGGAAAAGTCCTTTAAAGACGTCCACGTCGAGCTTGATGTCGTAGATCTGAATCCGTATTTCAAAGACGTCATCCCCTTGTTTTGGCAACCATCGGTCATACCAACCCAGGTTCAGGGTAAATTAAAGGGAACAATCAAGCTCTCAGGAGCCTTCACGAAGCCGGAAGGCAATCTGAATTTGCATGCCCAGCAAGTTCGCATTGATGGCACACCCTTCGGCGATGCCGATGTCGACCTAAAACTCTCTGAAGAACACATAACGGTTTCGTCAGCTGTATTTAGACATTTAAATGACCGCTTGCAAATACAAGGTGCGATGCAACATCAATTAAAACAACTGAAAGACGTAAACATAATCGTCGAAATTTCCGATCTATCGGCATATACCGCTCCATGGCTGGAGGCAGATACGCCCGTATCCGGTTCGCTGAACGGTCAGTTGCATGCCTCTGGTGACCTGATGAATCCGGATGCTAAGGCCGAATTGCAAGTTGAGCAATTACGTCTAAACACGATTCAAATCGATAGCGGATTCGCAACGTTAAAAAATGCCAAGCGCCTGCTGACCATCGAATCGGCAGAGATAAAAACCACCGAGGTAACCCTACAGATAGCCGGTCATATCCAGCGCAACCTGGATGATACTGAATTTGATATAACCCTCGAAAAGGCCGCGATTAACCGTCCGGGTACCTTACTTGCACTTGAACGATCGGCTAAGTGCCGTCTTTCTCGAAACGGTAGGATTATTTTTGATGACCTAGCCTTAACCGGATCCGCCGGCAGGGTGTCCATTGACGGTATTTTCGATCCGAACGGGAAATTGGACTTGCTGATTACCGTGGCGGGCTTGAAAAGCGACGGTTGGATCGACATGATAGCCGCCGATCGCATCCGCTTTCAGGGACTAAACGCGCGAGCTAAGATCTCCGGACCTTCCAATGCACCCTATTTCGCAATCGACGGTTCACTGGACAACCTGGGCAGCCCGAATATTCCGATGGCATTTTCGGGACGATTCAGGATTGCGTATGGTAATCGGTTACTAAAATTACACGAGTTTGCATGGTCCGGCCCAAAAGGGCAGCAGATTCACCTCACCGGTGCCCTGCCCCTCGACCCGTTTCATTCCAATATATTCGCTCCCGGGCAAATTGCGCTAACCGGCCGGGCAAGCATCTCCGACACGAGTGTGTTAGATTTCGTCATCCCATGGGCTGAAGAAACCAGCGGATCGATCCAAAGCGACCTCAAACTGGCCGGCACCTGGGCACGGCCGGCCGGGACACTGCATTTAGAAATCAAAGACTTGGAACGGCCCGCATCTATTAAACCGTTACCACCAGGCCCTTACACTGTCACCGGAGACGTCCGAATCGACGGAGACTTAGTGTCCCTTGATTTAATTGAGGCCTATTCTTCTGGTTGGAAAGTAAGGGCACAAGGTCGGTGGACCGGCGCACCGACACCGGTGAATCTGCTCCGTTCTAAGAAATCTAAGCTTACCGGCCAGGTAAACCTTGAAGGCTCGTTGAACGTTTCGGATTTAAGCTGGCTTGCCCGGGAAGTCTCAGGGATTCGGAGATTAAGCGGTGGTCTCGAGGCCCGTGGTATTTTACGAGGTTCCATCACAGCTCCTACCGCCGATGCGACCATCAAACTATCGGATGCGGAGCTCTCCCCTGATTTTGATATGCCCTCTCTGCGAAAGTTAAATATGGAAACCTCGGTGACGCCTGAAGCGGTGACCATACGAACGTTTACCGGTGAGCTGGGTGGCGCCCCCTTTAACCTGGCAGGAACGTTCAACATAGTGACGGGCTCCGGTTCTGAAGCAGATTTCAGACTGCAGGGAAAAAATGTTCTTTTGTATCGCAACGAAAGCGTCCGGTTAAGGGCAGATACAGACCTGACCTTGAAAGGACCCCTCGCCAAAATGGCGCTTGCCGGAGAGGTAGCCGTCACCGATGGCGGTTTTTTCAAAAATTTTGGGGTCATCGAGGGTTTCAGAGCTGTTGGAAAACCAGATAGCGGAGGAGGCTTTCAGCTCTTTTCGATTCGGAAACCACCATTACGCGACATGCAGTTCAACGTCCGGATCACGGCCAAGGAGCCGTTTTTAGTTCGTAACAACCTGGTCAGGGGATCGGTTCGTCCGGATCTGATGCTGACCGGTACCGGTGAAGTGCCGTTGCTGTTCGGCAAGGTCTACGTCGAGCCCACGCGCCTTTATCTGCCGGCCGGCCGGATGAACTTACAGGCCGGCTTGGTTCGTTTCGAGCAAACCGCTCCGGATCGCCCAAATCTCGATCTGCTGGGAACATCGACCATGCGCGGATACGATATTACGGCCGTGATCGACGGTCCCTATGATGAGCCGGTCATCACCTTGTCCTCAGTTCCGCCGCTGCCCAACGAGGAACTGCTGATGCTCCTGCTGACCGGTCAGCCGCCGAAGAGGAGCGGAACCCGTTCAAGTGGAAAAACCCAGAGTTTGAATGTCGCCATGTTTCTGGGCCGGGACTTAATTTCACGATTATTCGGCGGCGAATCTGATGAAGCGACCGAGTCCATAATGGATCGATTCGATGTAGAAGTCGGACGGTCTATTACCCAAGGTGGCGAAGAAACAATCCACTCCCAATTTCGACTCGCAGATGATGTGCTAGTAGATGGAGACAGCCTGTACCTGACAGGTGAACGGGATTATTTCGATTACTACAACGGAGGAATTAAGCTTGTTTTCCGCTTTCGTTAAAAAAGCGACCACGCCGTACTTTCTTCGTTACCTTCGTCTGCTTTTTTTGCTGTGTCTCACCGCAACAACAGCTTCCAATTTAGGGCACACAGGCCGGGCGTCTGCCGAAATCGAATATGAAACCAAAAGCACAACATCATTTGAAATTCTTTTTCAGGGCAATGCAATGCTGAGCGAGACAGAGCTGCGCCGTGCGGCAGCCGCAGAGCTCGAGGCCTTTGATAAGGAAGGGCAGCGGACTGCGGATATCGATGACGCCGCATATCAAATGCAACTCGCCTATCGCAAAGCGGGTTATGCATTTGCAGGAGTTGATTACCAAGTAGAAAAAAAAGACATAATCAAGGTCACCTTTATTATTTCTGAAGGTCCCCGCGTCATCATTCACAGTATCACCTTTTCCGGCAACCAGGCGTTTAACAATGACGTGTTGCAGGCATATTTTGAAAAAGGTCGTACAGGTCTTTTTAAAAGGGGTGAGCTTCCATTTGTTCGTTCCGATGTCGATACGGCAGTTGACGAGATTCGTCAAAGCTACATAACTCGGGGCTACCTGGATGTCGTGATTGAAGAGCCAAGACTCGAATTTTCAGAAGATCGCAGCCTCGTAGATTGTGAGGTAACCATTCAGGAAGGGGTTCAATATACGGTTTCCCGTATCGACTTTCACGGTGATGCCATTTCAGATGCAACCAACGATCTTGACCGAATACGCCAGGAATTGATCGGCACACCGTACTTCAATCGCAAAAAACTTCTTCTTCAAACCCAAGTTCTTGAGGTATATGGCAACCATGGCTTTCCGGATGCCGTCATCGATGTAAAACGGCAAGCGCCAGAGAAACCCGAGCAGGTTGTGTTGGACGTATCGATACAAAGCGGACCTCTAATTACTATTTCTGCCATTGAGATACGCGGCAACCAGCGAACCCGTTCCGGTTTCATTCGAAACCGAATCCGGCTTAAGCCCGGAGATCGCTATGACTTAGCCCTTCAGAAGGAAAGTTTCCGGGATCTGTACAAAACCGGAATTTTTTCAAAAGTCGACTTCGAGCTTGATAAGACCGATAATCCCGAACAGCGCATACTGGTTGTATCAGTAGAGGAAACCCGTTCAAAGGAGCTTTTTTTCGAGCCGGGGTGGGGGTCATATGAAAAATTGCGGCTGCGAGTGGGGTTTCGGGAAAAAAACCTTTTCGGAACCGGGCGCATCTTCGGAACACAGGCGACGGGATCCTTAAAAGCGCAGTCCCTGGTGGGCAACTTGTCGGATCCATTTTTTTTCAATACCGATATCAGGGCTGACCTGAACGCGTTTTACAATCGCCGCATTGAGCCCTCCTTTACCCGCCGAGACATTGGTATGTCGTTGTCTTTGACCAAAGATTTGACGGAAAACTTGTTATCCACCGGTGCATACACGATCCGGAACACCGATATCTCAGACGCAGACAAATTTGAGAAAGAATCGAAAGGCAGCTATGATTATGCCAGCCTCAAGTTTCAGGGTACCTATGACACCCGCAACGATATTTTCTTCCCCACATCAGGCCAGCGCATCTTCGCCTCAGCCGAGCAGGCGGACAAATTTCTGGGCGGCGAAATCAATCTCACACGACTGACAGGAGGAGCCCGGTATTTCTATCAGTTGACCCGGTCAACCGTGATCGGGGCACGTTACGCAGCAGGCCTTCTCGTGCCGGGCCGAGACGAAGTAACGTTGCCGTTGGCTGAGAGATTTTTCAACGGCGGTGAAAACAGCGTCCGTAGTTTCAAAGAATCGGAGCTCGGTCCCAAAGACCCAAACGGAGATCCCACTGGCGGTTACGGCTTTAACGTCATCAACATCGAGCTACGTCAACGTTTAATAGGTAATCTTATCGGTTCGGTGTTCATCGATTACGGCAATATCGCTCCTAACCGTTCGCGCGAAGAACAAAACAAGCCGCCGTATGACAGCCGCTCGGATATTATCTCAGACACCTTCAATGACTTTTTCAAGGGGTTCCGTCCCGGTGTCGGATTCGGTTTTCAGTATCTGCTGCCGGTTGGCCCAGCGAGGATCGATTTTGCATTTAACCCCGATTATGATTCGGATCGCGATGAGGATTTTTTCGTTTTTCACTTTAGTGTAGGGACGGCATTTTGATGGAGTTGTGAACGCGGCTAAACTAATCTCCTATCTCATCGAGCATCTTTTCAACACACCTTAAAAATTACCGGTTCCTACAAAGTTCATCATCAGGACATCAAACACTCAAATTGGATACCCCGCAAAATTGTTTGGAATTCATTCTTAAGTTTGAAGAAGAACTCCGCATCGCCACAATTGATAAGGTGACATCTCTCAAATAGAAAGTGATTCGTATAGCGGCCATCCTTTTAACCTTTTGTAAAAATGAACCTTCCGTTCG
>Ga0209536_100017116_pt1 | contig 10286 bp, 9 predicted proteins | sample DeeMarSeWOR28_12_FD_187461 | JGI IMG/M metagenome (GOLD analysis project Ga0209536, IMG submission 187461) | Marine sediment microbial communities from White Oak River estuary, North Carolina - WOR-2-8_12 (SPAdes) (version 2) | ecosystem: Environmental > Aquatic > Marine > Intertidal zone >... | reverse complement strand
GCGGACGCCGACAGGGTCACCAGAAAAAGGAGCGTTAATAGCTTTTTTGCAGCTCCCATACTTATATAATAGTAGATTAAATTGGCGGGAAAGTCAATCTTTGATCAATCCAGCCAGATGCCATCGATCTTTTCCCTTAGTGCCTTGGTATGGTAAAGGATCTCCGCGGTCTCGCCGCGAGTGAGCTTCTGGTTGGGCTCAAAGTCCTTGCCTTCCAGGTATTTGAGCAGGCCGGACTGCTTTGCCGCGGTGACGCTTTTTGCTGCCCAGTGCCTGCCGGGGACATCCGGGAAGGGCGCCTCCAGGACCTGGTCAACGCTTATTTCATCAAAGCGGGCGATCATGGTCACGCCCTCGGCGCGGCTTATCGGCCCGTTCGGCCGGAAAGTGCCGTCCGGATAGCCTTTTACGATGCCGACTTTTGCGGCCTGCGCCACGTAGGGCGCGGCCCAGTGGGTGGGCCCGACGTCTTTGAAAGAGGTCTTCACGTAATTGCCGTTGAATTTCTGGCCTTTGGTCTTCATCAGCATGGTGCACATCTCCGCCCGGGTGATGTCGCCCATGGGCTTGAAAGTGCCGTCCGGATAGCCGGTGACCATGCCCAGGGTCGCCAGGTATTCCACCGCAAGGGCCGCGAAATAAGGCGGCTTAACGTCCGCAAAGCTCATCAGCCGGAGTACCCTGACGCTTTCGCTTTTCAAGGTCTTTCCGCGGCGGTCAAAGGCCTCCAGGCTGATCAGGTTCAGGTTGAGCTGCAGGGGGATCTCTTCGGTAAATCTGCCGTTCTCCTCAAATTCGATGGCGGAGCCGTTGAGCCGAAGCTCGCGGACCTTTCGGGTGTCCATCACCTCTCCGGTAACCCACAGCGTTCCTTTTCCGGTCACGAACCGGTCCTTTGGCTCGGACAGGCTGAAGGCGATGGTGGGGATCTCCTCCTGGAATAGGTAGGCGATGGAGAAATAATGGGTGTCGTTGGTCGCGATGTCGTTATAGCGGTGATAGGCGTAATCAAAGCGGAATCCGCTGAAAAGCAGGCTGATGCCGGCGGTCGGATTGCTGGTGACGTCCAGCGCGCTGCCGCTGCCGGCCCCGATCACGTCCTGGTCCACGCCCGCGCGCAGCGCGAAGGTCTCTGCCACCCACCATTCAACCCCGGTGTGCCAGAAGCCGGGAACGTTGCTCTGGGCGGGCCGGAACTCGTAGTCCGCCCCCAGCACCAGCCCGTCCACTTTCAGGCTGGCGCCGATGTTGGCGCTGGAAGGGATGGCTTCTTCCAGCCCCGTGTCCCAGCGTGTTTTGCCACCCATGCTGTAGGGGAGGATGTTCTTGGCGACCAGGCCGATGGTCAGCCGGGGCTCGGGCTTGAACATCAGGCCCACGTCCATGTCCTGACCGCTGGCGGTGCCGCGCGTGGCGCCGCTGATCTTCTCGTGAAAGAGCTTGAGGGTGGCTCCCAGCGACAGGTTCGGCCGCAGCACGGTGGTGCCCCAGCTGAACGCCACCGCGTAATTGGTGTAATCGTAGGATACCGCCTCGGTGCTGGAGGGGATGATGCGGTATTCGCCGGTGGCGATCTCGGTGAGGTTGAGGACCGGCGTGCTGAACCCCATGCCCGATCCCGAATAGCCGACCCCTACTGTTCCGAACCTGCCGGGCAGGACCGCGGCGAAAGAAAGGTAATTCACCAGGTTCACGAACTTTCCCGACATGCTCAGGAGCTGGGGCTTGTCGATGTGGGCCAGTCCCGCGGGGTTGAGGTACATGGCGCTGATGTCGTCGGCCAGGCCGGTGAACATCTTGCCCATGCCCAGGGGCCGCGCGCCCACGCCCAGGCGGGTGATGTCGGAGGTCAGCTTGACGTTGGCCAGGCTCGATCGATTCAATAGGAGGCAGCAGATCACAACTATAAATACTTTTAAGTATTTGCCCATCTATCCTAGTCTTTCACCACGAAATAGGTCTTGCCGATGACCGTTCCGCCCGAGACTATCTGGAGCACGTAAGAGCCGTTGGCGATGGTGCTCCCCAGGTCCGTTCTGCCGTCCCAGAGGACCTCATTGTAGCCCAGGGCCCCGCCGCTCTGTCCGCTGGCGTATTTCCGGTGGAAGATGACCCTCATTTCCCGGACGTCATAGATGTAAATATCGACCGTCTTGTTCTCGGAAAGGGTGTAGGCGATGCGCGCCTGCCCCGCCGCGGCCGAGGCCCTGAGCGCGCTGAAGGAGAGCTCGGTGGGATAAAAGAATATCTCCCCCTCCGGCAGTTCCACCCTGAAGCCGTTGACAAGGGTCGTGCTGCTGGCATCCGGATTGGTCACCACGATGTTCCAGTAGCCGATAGCCCCCGTATCCGATCGGGGCGGCAGTTGGACCGAAAAGCTTATTTCTTTGCCGTCCAGGCTTACCAGGACGTTGCTGGCGGCAATCTCTCCCTGTCCGGCCTTGACCAGCTTGACCGTGGCGCCGGAGGCGAAATTCGTCCCGGTCAGGATATGGGAAGTGCTCCTGCCGGATGAAGCCAGGAGCTGGATGTTATTGGATATGGAGTCGATCTGCGGGTCCGTGGATGGGACGGTGGTGGTCGTCGTTGTGACAGTCGTGGTCGTGGTCGTGGTAGTGGTTGTGGTCTGGACGCTGAAAGCGCCGGTTTTGGTGCCCACTCCGGAATCCGGATTGGTAAGCGTTACATCCCTTGGCCCGGGGCTGGCGTCCGGGGCAATGGTGATATTGGCAGTACCGGTGGTGGATGATTCACCGGCAACGTCGAACGAATTAACGGTGATGCCGCTTCCAAAGGAAAGGGGGTCGCCCTGGAAGTTGGTGCCGGTGAGGATAACGTCCAGGGTCTGGCCGGGCCTGCCCTCAGCCGGAGAAAGGTTGTTGATGATGGGTTTGACCACATGCTTCATGATGACGCGCCCGGCGTCCCCGGTGGCGCCTTTGGGCAGGTCATTGCCGCCGACCGCCCAGGCATTGCAGTCATTGTAATAGCTGACCCCGTAGAGAGACCGCAGGTCTCCGGAATACGAGGTCCAGCTGCTGCCTCCGTCATCCGTGTACAGGATGGTCCCCGCATTTCCCGCCACCCATCCCTTGTTCGCGTCAATAAAATGAAGGGCGGCCAATTCCATGGGGGCAGGTGAGGGGGTGATGCTGTTCCAGCTGCTGCCTCCATCCGTGCTTTTGAAAATATAGCCGCTGGTGGCATCGCTGCCGCCGGGGTAGAGGTCTCCGATGGCGTAGCCCGTGTTCGTGTCCACGAACTGCAGTTTGCTGTAGTACCAGCCGGCTTCGATGGTGCCGGGGGTCCAGGTCGCTCCGCTGTCCGTGCTCTTATATAGTATATAGAAGGGAGGAGTGCCCATGAAAAACCCTGGCCATCCCCCCACCGCCCAGACATCATAGCTGCCGGTGGAGGTGTTGTAGACCGCGCTTACCCCGTGCATTTCCGGTTTTTGGTCGCCGCTGTAAAGGCTGATGGTCTCCCAGCTGGATCCTCCGTCCGTGGTGCGAAAAAGGTTCTTGGTCTCCGTGGTGGAAGTGCTTCCCCGGGCCGCGGCCCAGCCCGTATTTGCGTCGGCAAAGAACAGATCATAGATGATGGTGGGGGTCGCATGGTCGGTGGGGGATACATCTGACCAAACGCTTCCGCCGTTCATGGTCTTGTAAATGATGGGGACAAAGCTTCCCCGATCCACTCCGGCTGCGTAGCCGGTATTGGCGTTCACAAAGGAAAGGGCGTGGAAATGGTCATTGCTGTCCCCGCTTATATTAGACACGGTCCAGGTCATCCCGCGGTCCGTGGCCTTATAGAACGTATCCTCATCTCCCACCGCGTAGACGATCTTTTCGCTCAGGGCCTGGACATCATAAAGATAGCTCGAAACACTTTCGGAGGTTTGGATCACCCATGTGGGGAGGACGGTGAATATCTCTCCACTGGCGGTCTGGGCGCCGGTGGTCGCCACCACCGTCCGGGTCCCGATAGCGGCGTCATCCGCAATGGCCACGCTATGAGCGGTCAAACTGGTGGCGCTGCTCACGGTTATGGATCCCACGCTGATCCCGGCCCCGAACGAAAGGGTGGTGGTCCCGTCAAAGGTCGTGCTTGATCCCTGGATCACTACTGAGGAAAGGGGCTCGCCCTGGGCGCCGGAGGAGGGAGTGGCGGTGGTGAGGTTCGCTGATACCCCGGCGGCCGGCGCCGGCCGTGACAGGAAAAAGCCGGAGAGAAGGATCGCGAACATGAGCAGCGAGAATCTTTTCATGTGTTGATCCTCCTTACTCGACCGATATCATGCCGATGCTCTGCACTTTTACCTGCGGGACGATCTCGTTATAGGAGAGAACGGCGAGGTCCGGGAAGCTGCGCTCGATGAAGCGCTTGAAATGCGGCCGCAGGCGGGGCGAGCAAAGGATCACGGGCTGGATCTTCATGCGCTTGAAGTTGCGCAGGTGGCCGGAGATCTGGACCAGGATCCTTTCGCCGATATTGGGGTCAATGGCCAGGAAGGAGCCGTACTCGGACTGGTGGATGGAGCCGATGAGCGTCTCTTCCAGAGAAGGATCAATGGTCACTACCGTGATTACGCCTTCTTTATCCGTGTAGGCCTCGCAGATCTGGCGGGCCAGGGACTGCCTGACGTACTCCGCTAATATATTGATGTCGCGGGAAAGATGGGCGTAGTCCGCCAGCCGCTCCAGGATGGTGGAGAGGTCGCGGATGGAGACCCTTTCCCTGACCAGCAGCTGGAGCACCTTGTGGACCTGGCCCAGGGAGAGCAGGTCCGGGATGAGCTCGCGCACGATGGCGGCGTTGGTGTTCTTGACCAGTTCGATCAGGGACTGCACGTTCTGGCGGGTCATGATCTCGTCGGCGTAGCGCTTGATGATCTCGGTGAAATGCTCCGAGATCACGTCCACCGGCGGGTTGGCCTGGATCTCGAGCTTTTGCAGGTCAGGCAGGGATTCATCCGGCACCCAGGTGACGGGATCGCCGCTCAGGGGGTGCTTGGCCTCGATCCCCGTGATCTTCTTGGCCTTGAGCTGGGCCAGGGGCATGTCCACCAGGTGGTGGCCCATCTTTATCTCGCCCACGGAGACCTTGGTGCCGCGGATCTCTATTATGTACTGGTCGGGGAGGATGCTCAGGTCGTCCATCACCCGGACCCCCGGGATGACAAAGCCGAGCTCCTGGCCGATGTTGTAGCGGATAAGGGTGATGCGCTCCAGCAGCGGGCCCTTTTGCGCCGGATCGATCAGGGGGATCAGGCTCCTGCCCGCTTTCAGGGATAAGGGGTCAAGCCCCAGCGTGCCCAGGATGCTTTCCGGTTTCTTGAGCACGTCCTTGGCGGAAACCTCTTCCGATACCACCTGCGCTTCTTCCTTGGCGGTCTGCGTGCGCATCATGACCAGGGCCACGACCCCGGTGAGCGTCGCCAGGATAAGGAAGGGGACGGTGGGGATCCCCGGGATCATGGCGAAAAGGCCCAGGATGATGCAGACAAAGGCAAAGGCGCGCGGCTGGGCAAAGACCTGGGCGGCCACGTCCGTGCCTAGGCTCATCTCGGAGGCGGACTTGGTGATGACCAGGCCGGTGGCGATGGAGACCAGAAGGGCGGTGACCTGCCCCACCAGGCCCGCGCCGATGGTGAGCAGGGCGTAAGTGTTGAGGGCATCCATGATCCCCATGTCCCGCTGCAGCCAGCCTACCAGGATGCCGCCGATGATATTGACCAGCACGATGATGATGCCGGCGATGGAATCCCCGCGCACGAACTTGTTGGCGCCGTCCATGGAGCCGAAAAAGGTGGCTTCGCGCTCGATCTTCCGGCGCCGGGTGCGCGCTTCGGTGGCGTCGATCAGCCCGGCGTTGAGGTCCGCGTCGATGCTCATTTGCTTTCCGGGCATGGCGTCCAGGGTAAAGCGGGCCGCGACCTCGGCCACACGCTCAGAGCCCTTGGTGATCACGACAAAGTTGACGATAGTGATAATGGCAAAGATGATCGCGCCGACAATATAATTCCCTCCCACCACGAAATTGCCGAAAGCGCTGATGACGTCTCCGGCAAAGGCCTCGGTCAGGATGAGGCGGGAAGCGGCGATGTTAAGCGCCAGCCTGAGCACGGTTATCACCAGGAGGACGGAGGGGAAAGCGGCAAATTCCAGCGGCTCCTTCAGGTACATGGCGACCAGAAGGATGAGCAGGGAAAAAGCGATGTTCAGGGTGAGCAGGATGTCCAGGATAAAAGGCGGGAGGGGGACGATCATCAGGGCGATGATGATGACCAGCAGGAGCGCCACCGCGAAATCGCTGAGGCTGAACAGGTTCTTCAGGTTCTTTAGGTCAAAACCGGGAACGGCCATAGCATTTTAATTATACCCCTAGCGCGGGGCGAGGGCAATAGACGCTTTCTTGCGGGATTCCCGGTCCCGCTTGATCTTGTAAACGTAGGCCAGCACTTCCGCCACCGCCTGGTAGAGTTCGGAGGGGACCTCCTGGTTGACCCGGGTGGTGCGGTAGATGGAGCGGGCGAGGGGCTCGTTCTGGACGATAGTGATCTCGTGTGCCTCGGCGATGCGCCGGATCTCTTCGGCGATCTTTCTTTCGCCTTTGGCGAGCAGGAGGGGCGCTTTCATCCGGGCGGTCTCGTATTTGAGCGCGACCGCGACGTGGGTCGGGTTGGTGACGACCACGTCCGCCTGCGGGACCGCGCCCATCATGCGCGACATGGCCACCTGCCGTTGCAGGTCGCGCATCCTCTGTTTGACCATGGGATCCCCTTCCAGGCGCTTGTACTCTTCCTTTACCTCCTGCCGCGTCATCTTGAGATTGCGCATGTATTCCCAGCGCCGGTAGAGGTAGTCCAGGATCGCGACCGCGATGTAGAACATGCCGACCCGGATGGCGATCTTGTAGACGATGGATCCGCCCAGCACGATCGCGTCCCAGGGTTGCGCCTCGATCAGGATCACGATGAAGGGGAGCTCCTCTTTGGCCGCGTTCCAGGCGATATAGAAAACGACGATGATCTTGAAAAGGGACTTGACCAGCTCCACCAGCCCCTGGAGAGAGAACATTTTCTTGAAGCCCTCCAGCGGGTTGAGGCGCTCGATCTTGGGGGTGAGGGGGTCCAGGGAGAAGACAAAACCCGTTTGCATGGCCTCGGCGATGAAGGTCGCGATCCAGGCGATGCCGAAAATGGGCAGGACGACCAGGGCCAGGCCCCGGAGCGCGAGCAAAAGCGTGTAGCCCGCCAGCGAGAGGTTGAAATCCCGGGCTTCGGGAATGAGCTGGAAGATGGCGCTGGCGGAGGAGGTCAGGTTCAGCCACATGAACTCTCCCAGGTATTTGAAGAGGAAATAGGAAAGGAGCAGCACAAAGGCCACGGTTATCTCACGGCTTTTGGCCACCTGCCCTTTTTCCCGGGCTTCCCTTAAACGGTGTGGGGTCGGCTCTTCTGATTTATCCCCGCCCTCGGCCACGCTTTCACCTCCCTAGATCATTTGATCGAGTTCGCCAGCACCACCAGCTGTTCGGCCATGAACTCTATCAGCTTGTTGATGTATTTTACCATAAAAGGCAGGCTCATCAGCAGGCCCAGCAGGCCAAGGGATGGCTTGACCTGAAAACCGAGCATGAAGACGTTGACCTGCGGCGCCACCCGGGAAACGATGCCGAAAGAGAAATCCGAGATGAAGATGAGCAGGATGGCGGGCGCCGCCAGCTTGATGGCGGTGAACCAGAGGTTGCTGCCCAGCTGGATCATCTGTTGCGCCAGCAGGGGCGAGGAGAAATTGGCCATTTTTCCTGCGGGGAGAGCGGTAAAGCTCTGATGCAGGGCGGCAAGCACCAGGTGATGGCCGTCAGCGGTGATAAAGACGATCAGGGCGATGAAAAAAGCCAGCCGGCCGATGACGGAAATGACGGAACCAAAGACGGGGTCCAGTGCGGTGGCTACCGAGAGGCCCATTTGAAGGTCCATGATCTCTCCGGCGGCCTGGATCGCGAGAAAAATGATGTTGCAGGTGAATCCGATCACAAAGCCGATCGCCACCTCAAAGATCAGCGCCAGGATCAGCGCGGGCAGGGCCTCGGGCAGGGATCCATGGACCGGGGTGACGAACCAGAGCACGATCGCGGTCCAGACACAGATGGCGGTCTTGGCAAAGAAAGGAAAACTGCGCGAGTTGAAGATCGGGGCCTGCAGAAAAACGCCCGCGATCCTGGCCAGGATGAGAAAAAATACCACCAGTTGTCCGAGCGAGATGATCATGCTACCTCGCCATGTTGGGGATCGTGCTCCAGAGGGTGGTGGTGAAATCCACCATCATGGAGATGATCCAGGGCGACGTGAACGCGACCATAAGCAGGACGGAGATGACCTTGGGCACGAAGGTCAGGGTCTGCTCCTGGATCTGGGTGACGGCCTGAAAAAGGCTGACCGCGAAGCCGACCAGCAGCCCCACCCCCACGACAGGCATGGAGACCATCAGGATGGTGATGACGCCCTGGTATATGACTTGTACCGCAAAATCCTGTCCCATCGTTTATCCCTAATTATCTCGAAAGATCGTCACGTTATTATACGCTCTAATATTATCTTACTTACCTGAAGCTCATCAGCAGGCCGCGTGTGATCAGGTTCCAGCCGTCCACCAGCACGAACAGCAGTATCTTGAAAGGCAGGGAGACCATGACCGGGGAGAGCATGAACATGCCCAGGGAAAGCAGGATGTTGGCCACGGTCAGGTCGATCATGATGAAGGGGATGAAGAGCAGGAACCCGATCTGAAAAGCGGTCTTGAGCTCCGAGATCATGAAAGAGGGGATGAGCACATAGACCGGTATTTCATCCACGGTCTTGGGCGGCGCGATGCGCGCGAACTGCACGAAGAGGGCCAGGTCCTTTTCCCGCGTCTGCCGGACCATGAACTGGCGCAGGGGCTTCATGCCGATATCGAACGCCTGCATCTGCGATATCTTGCCCTGGTTGTAGGGGGTGACGGCCTTCTCGTTCACTTCCTGCCAGACCGGGGACATGATGAAAACGGTCATGAAAAGAGCGAGCCCCACCAGCACCGTGCTGGGAGGGACCTGCTGGGTGCCGATGGCGGTGCGCGCCAGGGAAAAGACGATGATGATGCGAAGGAAGGACGTGACCGAGATCAGGAAGAACGGCACCAGGGAGATGAGGGCCAGGGACAGGATGAGCTGCACGCTGTTGCTGAACTGGGGGGAGGCCATGATCTGGTCCAGGTTTATGTTGGCGTTAAGGGGGGTGCGGGCCTGCGCCAAGGCGGGCACCGCAGCCAGCATTAAGCAGTAAGCGCTAAGCAGATATTTCTTCATCGATCTTGTCAATACGCGCGATCTGCTTGCTGCTGGTGACGATGAGCCAGGCGCTTTTGCCCACCTGCAGGACATAGGCTGCCACCTGGGGTTCCAGAAAAGCACGGTCCAGCACCTTGATCAGTCTGCCGGTGGAGGCGATCTTCATGCGGGGGAGGAGGAACCTGGCGGCAAGATAAATGAAAGCCAGCACCACCAGCAGGGAAATGAACACCTGCATGATATAGCCAAAGGTTATGATGGGCGTACGCTGCAGGGTAAGGGCTTCGGGCGTCATTTTCTCACCACGTTGGTGATCCTGAGGCCGTAGAAATCGTCAACCGCCACGACCTCTCCCTGGGCGATGAGCTGGCCGCCGACCTTGAGGTCCAGCGGTTCTCCGGCCAGGCGGTTGAGCTCGATGATCGAGCCCTCAGCCAGCTCCAGGATCTCCTTGAGCGAGAGCTCGGTCTGGCCCAGCTCCACCGTGGCCTGCACCGGGATGTCTCCCAGCAGGTTCTGTTCGATCTGTTCGCCCTTGGCGCCTTCGCTGAATTCAGGGAATTTAACGTTCTTTACTTCCATTTTATTCTCCTCCTTTAGCCGACCTATTTTTCTTCCGGGAATTCTTCTTCGGGGAACTCTTCCTCCGGGAACTCCTCTTCAGAAAGCTCGTCTTTTTCCTCTTCGTCCCCTTCTTCTTCCGGGAATTCCTCATCCTCCTCCAGCTCCTCATCCTCCTCCAGATCCTCATCCTCTTCTAGGTCCTCCTCCAGTGTCTCTTCCTCTTCTTCGGGAAATTCCTCTTCAAAGCTTTCTGTTGCCTCTTCTTCCTCGGTTTCTTCGCCGGGGGCTTCGACCTCGGATTCTTTGATCGCGGGCGCGGCTTCCTGGATGGCTTCTTCGGCGACCAGGGGCGGCGGGGCGATCTCAAAACCCTCTTCTTCGTGCAGGGC
>Ga0209536_100017113_pt1 | contig 10288 bp, 4 predicted proteins | sample DeeMarSeWOR28_12_FD_187461 | JGI IMG/M metagenome (GOLD analysis project Ga0209536, IMG submission 187461) | Marine sediment microbial communities from White Oak River estuary, North Carolina - WOR-2-8_12 (SPAdes) (version 2) | ecosystem: Environmental > Aquatic > Marine > Intertidal zone >... | reverse complement strand
ATGAGCAAAGGGCGAGTCGTTTGCCCAGAGTTTTGCAATCCTAACGGGTCCTTGACCGCGACCAGGATACGGGCCATGCGCCCCTCGCTCTCCAAGTCCCCCAGAAGCTGGATGACTTCGCCGGTCCGCTCGTAACCGCTTTGATGCACCACCCGCACCTGTGACCCCTTCTTCCCTTTCCGGTTGGGGACGGAGATCCATTTCAGATAGTCCACCGGCACTGAAACCTGTATCCAATACTCATCCACGCCCACCAGTTCAGCCAAAGCGTCCTGCGGGGTAACCAGGGATCCGAGCTCTACGCTCTTGGTGCGAACAATACCATTGAAAGGTGCTCGGACGGAGGTTCGCTTGAGGTTCAGTTCCGCCCTTTTGAGTTCCGCCTGCTCCGCCTTCAATCTCGCTTGCGCAGCAGCCAACTGTGGTTCCTTGGCTACGAGTGGCGGCGGTTTCCCGTTTGTATCGGCATCATCTTCATAGAGCAGCCGCCATTCTTCCTTGGCTGCATTGGCCTCTTCTTCGGTTAGCTCGAGAGCACTTTCTGCGTCTTTCACTTTGGCTTCAGCCAAGGTGACGGTCAACTCATAATCCACCGGGTCGATTTGCAAGATCTCGGCGTTTTCTTTTATATAGCCGCCTTCGATAAACTCGGGGTGCAGAGAAAGTACTTTCCCTGACACCTGTGCTTTGAGCACCACCTCGCGGGCCGGCACCACCGCACCCATGGCCGGGACCATGATGCGATGCTCCCCCGGTTGAACCACCTGCACTTCAACCACGGGTATAGCCTTCACCGGCGTCCGTTTCTGAGCCTTGGGGGCTTTGTGGGTAACATAGGTGGCAACCACAAGGCCAAGGCCAATAATCAGGAGAGACAAGAGCAGATTGAGGGGACGCCTGCCCTTGAGAGAGATTGGTGCCGTCGTTCTACCGTCTATTCTCTCGGTTTCATTTTCGGTTGTCGGCTTCTGCATAGGTTTCAACCTCTGTCCAGCCTTACAAATCAAGTCTAACCTTGACTTTTGCTAAGTCCCCATCGAGCCGCAAAAGTTCCTCTCAAAAGGCGTAAAACTTTATACAAATAATGATTCTAAATCTATATTAAGTCAGTAAAAAAGTCCACATTACATCGCTTACTGCACAGTCTTGGCTTCGATGAGCATACTACATGTAACAATTAACAAGGGTAACAAGGGGACGTTGTTTACAAATTATACTTATGAGGAAAGGCGTAGGACATAGGGCATAGAGCATAGGGCATGGGGCATGGAGTGAAAGCCAAAAAAGGGGGACGGAGAGAGATTTAAGATTGTAGATTGAGGAAAGGCGCAAGGCGCAAGGAGAAACGACGCGGGGGAACGGAGACGCGGAGAAACGGCGAGACGGAGATTAGAGGGCAGATGGCAGGAGGCGGAAGACTACTAGGCACCAGGCACTAGACACTAGGCACCGCGGGACGACACGGGGATGGGGGGAGACGGCGAGACGGAGAAAAAGGACAGAGGGCTTCTTGTCAGTGGTCCGTGGTCCGTTGTCCGTTGCCAGAAAAGCATAAGGCATGGGGCATGGAGTAAAAGACAGCGGGCAGATTCAAGGCGACGCGGAGATACGGGGATACGGAGACGCGGCGAGAGATAACAAGTCCGATGTTAAACGCTCAAGACTATTTCTACCACTTCAACGGTTTCAACGATTTACCGCTCACCGTTTACCGCTGACTCCTGACTTCTCGTTTTTTTGATTGCAGATTTCTTGGCTGAACGCTGATAGCTGATGGCTGCAAGCAGTTAGCTAATCTTACCCGGCTAAACCGGCCTAACCGACCAAACTGGCTAAACCGGCCAGACAGACATTAAGCAGGGGGCAGTAAAAAGTTTGCCTTAGCTTGAGCGGATGTCTCTAAAACTTGTACGACACGTTCAGCCCGGCACCAAGGTAATACGTATCGTTTTCCGGCCATTTAGCCAATCCACCATCGAACGGCTTCCAGTCACTTCCTTCCCAGTGTACCCACCCTCCATAAAGTGTAAAACCGAAAAGAATGGACTCAGTATATGAGTAGTCTATCCCAGTTTTTAGCTCCAATGCATGCCCGTCCCTATCTGAAGCTTCGAAGCCTGACAGTGCACTATTGGTTACCTCAACATCCAGGGGAACGAAAAACTCCAGGTGGTAATTCCAGCCAAGGCGAGGTGTTATGGCCCCCACCCCCCTTACACCCAATAGCATATTCCAAGACTTAACTTTTTCCACTGCTCTTAAGTCTATAGGGGTACCGGCGACTTCAAGGTTCTTCCTCTCTTGTCTAAATTCCGACCAACGAAAGCCTAGGTAAGGGTTAAACCAGGGTCTTACGGGATAGCCCAAAAACCCGTCTATTCTAATCCATCTGACTTCTAAAGTATCGGTTTGATAAGATGCGCCCGCTCTAGTGACCTCTTCTTGGTCATCTCCAACTAATACCGGGAAAATAGCCCTCGCTCCGCAAAAAAAGTGCTCCCATCGTTTTAATCCCTCGATACCAAGCACCAGGTTATTAAGTTCGGCCTCAGAGTCCAGGCCTGTATCCGGCTCATCTTCTTCGTACTTGAGCCCTTCCCACCCAAGTCCCAGTGAGATCTTGCTTGCCAATCCTCTCTTAGCTTCAGCAAGAACTGGTGCGGAGTTAGATAACAGGAAGCCGCTGCTTAATAGGACAATCAGGAGGAGTCTCATGGCTTTGCTTATACTGCTCTTACATGTAAAGTCTACAGCTTACTAGGTTTGGCCGATCAACTCAGTGTACCACGGAATAAAGCCCGGTCTTTTTTAGATGGGATCGGATTAAAATCAATGAAAATAGGGGAAGTGTATTATGTCCCACTTCCCCTACTGTAAGGTATCGGGAGGATCAGTCTTTTAGAGACGAGCTAAATCTCTACCAACTCACCAAACCCGAGTCATAGTCGTCGAAGTCGCCATCGCCATCTGTATCGGCCTCCACCCTATAAGAGAATGAAGGATCTGCCGTCAATCTGGCCTTGGCACCTCCAGCCCCATCGACTAACAGAACACCTTGAGAAGGCCATATGTCTCCGTCAAAGATGCGAAAGGCAGTAGGAGTTGAGACGCCTACGTAGCCATGGATTGGATGGTAAAACCTGCCAGAAAAGGTAATGTCTTCATAATTCGGCCCTTCCGTAACAGTCAGGCTATAGTTATCTACCCAAGATACTTCCCCTGTGGTGTTGTCACGCAGCATCACATCCGCGGTCACGGTAGCCGGAGAAGCCTGAAAATTAAACGAAATGTTGCCGCTGGTCGTAAACGAATCGCCTCCCGAAGTCACGGTAAGACCACTGGTGATAATACTGAATCCTACGAACTCACTATTTACATCATCATAGTCTCCAGAAAAACTTGCACTTCCTGAGATAATTACACCTTCGGAACAATAGCTGCTGAAAGTAAAAGAGCCAGTGAAATCTCCGGTCTGATCATTGAGACTTATGACATAGGAGGCACTGCCCCCGCAATCTCCGATGATAGAGTCACTTTCCTGGATGATTGCGCCTGATTCAACAATGCCATCAGGCGCATTTACGTCAACCTGGTTGATGGCATTCTTTAAAATACCGGCCAGGTTAAGATAGCGAGGACGGTCATTTACCCCACTTTGGCTAACGGCACCAAGACCTATCATCGCTGAGCCTGCTGAGCCTCCAATGTAGGCCCCTTGAGTAAGATCCTCAGAGTTAGTGTCATCTATGACTGCTTGAGTGGTGACACCTGTGTATTCAATACCGCCCCCACCGCCCCCGCCTCCTCCGCTACATCCATATGCGGCCAGAAACAGAGCAACTAAAATCACCAAAAACAAACTTGCCAGCCTGCCGGCTCTTAATCTATCTTCCATTACCCGCCCCCCTGTTTTTTAGAACTTTTCACAAATTACTGTACCTCTAACCTTATGCTATCTTTAAATTCTGCCATTGAAATAAGCAAAGAATGTGCCAATCGATAAGGCATGGAGCATGGGGCAGAAGGCCACTAGGCACTAAGCACTAGACAGTAGGCACTTCAAGACGACGCGGAGAAGGGGCGAAACGGAGACGCGGAGAAGAAGGCAAAACACTTAGAGCGGAGGGCAGAAGACAGATGGCAGCAGGCAGAGGACTTTTTGTCAGTTGTCCGTGGTCCGCCTGCCCCGTGGAATACGAAGTCCATTCCACTGGGGTTGTCCGTTGCGAATAAAACATAGAGATAGTAGGCAGAAGTCAGAGGAAACAAATAAGGGATTTTTCTGTGGGAGAGGCTTTCAGCCGCGATCTTACGATTTTAACGATTTGAACGAGTTTAACGACTTCAACGGTTTCAACGATTTACCTCTTACCGCTCACCGTTTACCGCTGACTCCTGACCCCTTACTACTGACTCCTGGTTTCTTTGATTGCTGATTTCGGTATAATCCAGTATGAGATATCAGAAGAATAACCTCTGTCTTTGAGGACACAATGAAGGTTCTGCTCATATCTGCAAATACGGAACAGATCAACATGCCTACCCTACCCCTCGGTTTGGCTTGCGTGGCTGCGGCTACACGCAAAGCTGGACACGAAGTGGCATACCTTGATCTCATGGCCCAGGAAGATGTCCGGGCGGTTATCAAGGAGGCCATGGAAGGGCTCAGCCCTGATGTTGTGGGCATCTCGGTGAGAAACATCGACGACCAGGTCATGGATAGTCCCGGCTTCCTGTTGGAACAGGTGAAAGAAGTTGTAGCCAGCTGCCGCAGTTTTTCAGATGCCCCCATAGTACTGGGTGGCGCGGGTTACAGCATGTACCCTGAGTCCGCCCTGGAGTACCTGGGAGCGGATATGGGGATCCAGGGAGAAGGGGAAGTGGCCTTCCCTATCCTGCTGGATAAGATCCAGCGAGACGACGATCTTTCAGACACTCCAGGTCTTTATCTCCCGGGCCGCGGCGTTCAGGCTGAGAGAGCTTATGCGAAAAATCTGGATGCTTTCCCCTTCCCTGAAGACCACCTCTGGTCCTCTTCTTCCATCACTGAAGATGCGGAATTTTTGCTGCCGTTCCAGACCAGACGCGGCTGCCCCATGAACTGCAGTTATTGCTCCACCTCAACCATAGAGGGCGAAATTTTAAGAAAGCGCGCCCCGGCTCTGGTGGTGGAAGAGATTGCCAGACAAAGTGAGAAAGGCTTTACTCGTTTCTTCTTCGTTGATAACACCTTCAACATCCCCGTTTCCTATGCCACTGAACTCTGCCAACAGCTCGCAGCGGCGGAGCTGGATATTACCTGGCGTTGCATTCTCTACCCGTGGAAGGTGGATGAAGAGCTGGTGAAGTTAATGGTGAAGGGTGGCTGCAGAGAGGTGTCCCTGGGGTTCGAGAGTGGTAGCGAGCCGGTGCTGCAGGCCTTGAACAAGCAGTACAACTTAGAGGAGGTGCGGCGAATTACTCAGATACTGGGAGACCATGGCATCCACCGGATGGGGTTTCTGTTGCTGGGAGGCCCAGGCGAAACCAAAGACTCAGTGGAAGAAAGCCTGCAATTCGCCGATTCCCTTGATCTGGAGGTGGTCAAGGTAACCACGGGCATTCGCATCTATCCACACACGGCTCTGGCAAGGATTGCCTTAGCCGAGGGTGTGATCTCAGAAGATGACGATCTTCTCCAGCCGAGATTCTATCTGGCCAGGGGACTGGAGGAGTGGCTGGCAGAGACGGTGAAATCCTGGATGGCTGAGAGGCCGAATTGGGTGCCGTGAAGATTGCGGATTTCGGATTGCGGATTGCGGATTTGAAAAAAACAAAACAGGGAACAGGTTTTTTGCGGAGCGCAAAGTGCATAACGTTGATGAAGCAGACAGTTGATCGCTGACGGCTGAAAGCTGATAGCTAAATGCAACCGGCTTCACTGGCTAAACTGATTCAGTGGTAAATTACCTTATTTGGCCTTCTGCTTACCAGTTCGTTGTTGCATTTGTATTCCAGTGGGTACGCCTCTCACCAGGTTACTAGCGCCAAGAATTGCAGCAGCCCCCTCTAAACCACTACCTGGTCCCGATACAAGAATCTGAGGAATCTTGACAATATCAGGATTTTCCACAGCAGCGTTGAGAATCTTGTCAAGAATGGCCAACTCCATAACTCTTTGTTGACCCAGTACTGCAACCTGAGCCTTTTGTCCCCTGGCAATTTCTGTTAGCTGAAGTTTCTCTCCCTCCCCCTTGAGTTTTGATGCGAGCTTATCTTTTTCCGCAATCTTTACGCGAATCTCGGCTGCAACCAACTCAGGCTGCTGATCCGCTGTAGAGCGAGCTTTTTCAGTCTCGATTCGCTGATCCTGAGCCTCTTTTTCCCGCTTAAAGGTTTCTTGCAACTGAATAGCCAGCTGTTCCCTCAATCTGGCCACCAGGAGTTCTGGCGGCACCATGGAATCCACCAACCGTACATCCTTGATTGTAACCCCGGCTTTCTTTCCTTCAGGGATAACCGACGCTTCAATCTTGCCCTCGATAGCCGGACGATTCTCATCAATGAGACTCAGGACCTTTTCAGCCGCACAGATATTTCTTACCACAGAGCGAATGGAGGGAGTAACCACCTTATCTTCCGCAGATGCAACATTGCCAACTGATGCAACCAGAATGGGAGCGTCCTTGGGTTCAACCTGTACTTGAACACGAAGCTCCTGGGGTACCAGCCAACCTTCCATCCTGGTAAAGATGGCAGAGTCAGCCGCGTGTTCCGGAATTTGTACCGACTCTGAGCGTTCCTTCTGTTCGATCTTGCCATCCTGGGTAACCAACAGGTCGATATAGCGACGCTCATATCCTCCCTTGTAGTTCCAGGTCTGCACTCTGGTATCGACTTTGGTTACATTGTAGGCCACGTTGTTCAGGTAGTAGCGACCCGGAGACAATGGATCAACCCACACTCCCAGCGAGCCCTTCTCGACAAGAGGAACAGCCAAAACGCCGGCCAACTCGTGTGGAACGGCTGCGGGTTCCCACTCCGGGGTTTCCTGGATGTTGGATTTTACCACCCCCACAAAGCCAGCTTGGATATCAGTTGCGGGATGAAACTTGACTTGGAAAAGATAGCGGTTCAAGCGGTACTTGCCGGGAGGAAGAATAGTCAGTTGCGGCCCTCTCGCTCCCCCGTTCTTCAAGAAATATTCCGCGTCGATCATGCTCTGGAATTTATCCTCAGGCCACGCGTCTGCAAGAAACTGTCCTCGTCTCAGGGGTGCGCCATCGCTGGCCACAACAAAACCATAATTGCCCTCCGGAACTTGGACAATCGGAAGCTCCTCCACATCGTATAAGATATTGAGGAGTAGCTTGAATTTGAATCCCGGCGGCAGGACCTGAGCTTGAGGACCCATCTGCCCATCGAATGCTATGATTTGTCCCGGTGGCATTGGCTCGCCGAAATAGATTCGCTTCAGATGACCTACCTTGTTTGCATCGATAATTACATAAGAAGTTGAGAACACCAAAAACAAAGCAACGACACCTGCTCCTACTCTAACTGCGTTTTTCATCCAGCCAATCTTGGTGGTAGGGATAAATCGTGGTACAAAAACAGCAGCAAGGACAAAAACTATGACTAAAAGTAAATGACCCATGATTTTGCCTCCCTGACAGCAACAAATATCTTCTACTTGATATGTGCTACTTCTTTATTTGAATACACTATTTTGTGGGTAGTCGGTTGATCAAGCTGCAAAAAAGAGGCCAAAAAGAGAGAGCATAGAGCATGGGGCATGGAGCATGGAGTATAGGGAAATACAGCAGGCAGATGGCAGCGGGCAGAAAAGAACTAGGCATTAGACACTAAGCACTGGGAACTTCAAGACACGCGGGAGTTGGTGGAAATTACAAATCACAAAATCCAAATAACAAACAAATAACAATGACCGAAATTCAAAATACGAAACGTTCACATCATCTTAAAAAAATTCCCAATATGTTTGGGCCATTGGATACTTGCCCTGTGGAATGCCGCCTCTCGGCAACCCTCCTTCGGAGGATTCCACAGGGTGAAAATTTGAGATTTATTTGTAATTCGATGCTTGGAATTTGGGATTTCGAAATGAGGATTGAGAAATGCGAAATGTTAAATCCGCAATTCGAAATTCGCAATTCGAAATTTTTTCTCTATGCTCCATGCCCTATGCTCCATGCTCAGTTCTAATGACTCCTGGCTCCTGACTTCTGACTCCTCGTTTTTTTGGCTGAACGGTGGATTAGGTCCAGTCGGGACCCAGGCCGCCGTCCACCTCTTTGCGGTAAGGCATCCAGGCCAGGCCGAATAGCCTGAGGCTCATGTTGGTGGAATTGGGCTTTACCTTGATTTCCTTGAGTTCTTCCGAGGTCGGGTCGTATGTTTCCTCCAGGTTTTGAATATCCCCCTGAAGTTGCAGTTCGAGTTGGCTCAGCTGTTCCCTGACCGCTTCAGCTGTTTCCCTGGCTCGGTCCACATCCATTTTCTCCTTCTGCATCCGGCCAGCCGACTTCATCGCCGTTCCCATGCGCGAAGCTGATGTGGCGCTGATGGTCTTGCGTCCCAAGAAGGCACCCAAAATTGCCGTGCCAAAAGAAATTACCGTTGACACCGTCTTGGATTTGACTTGCTCCTCCTCTCGCGCTATGGCCTGCTCGGCCCGCCTCAACCGGTCGTTCAAGGTGGTGAACTTTGAACTGTATTTACGGCGCAGCTTCTCGATTGCCAGATCCCGCTGCTCACGGGCCGCCTGCGAGAGCCGGGCACGGAACTCACCTTCACTTTCGTTCACCCCACTTGTCAGCTTAAACCTTTCGGACCGATAAAGGGTGAGCGGTCGGTTTACCCGAACCCAGCGGAGAAAATCTCTATTCCAATTGCGGTAGGACTTTACCTCATTGGCCACCGCCGGCAAATCAGCGAACTCCGCCCCCGGCACCGGGGCGGTTTGCAGGTCGTGCAACCCGAATTCTACTCCATTGTCCCATTCGAGGGCTATTGGTCTCTCTTCCAGCTGGACAGCAAAGGCCATGGTCTTGTTATCATCCACACTGTATTTGGCACTGCTGTAGTGAACTTCCACCTGTCCAATAACCGCGGGATAGTAGACGAGGCCATGGCCGGTTCCTGATGGTGCCAGGTAAAACACCTCAATCTCCGAAGGCAGCATCGGTGGCTGTGATGCCACTGGGGACAAACCGGTTGCCTCTTTACCCCGCAAGACAGCAGGGGCCGCTGTGGCTTGTCCTGCAGGCAAAGGAGGAATCAAGGCCGATTCCCGCTCTTTGCGGGCGGCCATAAGCAGTTTGATGTGCTCACGGGTCATGGGTCCCCGCAAATAAGAAAGCACCCAGCGGCTCTGAAAGATAGCCGGTTCATTTTCATGAACATTATGGAGCAGGAATACACGTTTACCCAGTTTTGCCAGGATCTCGCTAGCCTGCCCCCGATCAAAACCGGTGTCTGCAGAGGCGCCCTCGAGCCCGCCCAGAACCCGTTCTTTATCCTGATCGGTCTGCAGACGACCAATGAACCAGGTGCCTGTGTTGGCGAGTCCTTTGTAGTCGAGATCCACCGGGTTCTGAGTGGAGAGCACCACACCCAGTCCAAAGGCCCGGGCCTGTTTCAACAGGGTCAGCAGCGGAGCCTTTGAAGGCGGATTCTTTACCGGCGGGAAGTACCCAAAAATCTCATCTATGTACAAGATAGCCCGCAGGCTGGATGTGCCTGGCTGCATCCGCATCCATCCCAGGATCTCATTTAGCAGTATGGAGAGGAAAAACATGCGCTCACCGTCTGACAAATGATTGATAGTGAAGATGGAAAGCCTCGGTTTGCCCTGGTCAGTGAAGAGCATGCGATTGATATCCAGAGGCTCGCCGGAAAGCCAGCTTTCAAAGCCCGGTGCGGCAAGCAGGCTGTTCAACCGCATGGCAAGGGTGAATCGTTCTTTGGCCGGAAAGAAAAGGTCCAAATCCATGACCCCCAGCCTTTCGAAGGGCGGAGACTGAATAGCGTGGATCAAACCGGCCAGGTCAAGGCCCCTGCCCTCTGCCCAGGTTGACTCCAGGATGTTGGCAATCAGAATGTGCTCGGGACTGGTGAGTGGGTCAGCCTCAATGCCAATTAGAGCCAGCAGGCCCGTGGTGGTGGTCTGTATGCGTTCTCTCAGCAGATCATTATCTTCGAGAATCGCAGCCGGCGGTGGGGCGAAAGTCCGCAAGATGCTCACCGGCAGACCGGCGTTGCTCCCCGGGGTGTATACCGAAAAATC
>Ga0209536_100017112_pt1 | contig 10288 bp, 14 predicted proteins | sample DeeMarSeWOR28_12_FD_187461 | JGI IMG/M metagenome (GOLD analysis project Ga0209536, IMG submission 187461) | Marine sediment microbial communities from White Oak River estuary, North Carolina - WOR-2-8_12 (SPAdes) (version 2) | ecosystem: Environmental > Aquatic > Marine > Intertidal zone >... | reverse complement strand
GGAAAATCAAAGAACCCCGAAGCTAAAGCAACCCGAACAAGCTCTTCCTGCCTCTCAGTCAGGATTCCCCTTCCCTCAAAAGGAGTAACCCTCTCAATCCTGACGTCACAGCCAAGCTTCTCCAAGTTGTCAACAATCTTTCCCACAGTCGGATTATCATCTGTAATCAGCAGCCATTTCATCCGCCCCTTGTGGATACTCACGGGAAAAACCATAAACGCTTTAGCCTTCATCAAAACCTCACATGCCCTGCATTTCACCACATCCACGATGAACATGACAGATCTTGGCTGACGAGTCTTGACCGTAACGCCGCCAACAGAAGGATGATCCCTGATCACCCTAATTGCGAGATCCAATATTTCGTCGTCGCCTCTCATTGTTACGCTGCCCCAACCGGTTTTGGTTGAGTAGCCCCCAATTTGGCAAGACACCTCAACGTCAAACTTTTCAGTCACTGGAGTAACCCACAGCTCGGGAATGCGGATATTCAATAGGGCTTCTATCAACTCATTTCTTCCTAGCTGCGTAAATGCCGTAACCTAGGTATTCACCTGTTTCTTTGAAAAGGCTTGTGATTTGTTCCATCTTCTTTTTCACAGATACGTCGTTAATGCATTTTAGAGCAATTCTCAGCAAGGAAAGCAGTCCCTCATTTTCAAATATTCCACTAAAGCTAAATTTATGGTCTAGCAGTTCTGAATGGAAAGTCTCAAAACCGCATTTTCTGAACAATTGGATCCAATCGCTGTGGGTTTCAGTATTAATCGCTGCGGCACACAACGTTTCTCTAACTTTAGTGGCGATATTCTCTGTGGGCGGCTTTTTCCAAGCAAGTTCTATTACTCCGAGAAAGCCCCCAGAGCGAATCTTTTGATATACTGATTGCAAAGCTTTGGTTTTATTGGTAAATATCAGTGCAGCCTGAAAAATTGCTCCGTCAAATGTCTGATCCTGAAAAGGAAGGTTGTTTGCGTTGGCGGGTCTAAATACAACTCGATCACCTAGACCGTTTGAAACGGCTTCAGCTTGGGCTTTTAGTAGGGTTTCTGTTTCTATGTCCACTCCCACAATTCTGCAACTATATTTGTTTGCTAGGAAGATGTCGCTTCGTCCACTCCCGCAACCTGCATCGAGTATGATCATGTCTGATGAGATTTTGCATTTTTCTGCCAATTGTCTAGTTGCTTGTAACCCTCCTGGATGCAGAACCTTTATTCTTAAGGTCTTTGCCATAAACTGGAAAGTATCGCACGTGTCGGGTTCACAAACTGCTGAACATGTTTGGCTTGTCAAGTCAAATATCACCTCTAGATGGTATGGGTTTTGATTTGGGATAGGTGTTTTCCCGAAGGTTATCGGGAATAAAAACTAAGATGCGAACATGAATCTCATTTTAGAGAAAAAATGGGATTAGCGCGCGATACCGAACTCTATGCTTCACTGAAGATGGCTTATAGTGGAGGAAATCCAAAGAGTAGAAAACCCGTAATGAGATATCCAGCTATGGCTCCAGAACAGAGAAGAGGCAAACCTGCCTGAGGATTTCCCTTAACAACATAACCTATGAGCACGGCGAAACCTACTAGCGTGCCCGCCAACACCGCCAACGCCATAATGAAGCTGCCAGTAGCTAAACTGTGGAACGCCGCTACCGATAGGATTCCTGGGAACACCACGTCGCCTACGCCTAGCATGAATGCTTCACGTTCTTCTTTTTCTTGCAGCTTCTCTTTCAATCTCTTCGTCTCTTTAAGCATAGAGTAGCCTCTTTTCTTTGGGATAACAAACATAACGGGCAGCTTCAGGTCAATAATACTGTCCGCCAAATCTATCATGTGCTTGGTCTTGTAGACCGAAATCGCATCGTAAAGAGCCATGGCGACCAACAAAACGATTACTATCCAGATGTCTAACGAAATCCCTATCATGGCGCTAGCCCCAGCGGCTGTGAAGAAGGCAATCGAGTCTATAACATACCATTCAGGTTTTTTAATTAACGCTGCAAGCAGAAGACCAGCAACACATATCGACAAACCGAGGCACAAGTAAGCATCAATGACGACGAGCGAGAGTATTGGGTAAAGAACGTATATCATAAGCATAGTTGTTGCGCCGAGAAATATTATGCGCAGCGCTTTTTTCCTGCGTAGTTTGATAATCAACAGGACTATAGCTGTGAAGATGAGCACTATGATGAAGAAGTACAGTAGGTTAAACGGATCACTAGGGTTCTCGAAAGCAACCACTCCAGCAGCTTCAAACGGTCCTGCCACTAAAAAAGCTGAGAGGTCGACCAGAATAAATAGGAGACCCATAAACAAAATAGGGAGGATATCTAGGGCTTTTTTCATCATACTCATCTTTCTACATGAACAGGAAGACGACGTTTATTAATATCTCTACACCCCACGCGCTTGCCAATTCTAATCAGCTAGAGCGGTAGAATTAAGCAACTAAAAATTATTTGCCTTTATTCTTATAGGTCGGTAAAAAAGGAGAGTTTTGGGGGAGATATCTCCACAGTATGTGGATGCAATTCCCATCCCAGCTCCACAAACCATTATTTCTTGAAAAAGCTCACACCGCTTGCAGCCGACTTTGAGAAAACGTGAATTATATATGTCCAACTAAGCAACTCATTTGACCTAAAATGGGCCCCCTAGCTAACGCCCCTTTTTGTATTTTTCTTAAATGGAATTAACCAGTTTAACATGACTGAGCATAAATGCCTCTTCTCTGATGGCTTTTTGAATAAGGTCTTTAACGGCGTTACTCATGTTGCTCGAATAGTAAGATCTTACGATCTTCTCTGCGAACTCGGTGAGTAAAGTCGCCGAAAAATCATGCGCTGTTAAATCCACTGAGAGGTCTTCGCCAGCGGCTAAGACTTCTTTTCCATATCCAATCACATTTTCATGGTCTTAGGTGCAAAACGCTAAAAAGCACGTTGGTATAACGACTGCGCAGTGTAGTGGAGAGAGAAGTTAAAGTGATCTTTTTTGAAGTGAATGCAGATGGCAATAAAAAGGTAGCAGAACCAATATAATGTCAATCTGAAAGGATAGTTGGCTAATTACCATCTATTGTTTCCGGCAGCTTCCTTGGCTCTCACTGCTGCTTCTTCGTCTTGTTCTGTTTGGCATTCAACAACAGTTAATTCAGTGTCATTTTCTTCAGTGGAACTCTGCTGAACCAGTGCCTCAGTTTCATCGTTTGCACGATGGCCTACCGTGGCTTGCGGAGCTACTGGATTCCCCTGTAGCTCGTTCAATTTTTTCTCCAATTCGCTCTTCTTAGATTCAAGACCGCTCAAAGCCGACTTTTTCGCTCTAATATCCGCTTCCAGTTGCCCGATGATTTTTTCTTCAAGCGTCTTCAAGTCATTTCTTAGCGACTTCTCAGTTTGAGACAAAGACGCTAACTCGTTCTCCAATTCGCGCCTCTTTATCTGAAGCCCGTTAAGTACTTCTGGTTCGCTCATGTAGGTTTTCACCAATTCCGAATAGCTGAAAAGAAAATAATTAGTTTATGAAGAGAAAATCATGATTGAAAGTATTGGTTTCCGTGATCTCCAGTTTTTCTGATTAAAAAAATGAAGCAGTTAGGCAGATAATTTTATTGTTTTCTTATAAGTTTTTCTGGCACTCTCACCAGTTGCACTATGTTATCACAGTCTACGACGTAAACTGGTATTCCATCAGGAGAATACTTTCCAAGTCGTTTCGCGCTTTTCAGTTTGTGTTTCACTTTGATTGTGGAGCCGTCGCTCAGGGTGTATGTGCACCAGGGTTCCTCACTGCGAGATACCGTTTCTTTTCGTTCTCCCGTCCACGTTTCCTCACTTGCTGGTTCCGTTCCTCTTTGTTCTTCACCTATTTCTTTCGTTTTGCACGAAAAGTAAATTTGAAGAGCCACCGTTGTAATTATGACCAGCCATGATACAGCAAACCCAAGTCTAATTATATTCCAGTACCCTATCGCCCAACTATAGCTAAATTGAAGTCCATAAGAATAGAGAGTGTCATTGACTACTATGTCAATCAGGAAAAGAACAATTAACGTAACCAATGAGTAAGCAGCCATTAACAAAAGAACCCAATTGAATATGCTGCGCATGGAATTCAAATTTTGCCATCCCATGTAACTGAGTTGGCTGAACAAATTAGTTAAACATTGCTAATTAGAGATCATAATTCGCTGTCAGAATTATTACGCTTTTTTTTGTACTCAAGAACGCTATTGGCGCATGTTAGCGCGCGCGCAAAACTACTAACACTTTCATAGTTTTTTGGATGTGACTCCATCAAGAACCATGACTTTTTCTTCGCCCGTCTTCATGTTTTTGAAACGAAGTTTAAATCTAGGAGTGTAAATTAGTGAGCGATCGGTTATTTCGAAGACCTCTTCCACTATTCTGTTTACGTCTTTTGGACGCGTAGCTATTCTTTCTCGGACAAAATTCACATCCACGTTTTCGGCAAGTTCTTCTATGCCAAAATCCGCCATTACTTTCTCAGGTTTCTTTTCAGAAGGCGCAGACGGCAGATTATCCACTTGTGCATCTTTGCCGTTCTTGTCCAGAATTAAAAATGCCTTTGCCTCCTTGACAAGGCGTTCTTCACCAGGCAACTTGATAATTTTACTTGACTTGGACGTTTCAGGCAAGAATTTATAGTTTAAAAGAACAACTTCCCTGACTGCCTCATCAACTTTGAAAACGTATGTACATTTACGATAGTAATCAATAAAGTATTTTCCACTTATTACAATGTACGGTTCATAATACTTATCTAACGAAACGAACTGAATTTCTTCCAACTTTGGCTTAAACAAGCCGAATCTGGCGAAAAGTTGTTGTTTGATTTTTTCGGCAGAGACTCTTATTACCGTGGGATCAATATGTGCTTCGTATACAATGGTTTTTCTTTCAACGATGTTTTCTTTTGTAGATGAAGTTTCGCCTGAAATTACAACTGGTTCAGTACTAATTGTTTCAGTCAAGAGCCAGACCTCTACATTTTTGTCAAGTTTTTGTCTAATAACTATTGTGAATTCGAAAACTGAATCAGAGCTAACCACATCTTCATTTTAACAAACGCTACAAGAAATCCCATAACAATGTTTTATGCGTCAGGGTCCCAGATGTTATTTGCGTGTGAGCGTTCTCTGAGAGACTCGAGAAAAAAGAGTTTTTCTTTTCAACGGGAGAATTTCAGCCCTGTGTCCACCAATTAATAAGTGGATAGTTATCCTGATTATAGTCGTCGATAACGTACGGTATGTCCCATATCCCTGAACCGTTTGATTCCTCAGCTTCGGGATATATTTCTGTGTAATCGCTCCAGTAGTTGCCAGAAGCGCCGTTATCCCAAACATTTGTTGAATCGGTACTTGCATATGGGTTCATGTTATTTGTGAAGTTATTATGATACAAAATGTTGTCAGAAGCCTCGTAGAAAAATATGCCTAAGCGGTTGTCTTCTATGTTGTTTGCAGAAAAAGTTGTGAAGTCTGAAGCGCGAACGTATATAGTGTAATTGTCGTGTGCTGTAATTTCATTTTTAGATATTTTGTTATTTGAAGATTCCTTCAACCAGATAGCATACATCTCGTTGTCTTCTATGCTGTTGTCAGAAACAGTGTTGTCGTTGGAAGAAGACACAATCCAGATGCCGCAATAGTTGTTTGTGAAATAGTTTTGGGAAATAACATTATCAGACGCTGAGGCGAGGTAGACGCCATAATCGAAGCCTGCGATTTCCAAGTTTTTTACCGTCACATTACTTCTTCTACTCAAGTCTATGCCCTTGGAGCCAAGAGCTCCTGTACCTTGAATAGCGTGATTGGCTCCATCAATTACGATGTTGTCCCTCCCGATTATAACCGGGTCATAAATATCAGCGGTGAACGTGTAATGGCTGTTTCCAACATTTGAAATAGGCGCCGTGGAAGGACTAACCTGCCCATCAGGATTAATGTAAATAACTCCGACTGTAGGTGTCACGGGTGTATTTCCGTCTGAAGGTGCGGCAGTGTTTGTGTATTGCCATGCTACATAAGCCCCAAAAATTATGACGATCAAGCAGACTGCCAAAAATATTTTGCCTTTTGGCCATTGCCGCGGCTTTTTCTTAGCTTCTTTTTCACTCTGTATTTGATAGGCTTCTTGGACGCGTTGCTGTTTTATTTGCCTTTCACGCTGTATTTCTTTCCAGCTTTTCTTTTTTTCTTTTTTCGGCATTCTTATTTACAGCCTTAAGCTAAAGCTTCCTTCTTTTGCCAAAAGGATTCTTGCCTATTAAAGTTTTTTCAGAATGCACCCGTTCTCCCAAAATTTACAACAAGAGCTGAGTTCCATAGACAAAAATTTGCCCGTAAGTCTACTTTAAAGAAACTCGTCGATAATGCGTTTCAGCGCAGACTAACTCCTCGAACTCACTTCGGACACTTCTTGTACCTTCCACAGTACGCTTCACAGGTAGGAAAAACTTCTTTCACGCGTTGAAACCGTTTTCCCGCGTTAATTTTGTCCTGAAGTTTAACAATTTCCTTCGGCTTACTAAAATGTTCAGTCTTGCCGTCTTCCCGTTTTCTCTCCACTTTTATGCAGTCATCCACCATGCAGCATAAAACGCAGGCGCCGCAGTAAACGCATAAGTCTTCAACAATCCCGACTTCGCCGGTCTTCCAGTACAACGCGTTAGTCGGACACTTGTCAATGCACAGTTTGCATTCCAGCCCCCAGCACGTTCGCTTGTCAATGCTGATTTTTCCTTCCTCGAAAAACTCTTTCACGCCTGTAGAAGCCAAAAGCTCTTTTCTCTGCTTCTTTTTCGCTTCATCCTCCTTGTCAACTGACAAAAGACCGAATATGTCAACGTTCAAAGAGCTTTTCTCAGGCATCCCGAATCAACGCTAAACCAATTGTAACTTTAAACGTATAAGACCCATGAATTATAATTACTTATCTAAGCAAAAACGCGAAAATAAACCTGAGTTTTTTTGAATATGGTGAAAGCATTTCTGCTCATCAAGACCATGAGCTGTTTTTTGGGAATGAAGAATGTTGCAAATATTTCCAGGCAATTCAACGCGAGCTTAGAAAATGCTTATATCGGGTTTAGCTCCTTTTCATTGAAGAGAAATAAGTCTAATCAGCAGGAAATAATGAAAAGGGCGTTTTAAAGTATGGAGTTTTGTCCGGAATGTGGTTCCCGTCTCGAACTCAAAAAAGCTAAAGTTGACGAAGATTTCGAGGTAATGCTTGTATGCTCCAAATGTGAATATAAAAAACAGGGACCAGGGAAAGTTAGACCGAAAGTAAACGAGATCATAAGAAACACCAAGAAGTCAGTGACGGTGATAAGTAAAGAAGATCAAAAACTAAAGACGTTGCCCACACTCAAAGTTAAATGCCCAAAATGCGGTAACAATTTGGTCTACGTTTGGCAAGTGCAGACGCGAGGTGGCGATGAAGCTTCAACTCAGTTCATGCGGTGCACAAAATGCGAATACACCTTCAGAGAATACACATAGACGTCGGGCACTCAAGGAAAGATACTATCTGCAGCAATTTTACCTCAGAAAAAATAATATAATTTTTTTAGCATTTATGCGTAGTTAGGGTGCATTTTCAATATTCAGTAATTTTCATTAACCTATAACGCCATTGATTCTTCAGGGAGAAGTTGCAAGTGAGAAAAATCAACTTTGTAATAATCGCCTGCATTCTTGTTTCCCTTGTTTTCTGGTTTTCAAACCCAGACGTACTGGTTGAGTATTTGGCTTTCAGCGGCGACAACCTCCTCAACGGAAGAGTTTGGATTCTGGTTACTTCGCTGTTTCTCCACGGCGACATCCTGCATCTGGCGGGCAACATGCTTTTCCTGTACATATTCGGCAACACCCTAGAAGAGGAAATGGGCGCCGCAAAGGCGTTAGGCGCCTTCTTCCTAGGCGGCATCGCAACTTTTCCGTTAAGCCTGCTATTCTACGACTGGGCAACCCCGTTAATCGGCGCTTCAGCAGCCATATTCACGTTAGCCGCGATTGTCATGCTGATTAAACCCTTGAAAATATCGATCTTTCTGTTCCTGCCTCAAGGGCTGGTGGCGATTCTGTATTTTGTGTATAACGCGTTGGCAGTATATTCAGGCGCTGAAGGAAACGTAGCTTACATTGCCCACATAATAGGCTTCACCATAGGAGTTCCCTTCGGCTTGGCATGGAGCAAGAACTGGCTGAAAAACCTGCTGATAAGCATAGCACTGCTAATTGTGTACATCGTAATAGTGAGCATTGTGATTACAGCCGTTTTGAGCGCAATCACCTGAAACTTCCATTCAACACATAGCTAAAAATCAAATCAACCGTAAAAGCCCGAACAAAGCCCTTATAACCGAGAACCCCGCTCACAAATTTGTGAATAAAAAATGTGCGAATTCAACATTATCCTCAACGGAGAAACCGTGTTCAAAGACGTGGTGTACGCGAAAACCGAAGGCACCCTTGTCACTGTAAAAAACGTGTTAGGCGAGGGAAAGGAATTCAAAAACTGTAAAATCACAGAAGTGGACGTCAACTCGACAAGGCTTGTTTTAACCGCCATAAAACCTTAGCATCGGTCTCCGTTTCTCATCTCTGCCGTTTAAATCACGTTCGGTTTCCCAGCAACACCGCCATAGGTAAACTAGCAAATGTGTTAAATTGATTGTTCACGATATTATCCGCTTAAGTTTGCGTCTCTTGCGGTCAGCTGAGTGAACCATATGCGGAAACTCGTCAGACTAAGCGTCGCCATAGGCGGTTTCCTGATAGTGACTAGCCTAATTTTAACGGGGACAATTTTTCTGACATTGTTAAACATAATTGACGTAGACGTTTTCGCAGACCAAGTAAACCCGTCACTGTTAACGCTGATTTTCCTCACCATTGGAATATTGGACTTCATCGCAGGAATAATCCTCCTGCTGAAGAGATGAACAATAATGGATGCCAAAAGAATCCTCTCAAAAATAGTTGGCTTAACCCAGACCGCAATAGGCGGTTTGATCATGCTTTTCGCCTTCTTCGTATTTTACAACATTTTCAACATCCAAACTGCTTTAGGTTTCGCTGAAGAGGCACTTGGACTTTACCTGTGGACATTCATAATCTTCGGCTTGCTCTCCGTCATAAGCGGACTTTTCCTCGTCTACGAACCGAGTTGACCGTCATGGATGAACCTCACCTGAAAAGGGAACTCGGGCTTGTCCGCACAACAATGCTGGGCATAGGCGGCACCCTCAGCGCAGCCAACTTCGTGATAATCGGCGAAGCAGCAGGCATGGCAGGCTACGCCATCGTCCCCATAGTCGTCATCTGCGGCGTACTCAGCCTCTTGACGATGTTCAGCTACGCCGAATTAGGCACAGCCATTCCGCTAGCAGGAGGCGAATACACGTTCGCAAAAGTAGCCTACGGCGGCTTCACCAGCTTCCTCACAGGATGGTTCGAATGGCTCAGCAACATGTTTTACACTGCACTATCCGCTATAGGATTCGCTTACGTGGTTTCTTACCTTGTCCCAGAAATCAACAAACCGTTAACTGCAGTCATAGTGGTAATAGTATTCGCCATAATCAATCTGAGAGGAACAAAAGAAACAGCTACAGCAGAAACCATCATAACAATCGTCGTCCTCGCTATACTAGTTATATTCGTCATAGCCACATTGGCTTTCGCTCAAGGAACCCCACCAGAGCCATCGACATCTCCAATAGAAATATTCGGAGTCTTCGCCGCCACCGCCTACCTTTTCGAACTGTACTTAGGCGCTGAAGCCGTAGCGGCGGCTCAAGCCGAGGTGAAAAACCCCGGAAGAAACATCCCCCTTGCAATAGTGCTGTCCGCCATAGTTTTAATCGCACTTTACACGAGTGTCGTGGTCGTCGCTGTCGGCATTGATATCCCAGAAGTTCTCAGTAAACAAGACTCGCCAATCGCGTACGTCGCAGGAAAAGCGTTGGGACCCGCTGGAGCCGTTTTGGTCACAGTGGGCTTGGCGATTGCAGGTTTAGCGGCAACCAACGAAGCTATTCTAGCGCAGTCACGAGTTCTCTATGCCATGAGCCGAGACGGTTACATGCCTGAAGCATTAGGTAAAATCCATAAGCGTTTCTGCACGCCTCACGTTGCAATTGCGGTCTGCACAATTTTCACGGTGATTTTTGCTGCAACTGGTCTGGTGAACTTTGTGGTTTACGCGGTTAACCTCGGTTTCATAGTCGGCTTCTCCATCGTGAAT
>Ga0209536_100017111_pt1 | contig 10288 bp, 9 predicted proteins | sample DeeMarSeWOR28_12_FD_187461 | JGI IMG/M metagenome (GOLD analysis project Ga0209536, IMG submission 187461) | Marine sediment microbial communities from White Oak River estuary, North Carolina - WOR-2-8_12 (SPAdes) (version 2) | ecosystem: Environmental > Aquatic > Marine > Intertidal zone >... | reverse complement strand
AGTCGGTGCATTCGTATTTTCACCGGCTCCTTTCGCTGAATAGGCAAAGTACGGATCCTCGTCTTCTGTGAGAATGGCATGAATATCGGGAATATCCAGCGATGTTGGCATCTTATACTGATGCAGGTTGGTATTTAGCAGCTTCCCTGTCCTGCGGTCATAAATTCCTTCTTCTGAAAGGGCAAAACCAATTCCGAATTCAATGCCACCATAAATCTGCGAGATACAGAGCTTCGGGTTTATCGCCCTACCGAAATCATGGGCGGCAGCTATCTTTAGAATTTTTACCAATCCGGTTTCGATGTCCACTTCCAGCTCCACCGCCTGGGCCCCAAAGGTCGAAAACATCGGAGCATCAGGATTGGGCGCCCTGCTGCCGCTGCCCCTGATGGGATTATCAGGATCTATTTTATTACACACCTCACGAAAGGGCATCGATTTCGAGGGATCTGATGCCACATAGATTTCACTATTCTTTGATCGCAATTCCTCCGCTTGTACGTTCAATAGCGGGGCAGCTAGCGCGAAGAACTTTTGCCTGGCTTCGGCTGCCGCCTGCAATACCGCCGGCCCCAGCTCGGGCGTAGCCCTTGATCCGTGGCAAGAAGGGCCATAGCGTGTACCCTGTGTATCTCCATATACAACCGTTACGTCATCAGCCGATACACCGAGCTCTTCGGCTGCTATCATGGAAAAGATGGTCTGCTGTCCACCACCGATGTCAACGACGCCGATACACAGATTGATAGTACCGTCACGATTTATATCCACGTCCGCATAGGCTATGTAAGGCCGAAATCCTACCCCCTGAAACACCAGGTAGGAGGCCATGCCAATGCCCCTTTGCCTGGTACCACGACTGGCACTGCGTTTACCCCTTCTGTTTTTCCAACCGATGGCTTCCGTGGCCAATTTCATGCATTCGTCAAGGTTTTTGCTTGAATACGGAACCTTCGTCTCTTGATCACTGACCGCCGCATCCGGAAGAATCGCTGCATCGACACCGATACTGCAGTGCGTAGCATAGTTTTTCAATCTGAACGCCAGGGGGTCCATGTCAAGCGCTTCAGCCATTCTGTCCATATGCGACTCTAAGGCAAAAATGGCCGGCATATTGAGTGGTGAGCGCGTGGGTCCGGTGATCTGCAAATTTGTATAAACGCCTACCTGCTCGAGATACACGTTGGGGCAAGCATGAAGGTTGGAGGTATGCCAGATGATCTGGATGCAATAATAGTTCTCCTCGTTAGCGGCAGCACCTATGTTCACGAGGGACTTTTGATAGATCGCCGTGAGCGTCCCGTCTTTTTTTGCACCCATTTTGATGACCATCTTGCAATCCCACCGGCGAGAGTGATTGATGAACTCCTCTCTTCTCGTACGCTCAAGCCTTACAGGCCTGCCCGTCATCATCGATAGCTTGGCTGCATAATACGTAATCCTCTGAGACCATGCCTTTGAACCGAAACCGCCTCCAAGGTATTTGACAATCACCCGAACATTATCGGGATCAAGACCCAATGATTTTGCAAGGGTCTCCTTTGAATTCCAAACACCCTGAATCGCATCCCATACAGTCAGGTTGTGACCATCCCAGCTGACTACACACGCACGCGTCTGAATGGTCCCGTGGTATGAAGCCTGAGTGGTATATGTATCTTCAACGATAACGTCCGCTTCCTTAAATCCCTTATCAATGTCCCCCCGCTTGATGACATATTCTTTCCGGTCAAAGACATCCCTTCCCGGATATTCCTCATCGGCAATTAAGGCAGGCTCCGGATTCTTAAGGGTTTCCTCTTTACATAGCATGGGCGTGAGAATCTCATACTCCACATCAACAAGATCGAGAGCTCTTTGAGCAGTATGAATGTCTTCAGCAGCCACCGCAACGACTTCTTGTCCCTCGTATGTGATGCACTCGGGAAACGCAATTTGGGGGACCTTATACCAATAAGTACGCCAGCCTTTCGTGTTTTCCTTCGTCAATACGGCGGCAACGCCTGGGAGTGCTTCTGCCTTACGTGTGTCGATCTTAATCACTCTGGCCCGAGGATAGGGGCAGCCCAGAATCATACCATAGAGCATATTCGGCAGCTTCAGATCTCCCGAATACTGTGCCTGCCCAGTGACCTTTTCCAAGGCATCTCTGCGGTTCAGGGGCTTTCCTACAACAGTAAACTCTCTGTCCAGATGAGGAGGCGGAGTGCCCTTAACCAGCAGTTTACTTCTCTCCATCATTTGCCCCTTTCTTTCTGAGCAATTCCATAGAAGTATCTAAGGTTGCACTTATAATGTTTGGATAAGAGCCACATCTACAAAAATTTCCATCAATGGCACGTCTAACATCGTCTTTTTTGGGGCGAGGGTTTTTGTCCAAAAGCGCCTTCAAAGCCATCAGCATACCCGGCGTGCAATATCCGCATTGCAGGGCATCGTGCTCTATAAAAGCTTCTTGAAGCGGGTGAAGCCTATCGCTGTTTTCAAGCCCTTCGACGGTTAATATCTCCGTTCCTGCAGCTTCGACGGCCAGCATGCTGCATGAATACACCGGATCACCATCAAGGATGACAGTGCAGCTTCCACACTCCGCCCGATTGCAGCCAACCTTTGTCCCGGTCAACTGCAACTCCTCTCGCAGGAATTCAGCCAGAGTAATCCAGGATTCTACCTCTGCCTCAACTTTTTTTCCATTTACGGAAAGTTCGATATGCTTTTTTTCTTTAGCCTGATTTTTACCTGAAGCCATAATTACACTCCAAAGGATATAGGATCACCGGATCTTATTTAAGAATTAAATATGGTTTTTATTTTGCTAAAAGGTCCTGAATTGAGAAATAAACAAAATGCGCTTCTTCCTCAGATACACTCACAATGATATCCTGCTTTCCTTGCACTTCGTTGCCCCAACCATTCTTGATCATGAAGATTTAAAGAAAAAGTTCCGCACTCAAAACATGCAGATAGAATGGAAAAACTTTGCAGTCTTAATAAATCGTCTTCTCAGGGATCACAGACCTATCCTTAATAGTATAGCATCATGTTTCTGTCAAGAGTTCAAGGGTGGTGTTTCCCTTACCTGAAATTCTCAAAACATTAAGCGCTGACGTGAAACCCACCCCACTTTCAGTGACTTTTCATGTACTGTTTAGTGATGGCTATACTTCTTGATCTGTGTTAATGAGGAAAGGAATGCAATTAAAGCCCTTCAATTTAGACTAACTAATGAATATTTATTCAAAGCTCATTCGACCGCTTTTGTTTCAGCTTGATGCCGAACTGGTACACAATAAGGCCATACAGTTTGGCCAATTCGCGGGCTCGATCAAGCAGATCTGCTCAATTCTTTCGTCCTTGTACGGCTTTACTGATCCGCGGCTGCAAACAGAGGTATGTGGAATAAAGTTTCCTAACCCTCTCGGCCTGGCGCCTGGCTGGGATAAAAACGGCCGTACCCTCAACTTGTTATCTGCAATGGGATTTGGCCACATGGAGATCGGCTCCATATCGCGGTATCCCTCACTGGGCAACCCAAAGCCAAGACTATTTCGGTTGCCTCTCGACCGGGCACTGGTTGTATACTACGGGCTGCCCAATGACGGGGCAGACGCCATCGCAGCCCGGTTAAAGCGGGTGCGACGTTCGATCCCCTTGGGCATTAATATTGCCAAAACTAACCGTGGGATGGCCGTCCCCCCTGAGTCTGATGATGCCGTAATCGCTGACTACGTTTACTCAGCGAGACTCTTAAAAGATGTGGGAGACTATATCTGCCTGAATCTCAGCTGCCCAAACACGAGTAATGGTCGTGAGTTCTTTGAGGACAGGCACCGTATCAGCCTTTTGTTGAAGGCCTTGACCGAGTTAAATATTCGATGTCCGGTGTTTCTTAAAATATCCCCCCGTGGCGGAATGCGGCGAATCGAGGAGATTCTGGAAGCTGTTGATGAATTCAGCTGGGTTTCTGGATTTGTCTTTAACGCCCCACCAGGAAAACCAAACGGGCTTCTAACACCCCGGCGTCTCGTGGAGGTCATGCCGGGGGCTGTTACCGGAAAACCCGTCGAACGGCAGATCAACGAATATATTTCAAAAATGTATGGTCTAATGGATCGAAGCCGGTATAAAATCATCGGTTCTGGTGGTGTTTTCACGGCACAGGACGCCTATCGCAAAATTTGCCTGGGTTCATCTCTCGTGCAATTGGTTACCGGTATGGTATTTGAAGGACCCGGTGTAGCAAAAAAGATTAACCATGGACTCTTAAGCTTGCTGGAACGTGACGGGTTCTCCAATTTGTCGGAAGCCATTGGTAGAGGCAGTAATTTGTGATCGGCACAGACAGCGAATCCCACCGATCATAGCTATTTCGAAAGGGTGTAAGGCGTTTCGGCCACTTCTCTCTTGATGCGTTCCATGTCTTTCTCACCGAGGGGTCGCAGCGGAGGTCGCACGACCATCGAGGGGAAACGTCCCTGCAGGGTCATGGCAACCTTCATGCGCTGATGGGCATCGCTCGAAGGTTCGCCAAAACGGTAGACAATTTTGTTTAACCGATAGACCAACTCTTGAGCATGGCGTGCTTTCTCCAAATCGCCAGATAACGCGCTTCGCACCAGTTCAACCATCAACTCCGGCACAAAACCCGCGAAGCCAACCAACGCGCCATCTGAGCCCGCAAGCAAAGAAGCCAGCAGATACTCGTCATGACAGCTGAGATGGGGCACATCCGGCACCTCTTGTTTAAGAACGCGGTATTCATGGTCCAGACGCGACATATCGCGCGTGCCGACTTTAATGGCAACAACCTGTGGTATCTTGGCGATCGTAATCATCTCTTCCAGCGAGTAGGACGCCTTGGTCCAGTTCGGATACTGGTGCACAATAATGGGAATATCGGCACCTTTGGCCACATCCTCGAAATATCCGATGGCCGTTTCAGATGTGCGTCCAAAGCGAAGCCAGTGATGAGGGGGCATCAACAGGATGGCGTCTACTCCGACGTCTTTTGCAGCTTGCGCATGGTCAATGGCCTCTAAGCTACCCTCGCAGCAGATCCCAGACACAATCTTAGCATGGTCACCAACCTCGTTGGCAATAATCTGTGTTACCAGGACGCGTTCGGCGGCGCGCAATCCCATGACCTCACCGGTGTGGCCATTGCAGACAAGGCCTCGGATCCCCTCTACACCGGCAACGTAACGAACATAGGCGCGCAGACCTTCCTCGTCAATACTGAAATCCTCGTGGAATGGGCAAAGGGTAGCGGCAAAGACCCCGCTCCAAGTGTGTTCAAACATTAGAATGACTCCCAATCCCTAAAAGTGAATAACTAATTTTGAGTTTTTATTGTGAAACACGATGGGCAAGGATCACTGTCTATCAAGGTTTTAAAAACTCCCAACCGGATATGATCTCCTCTGCACCGTTTATAATGTTATCAACAAATTCTTTTACCGTCGGAATCTCATCGACATAGGTAGCTGCGAAAGACATCAAGCTGCTCAACCGATCGTAATCTTCATTCCACATTTCGGGGGCAACCTCCCAGTCACTGTGTTTAAGCATTACCCTTTCCAAAGCCGTTAACCAGTTCTCTAAGGGCATTTCGCCGCGCTTCTTCATTACTGCTTCATAATCTTTAGGGTTGGGAGGGGCAAGCACGGTTGTCCGAAAATGTGGATTGTCGGGAAAAGCCGTCTTCATTCTATTCTTGAACTTGTCGGATATGGGGCACTCCCTGGTGGCCATGAAGGCGGTTCCCATCATCACGCCCTCGGCACCCAACGCCAGGGCACCCAGAAAAGTCCGGGCATCGCCTATCCCTCCTGCGGCGATGATGGGCACTTTTATATGTCTCGCCGCCCAGGCAATCGTCGTCATCGTCGGAAGCTGAAGGATATTCTTGAATCCGATCCCTTCCAGCCCAACCAGAATTATAGCATCGGCCCCCGCTTTCTCGGCATGTAAGGCATGTTTGAGAGTGGCTGTTTTGTGAACCCACTTTCGTCCGGCCTCCTTGATTCGCTTACCATATTCGTCAGCGCTGAAGACTGCCGTTTCGATCACTCCGATCCCTTCCTCGAGACATACGTCAAGCATTTCATCGATGTGGGGACACATGCCGACGGTAATATTGACGCTGAAAGACTTGTCCGTGGCATCCCGGCACCTGCGAATGTCGTCGCGCAGCTTCTGAGGAGTCAATGAGACAGCAGCCGTGAGACAGCCATGGGCACCTGTTTCACTGACAGATGCCGCAAGTTTCCAGTTGCCTATGCGGCTCAAAGCTGCCTGGAGTATGGGATACTCACAGTCCATGAGTTCGGTTACTCTGGTCTTCCATTTCATGGCGATCTACCTCCTCTCGACACGGTTTCACTTGTGCGTTTTTTGATGTTTTGCTTACCCTTTTTAATTAAAGAAAAGGCATAGGTTTTCCGGTCTTATATGCCAGAGCCTGACTGGTCGCAATAATTTTGCCATTCGGGTCCGTGATCTTGATGGCAAAACATGCCGTTTCTCTTGCATCACTGATCTGGTTTGCTTCAGCACGTAATTTGGAGCCGGCATTCGCTCTGGCAACAAAGGTTACATTCATGTTCAAAGCCACTGCGATGGTGCCTTTGGTGTGACAGGCTGCTTCAAAGGCCTCATCCATCAGACCGAACAATGCGCCGCCGTGCGCACCGTTATGCATGTTGTTCATATTTTCCGGTGTATAGATCATCTCCACAACCGAATGCCCGTCCTCCAGTTCGACCAGCTTCATGTTCAAGGCCTGGGCAAATGTTTCTTTTTTCATAGCATTTTTGATTGCTTCTCTGACCCTGTCATCCATAAAATATCTCCCTACCTTAATTAGTGCCTGTTGACAATCAGTTTTAATTCTTGAAACAGCTTCTAACGAAAACAGCAAAAAATTTATCCTTCTAACCAACAGCTCATATATTATGCATGTCGACATAAATAAGGCAAACACAAAGAAAATTTTTCGGGGTTGAGCAGACCCTCTGGAGAGCCGTTATCTTGCCGATCGAAAATTTGACCACAGAGTTGATATTTTGGGGTTGGTTTTTTTAGCGTTTATACAAAACTCAAATAGAGGACTGGCTTTCAACGAGCCGGGATGATATGGTGCTTTATGCTAGTTTTCTATAAGAATAAATCTTTGCGGAAAATCCGAAATGAATAGGTATAGATTATGATTCAATTAGAGTATTTAGCACAAGTCGATGAGGAAAAATGCACCGGATGTAAACTATGCGAGAGCGTCTGTCCGGCCGGTGCCATTGAGATGGAGGCAAATGTGGCGATGATCGATTCAAATCGGTGCATCGACTGTCAGCGCTGCATCGACCGCTGCAATCGGGAAAACGCCATAAGCCGAAAAGCCCGTCCGTCGCAGATCATTCGATATGTGGACCACTCAGATATTGATGAACAGCGGCTGAAAACGCTTTGCGCAAAGGCCGGCCTGCTTCCCGATATGCCGATTTGCGGTTGTACCCGGACCACGGGTAAAGAAGCCGTTGCCGCTATTTTAAAGGGTGCCGAAACCCCCGAGGATCTTTGCGCAATGACAGGACTTCGCGCGGGTTGCGGCATTTACTGCATAACAAGGATTTTTCAGGTGCTGGAAGCCTGTGGGGTTGATGTGGATAATCCTCCGGACAGACGGTGGATTAAGCTAACGCTTTCCCTTAGCGATCTTCCGCAGGACAAGGTGATGCAGATCGATGCAGCCTACCCCCAATGCTGTGTGGGGGAAGACTGGAAAAGATTGAAACAAAGACGCACGCACTCTGACACAAAGGAGGAAAAGCATGTTTAGCCCGGCAGTCCAACCACCGGAGTTAATGGAATCGTTTTACGGTCCCAGGCCCAAAGCGCGGGCGGTAAATATACTGGATATGGTCTCCGTGGCGATCGGTGATCTTTTCCCGGACATTACAGAGCGTATCTATGCAGCCGGAGACGACCTTTCGGTAATAGAAAAGGCCACGGGTGAGGCGCTCTCAGCCGTCGATATGGAGATGATAAAACCCGGGCATACGGTCAAGCTGCTAAGCTCAGAGCATGGTTACAGCATCATGGGGGGCGAGCCCTATGTGAGGATGCTTATGGCGCTCAAGGCGGATATCCAGGTCAGAACCGGCTGTCAGGATGTTCGGCTGATGGTGGGGGCTTATAATGGTTTCAGGGAAGCGGACGAATTTATTGCCCATTATGACCTTAAGCGCCGTTTCGACGGCCAGGTGCACCGATACGGCCCTTATGACAAAGATGTGGCTATTGAGACGGAAATTGGAACCGTTTATGGAATCAAGAAGATATTCGATGGGGACTGGTTTGTGCACTCATATTATGATGACCCCCGAGAGATTTACTATAATCGACAGATTCAAAGGGCATATAAGCCGTTTGGCATGTCGTACGTTCGTTTCGAGACGCGATCCATCTATCACATGAATTTTGCCAATCGGTCCTCCAATTTCCTGCCGATGGCCGTTTTTAACTCAGCGTTTATCCAGGAGCGTTATGCTTTTTCCTGTGTTTTAAGACATTCTCCGGCCGGGATATTAGCGATAGATGCCGACAAAGACCTTGCGACCATCGATAAAAGAATCACCATCAGTCATCTGAGAAAATACGGGAAAATGATGCTGCTTTTCAATGCGATCGATGAATGTATTGCGGTGGTGGATGGCGGGCGCTGGGGATTTTATATCCATGCCGGCGGTGTTATTTTCGGCGTTTTTATGCACGCTCACGACGATCTCTTTGACCTTTCAATTCCAAAAGTTTTGGGCGGGTTCAAAAAGAATGAAAAGGGCGAAGTTGTCCCCATGCTCATCAATCCGGCGATTAAAGTCATCGTCTTGAATCAGGCCTGGCCGGGAATAAACTATCTGGGCCTGGAACAGACGCCGATTGTGATCGCCGGTGAAGACCATGCCGCTATGTGGAAGGCGGACCATTGCAACCCGTATATCACGGAGGTTGCCCAGACCGCCAAGGATTTAAACGACGCAATGGACAAGGCCAATGATCTTTATCAGACCGATAAAATCATTATCTTTGACGGCAATTTCGGACATATCAATTGCAGCCCCTCCATGGCTCAGCTTTTGATGGACAAAGCGCCTGAAGTCAGCCGCAAGGTGGATGAAGAGCTTTTGCCCATGTGGCTGAAACAACGCGGAATCGATCCTTCTGAGGCGATATGAGGCTGAATGCAAGATTTAAGAGATGACATATTTAAAAATGTAATGACAACCTCGGTGACCGCCGACATTATTGCAGAAGACGCCGGGGTTCTTGCCGGGATACGGGCAGCCGAGGACAGAGCCGAATCACTGGGGCTGGACATCATCCAGATGGCGCAAGAAGGGCAATCCGTTCAGAGCGGGGATGTGGTCGCAAAGGTATCCGGTAACCCGAAACAGATCGCCCTTGCAGAGGATCAACTGATCGGGCTTGTTGCAAAGCCCTCGGGGATTGCAACGGCTACCCGAAATTGTGTTGACCGGGCCGGCCCCGGCATACAGATCGTCTGTGGAGCCTGGAAAAAAATGCCGCTGGTTCTCAAACAGACCATCCGCGATGCGATCGCGACCGGTGGCGGCTGTTTTCGAATAAGCAAGGATCCGTTCATTTATCTGGACAAAAATTATATTCGGATGCTGGGAGGCATCAAAAACAGTCTGCAGGCGGTGGCGCATCTTACTGGTTTTATAAAAGTCGCACAGATCAAAGGCAGGCAAAAAGATATCGCCCTGGAAGCCTGTGAAGCTGCAGAATTCGGTGCGGATATAATATTTGTCGACAGCGGACAACCGCAGGATCTTCGAAAAATAGCAGACCTGCTGAATCGCAAAGGCCTAAGAGACAACGTAAAGATCGCGTTCGGCGGCAGCGTAAGAATTGAAGATATTGATCGGTTCAAGGACCTGCCGCTGGATCTACTGGAGATCGGAAGACAGATCGTTGATGCGCCCCTGTTGGACCTTAAACTGGAAGTAATGGAGATTAAAGAAGCATAAACCGCAAACTCGCCAATTATTCGTCATCATGAAAAAACATAACCTTTTAACAAAGACAGAATTAAAAATTGAGAAAATAGTTCTGAACAACGCCAATTTGACCGAGATTGCAGTCAAGGCAGCAGAAACTCTGGGTTTAAATCAAAATGAAGTACTGGTGGTGGACTATCACGATGCGTCATTAACCCTGGATATTCTGAATACCTGCATAAACGCTTACCAGATTGTCGGCAAGAAGCAAC
>Ga0209536_100017110_pt1 | contig 10288 bp, 8 predicted proteins | sample DeeMarSeWOR28_12_FD_187461 | JGI IMG/M metagenome (GOLD analysis project Ga0209536, IMG submission 187461) | Marine sediment microbial communities from White Oak River estuary, North Carolina - WOR-2-8_12 (SPAdes) (version 2) | ecosystem: Environmental > Aquatic > Marine > Intertidal zone >... | reverse complement strand
TCGTCTACCTCTACGACGACAACCGCATCACGATCGACGGCGGCACCGAGCTCTCGTTCAGCGAGGACGTCAAGGCTCGCTTCGAGGCGCAGCGCTGGCACGTGCTCGAGGTGGACGGCCAGGATCACCAGGCGCTCTCCCGGGCGCTCGAGAGCGCGCGCGCCGAGGAGGAACGGCCCTCGCTGATCATCACGCGCACCGTGATCGGTCTCGGCGCGCCGGGCAAGGCGGGCAAGAGCGAGGTCCACGGCTCGAAGCTCGGCAAGCAGGAGGTGCAGCGCGCCAAGCAGGCTGCGGACTGGCCGCTGGAGCCGGAGTTCCACGTTCCCGACGACGTGCGCGCGTGGTTCGCGCAGCGCATCGCGAGCAAGCGCGCCGAGCGCGAGGCCGCCGATGCGCGGCTCGAGGCGTGGTGCCAGGCATCGCCCGCGCGCGCGCGCGCCTGGGACGATGCCCGCGGCCGGGTGGCTCCCGCCGACCTCGAGGCGAAGATCTGCGAGGGCTGCGACGTCGCCGAGGCGACTCGCAACCACGGCAAGCTGGCGCTCCAGAACCTGGTCGAGTGCATGCCCTACCTGATCGGGGGGTCGGCGGATCTGGCCGGCTCCGCGGCGCCGCCGATCCTGAAGGGCCGCGGCGCGGTGGGGTCGCGCGAGGACGGCGCGGATCCCTTCGACGGTGTGAACGTCCACTTCGGCGTGCGTGAGCACGCGATGGCCGCCATCACCAACGGCATCGCCCTCGACGGTACGCTGCGACCCTACTGCGGCACGTTCCTGGTCTTCAGCGACTACATGCGACCTTCGATCCGGCTGGCGGCGCTGATGAGGATCCCGTCGATCTTCGTCTTCACCCACGACAGCATCTACCTGGGCGAGGACGGACCGACGCACCAGCCGATCGAACACCTCGACGCGCTGCGCGCAATGCCGGGCCTGCCGGTATGGCGGCCCGCCGACGGCATCGAGACCGCGATGGCGTGGGCCTGGATCGCACGCCGCAGCGAAGGGCCGGCGATGCTGGCGCTCACCCGCCAGAAGGTGCAGCCGCTGGTCCGACCCGCCGGCTTCGTCCGCGAGGACGTGCTGCGCGGCGGCTATCTGGTGCGCGAGCCGGAGGCGGGGGCGGCCCCGCAGGTCGTGCTGGTCGCGACCGGCTCCGAGGTCGGGCTCGCCTGCGAGGCCGCGACGCGGCTGGAGGCCGGCAGCATCCGCACCCGGGTGGTCTCGCTACCCTGCCTCGAGCTCTTCCTCGAGCAGCCGGTCGACTACCGGCGCTCGCTGATCCCCGAGGACGGCACGCCGGTCGTGGCGGTCGAGGCGGCACGGGGCGACAGCCTGTGGCGCCTGGTGGGGCCACGCGGGCTCGTGTACGGCATCGACCGCTTCGGTGCCTCCGCACCTGCCGAGGTGCTCGCCGACTTCTTCGGGTTCACGCCCGAGCAGCTCAGCCAGAGCGTGCGCGAGCACCTCAAGGGGTTCGGGGGCTGAGGAACCTGATGGAGATCATCCCGATCGTCGGCTACTCGGGCCTTGCGGTGCTCGTGCTCGCCTGGCTCGTCGTCTCGTTCTCGCAGCCGGGTCCGCGGCGCGAGGTGGTCGAGTGGGTGGGCGCGAGCGCGATGTACGTCGCGCTCCTCTCGCTCTTCCTCCACCTGCTCGGTCGTGCGCTCGAGCAGGAGAGCACGCTGGGCATGATCGCGTTCGGGTTCCTGGTGACGTTCTTCGGCGTGGGCTTCGTGCTCTGTCTGGTGCAGACCCTCTCCTCGCTGAAGGGTCCGCGCGGCACCGCCTCCAGCGCGACGAACTAACGCAAGCCGGCGAAGCCGGCGCGCAGCGAGGCGAAGCCGAGCGAAGTCGACAAGGTGGCCTCCGGGCTCGCGATGCCCGAAGCCGGCGAAGCCGGCGCGCAGCGAGGCCAGAGCCTGAAAGGCTCTGGCGAGCGTATCCTCGCCGCGAAGCCGAGCGAAGCTCAGGCGCGCACGACGATCTTCGCCACGCCCTTCACGTTCGCGCAGGAGACCGGCTCGGCGCTGGCGCTCTCGGGAATCAGCAATCGGAAGGGCCCGCCCTGGCCGTCGGGCAGCGGCTCGCCCTCGAAGCTGTGGACCAGCAGGCCCTCGCGCAGCACGGCCAGCGCGACCGGCTCCGCGGCGAAGCCGTCGCCGGCCACCACCACGGCCAGACCCTGCGCCGGCGCGCCCAGGCGATCGAGCAGGGCGCCGACCCGCGCAGCGGCGCCGGCCCGCTTCGGGAACAGGGTCGAGACGTCCGGCACCGGCTCGGGCAGGGCGCATAGCGCCTCGCGATCGACCCCGTGGACCGCGCCGCCCGGCAGCACCACCTCGATGCGCGTCGTGTCCAGCGCGAGCTGCGAGGGATCGAGGGTCGCCTCGGCCAGCCGCGCGGCGATCCGCTCGAGAGCGATCACGTCGTCGCCTGCGATGATCGCGTCGGCGCGGCTGTCGCGCCGGTGGGAGGTCGGCTGCTCGTGGAGCCGACCTCCGGCGACCTCGATCCGGGTCACACCCTCGAGCGTGCGGAAGACCCCCTTGAAGCGCGCCAGCGGCGCGCCGGCCTCGCCGCGCGCCAGGCCTTCGAGGGCCGGGAGCAGGCGCTCGCGGGCGAACACCACCTCCGGGGACCAGCGGAAGGAGCGGGCCTGGAAGCCCCGGCTCGAGTCCGCGTGGGCGTGCACGGCGACCGGCTCGTCGCTGCGAGGCTCCGGACCGGCACTCGCGCGTTCCCCCTCGCCCTCGGGCCACTCGAGCAGCGCCGCCTCGATCGCCCCCTGTCGGGTCTCGCAGACCGCGAGCGGAGCCGGCCACAGCTCCGCGGCGAAGCTCCGGAAGTGCGCGAGGTCCGCGGGCGAGGCGAGGTCGCTCTTGTTGGCGACCAGCAGGTCCGCGCCCTGGGCCTGCTCCCTCAGCAGGGCCAGGCTCTCGGATCCGCCCTCGGCCTCGAGCCGTCGCAGCGCCGCCGGGTCCACCAGCACCACCACCGGCTGCAGCGCCAGCGTCTCGCGATGTGCGCAGCGGCGGATGGTGTCGATCAGGTCCTGCGGGCGCGCCAGGCCGGTGGGCTCGATCAGCAGCCGGTCCGGGCGTTCGGCCAGCACTGCGCCCAGTGCCTCCACGAAGCCCTCGGGCGCCGTGCAACAGACGCAGCCGCCGGGGATGTTGGTGATGCGGAAGGGCTCGTCTTCGGCCAGCGCCGACTCGTCGATGCGGGCCTCGCCGAAGTCGTTCACGATCACCGCGACGCGCTCTCCGCGACGGGCGTCGAGCTGGGCGCGGATCGCAGTCGTCTTGCCCGCTCCGAGGAAGCCCGAGACGATCTGGACCGGTATCGCCATGCTCAGGCCTCAGCCGCGTCGCTTGCGCACCGCCTCGGCCAGCTCGGTGAACAGCGGCTCGGTGCGCTCCCAGCCCATGCAGGCGTCCGTGATGCTCTGGCCGTAGACCATCGCGTCGCCGGACTCGTGGTTCTGGTTGCCGTCCACCAGGAAGCTCTCCAGCATCACGCCGCAGATCTCGCGGCTGCCATCGGCGATGCGCCCGGCGAGATCGCGAACGACGGCGGGCTGGCGCGTGTGGTCCTTGCCGCTGTTCGCGTGGCTGCAGTCGATCATCAGGCGACCGGGCAGGCCGGCGCCCTCCAGGCTCGCGACGACCCGGGCGACGTCCTGTTCGGAGTAGTTCGGGCCGGCCGACCCGCCGCGCAGGATCAGGTGGCAATCGGGGTTGCCCCGGGTCGAGACGATCGCCGCGACCCCCTGCTTGGTCACCGACAGGAAGTGGTGGGGGTGGGCGGCAGAGCGGATCGCGTCGATCGCGACCTGCACCGTGCCGCCGGTGCCGTTCTTGAAACCGACCGGCATCGACAGGCCCGAGGCGAGCTCGCGATGGACCTGGCTCTCCGACGTGCGCGCGCCGATGGCCCCCCAGGACACCAGGTCGGCGATGAACTGCGGCGTGATCGGATCCAGGAACTCCGTGCCGGCCGGCAGCCCGAGCTCGAGCACCTCGAGCAGGAAACGCCGGGCACGCTGCAGACCCTCGTTGATCTGGAAGCTGCCGTCGAGATGCGGATCGTTGATCAGCCCCTTCCAGCCGACGGTCGTGCGCGGCTTCTCGAAGTAGACGCGCATCACGATCAGCAGCTCGTCGCGGAAGCGGCGCGCCACCTCGGCCAGGCGCTGGGCGTACTCCAGGCCCGCTTTCGGGTCGTGGACGGAGCACGGGCCGACCACGGTGATCAGCCGATCGTCCTCGCCCTGCAGTGCCGCGCCGATCTCGCTGCGGCTGCGCCACACGAGCGTGGACTCGGTCTCGCCGAGCGGCAGCTGCTCCATCAGGATCGCCGGCGGGATCAGCGGCCGCAGCCCTTCGATGCGCAGGTCGTCTGTGGGGTGGAACATCGGGAGGATCCTCGGGTCGGGGAAGGGGGCGGGGAGCCCGCCGAGCCGCGTCCGGACGGGGCGGCTGTCGGGACATTACAACAGCTGCGCCGACCCGCGCCGGGCACGGCTGGTGGCGGTCCGTCCGGGGTGGCAAGCTCCGGTTCCCCCCAGATGGTGCGCCGGCCCGGCCGCGCGCGCGGAGGCTTCCATGATCGATCGCGTTCCCGCGAGCGGGTCCTGTGTGCGGTGTTGGCGCTCGCTCGGACTGGCTTCCGTGAAGGTGGAGGGGAAGTGGTACGGCAGCGCGACCTGCGCGCGCGGAGGCGAGTGTCCGCTCGATCGACACGCGCCGGCCGTCCCGGAGTCCGCCCTCTACGCTCGCCCCCATCGCTTCTTCCGCAGGCGCGCGCCGAAGGAGCTGAAGCGCTCCGGCTCGTAGAGGCCGCCGACGCGCGGGCGGGCGACCGGCGCCCCGGCGATCGCGCTCTCGGAGTGCGCGCCCGCTCAGCGGGGGCGCAGCAGCTTCTCGCGCTCGAGGCTGAGCATCTGGGACACGGCCTCGACCAGCCGGGGATTGGCTCCCTCGCGCGCGAAGATCACGGAGCTCGTACAGAGAGTGCGCAGCGGCGGCGCCTTGGAGGCCCCCGGTACGGCGACGCTCTTCAGCTCGAGGATGCGGGTGCCGTCGGCCAGCGCATGCTCGAGCTTCGCATCGTCCACGGCGAGCAGCTCGAGCTCCGGGTTGGCCAGCACCGCCTCGAGCAGCACCAGCTCCTGGCTGGTGGGGTCGGCGACCCAGCCGACGGCATCGAGCAGGCGGATCGAGAGCTGGTTGAGCGCCAGCGTCCCTCCGGTGTTCAGCACCTCCGCCCGGGCGAGTGAGGGGTCGAGCGTCGAGAGCAGGCTCCAGGTAGCGGCCATGCCGCCGCCCGACGGACCGACCGCGATCCGGGGCCTGCGACCCGCGATCTCTCCACCGAGAGCAGCGAGGTTCGAGACCGGACCGCCGACCCGCCGGGCCAGGTAGACACACTCGTCGCCGAGGCGGCCGATCACCGTGAGCGCGCCGTAGCGCGTCCGGTCCTGGCGCAGATGCAGCGCGTATACGTCCGCCTGGGCGAAGCCGATGTCGGCGCCGCCGTCGGCGAGCAGGTCGAGGTTCTCGCCCGAGCCGGTCGTGGCGCGATTCTCCAGGCGGAAGGCCGGCAGCAGCTTGACCAGGTTGGCGCCGTAGACGTCGTGGTACGGACGTCCCCGCTCGCCGCTGGCGATCGTCTCCGCCGCATGCGCGAGACCGGCCGGCGCGACGACCGAGAGCAGCGCGGTCAGCAGGCTGATCGAGGTCGCCGTGGCCCAGTTCATCGTCGCGCTTCCCGTTCGCTTGCCGTTCTGGAGGACGCTGGAGGACGGCTCCCGGACGGCTCCGCCGCGGGAACGAGCGACTCGAGGGTCGCTGTCCGGCGCCACCCTACAGCACGTAGCGCGAGCTTCGCCACGGAGGCGGTGCCGCCTGCACTGCCGAGCCCCGAATCTCCGGCCGCGGCCATTCGCCCCGGCCCAGGGGCAGTTGGCGACAGCGCAGCGCGCCATTCGCGACGCGATGCCCCCATCCGGGTCGGCAACGGGGCGGCACGGGCTTCGCATCGGAGCGGCGCATGGACTCTGCAGGGGCACCCGACGGGATCGCTGCGCCGGACCTCGAGCAGCTCGACCCGGCCGAATGCCGTCGGCTGCTCGGACGCGGCGGTGTCGGCCGGCTGGCGCTGCGCGGCAGCGAGGCCCCCGAGATCCGGCCGGTCAACTTCGCGCTGGTCGGTGATCGGCTCATCGTGCGCACCGGGGACGGCTCGATTCTCGCCGCGGCTCGCGCCGGCGAGGCCGCGGGCTTCGAGATCGACGAGATCGACCGGCTGGAGCACACGGGCTTCAGCGTCGTCGCTCGCGGCAGGCTCTCGGTCCTGCCGTCCGACGCCAGCCTGCTGGCGCTGCCGGTGCGGCCCTGGGCGTCCGGGCTCAAGGATCGCTTCGTCGGGCTCTCGCTCGAGCACGTGAGCGGACTGCGGATCCCGCCCGGTCGGGGCAACCGATGAGCGACCGCACGGACGCGCTTCTCGATCGCTGGGGTCGGGCGCCGGGAGGGAGTGCGAACGCGCCATTTCGCGCGGCCTACCGCAACTGGTTCCGGGTCGAGTGGGAGGGCATCGAGCACGTCCCGCGTCGCGGTGGCGGCCTGATCGTCGCGAACCACGCGGGGCTCGTGCCGGTCGACGGCGGGATCATCGCGCTCGGTGTCGAAGAGGAGACCGGCCGTTCCGTCTACGCCCTCGCGCACCATGGCTTCTGGCGCTTTCCGTTCCTGGGCGAGCTGCTCGAACGCATCGGGGCCGTCACCGGCCATCCGGAGAACGCGCACCGGCTGTTGGCCGAAGACAAGAGCTTCGTGCTGGTGTTTCCGGAGGGGAGCAAGGGGCCGGTGAAGCCGCCTTCGCAGCGCTACCAGCTGCAGCGCTTCGGGCGCGGCGGCTTCGTCGAGACCGCGATGCGCGCGGGAGTCCCGATCATCCCGATCGCGGTGATGGGCAGCGAGGACGCGACGCCGTTGCTGAAGACCTTCCGGTTGGCGGGACAGGACGTGCCCCTGACCTTGAACATGCTCCTGTTCGGTCCGCTGCTCGGCATGCTGCTCCAGTTCCCGGTGAAGATCCGCTGCCGCGTGCTTCCGCCCGTCCACTTCGACGAGCCCCCGAACCTCGATCACTATCCGCGCAGCCTGCTGATGGATCGCGCGGAGGCGATCCGCGGGGATCTCCAGCGCGCGCTCGACGACATGCTCTTGCGGCGCAAGAGCATCTGGGGGGGATGATCGGATGCGCAACGTCCTCGTCTCCAGCGCCGCGAGTCCCTTGGGTCGACGGCTGCTCGAACACCTCCGGGGCCGGGAAGGTCTCGGGCGGATCGTGGGAATCGGGTCCGGGCCGAGCCCGGAGCGGATCGCGGGCGTCGAGCTCGTGAGGTTCGAGGGGGCCCATGGCGAGCTCGTGGAGCTGCTGAGGGCACACGAGATCGACACGGTGATCCATTGCGGCCTGGCTCCGGACCGCAACGGCAGTCGGGCCGAGCCGAGCGAGGCCGGGGTGATCGACACGATGCGACTCGGCTCGGCCATCGGCAGCGAGGGGTCGCTGGTGCGCGCCTGGATCGTCGCCTCGTCGACGGACGTTTACCCGGTGACCAGTCGGGCTCCGCGGCTGCAGCGGGAGGATGGCAGCCCGCTCGCCGGCTCGGGGGGGGCCGCGGGCGCGGGTCTCGGAGTCGGGCTCGGCATCGGAAGCGGGGACGAGACTCGCCTGGCTTCGTTGCTGGAGGCCGAGGACTACGTGCGCGACGTGGCGGCGCGAGCCCCGCACCTGAACGTCGCGATCCTGCGCCTGCAGCAGCTGGTCGGGGAGGGCGTCCGGAGTCCGATGGCCGCGCTGCTCGGCCAGCCCGTGATGCCGCGCGTGCTCGGGTTCGACGCGCCGATCCAGATGCTGGCGCTGGACGACGCGGTGCGGGCGCTCGCGTTCGCGGCCGAGGTGGAGCTCGCGGGGGTCTACAACGTCTCGTCCTCGGGGACGATCCGGCTGCGCGATGCGATCCGGGTGCTCGAGCGCCGCGCGCTCCCGATCCTGCCGCTGGAGGCGGGTCTGCTCACCCCGCTGGCGCGCCGGCTGGGTGTCCCCCACGTGCCGGGCGGCATGCTCGGACCGCTGCGCTTCGGCAACGCGGTGGATACCTCGAAGCTCGCGGCCGCGGGCTTCCACCCCGAGTACGATCAGGCCGCGTGCCTCGCATCGCTCCACGGCTGAGCGGGCCGCTGGCGAGGGGGGCGCTTCAGCCCTTCGCGTCGTCCTCGATCGGATGCAGGCCCCGCAGCTCGGCGGCGATCACGCTGAGGGCGCTCGGACCGCCGACGGAGGCGCGCCGCTGCAGCTCGCGTACGCGCGCGATGCGCTCGGCGTGGTCGACGAGGTAGTCCTTCACGGCGCGATCCGGGTCGTCGGGCTTGCGTCGCAGCAGGCTCTCGGTGATCCGGCGCTGGAGGTCGAGCATCTCCAGGCGCAGATCGACCAGCACCATGCGGTCCCACACGCTCGCGCCGTCGGTCTGGGTGAGTCGGGCGTAGACCCAGTTGATGCCGGTGGCGTCGCCGAGCTGCGCGTAGGCGCGCGCGGCGTCGATGGGCGCTGCGGTGACGTGCTCGCAGATGTGCAGGATGTTGAGGCCGCGATCGGCGAGCGCGAGTCCGGACAGCTCGTCGGCGAGATCGGGCGGGAGGCCCTGCTGCGCGAGCCGCGTGTGCCGCTCGTCCAACCGTTGCGCCTCACCCTGCGAGAGATACTCGGGCATGGCGGCGCGCAGCATGTCCAGGCCGCTGCGCCAGCGCTCCAGCCGGGCGGCCTCGAGGCCCAATGGCGTGCTGTGCACGAGATAGCGCGCGACCTCGCGGACACCCTCGTCCAGCTCGACCAACGCCCGATGGATGCCCGATCGCGAAGTGTCCACGCGCTCGAGCAGGCGACGGCGGTACTCGGGAGCGCGGAGCACGTCCTCCGCCTGGAGCATCGCGCTCGCAGCCCGGGCCACGTCGATCCCCAGCTCCTGCGTGAGCGCCGCGAACAGGGTCGCACCGCCGGCATCGACGAGCCGGTTCGTGATGCCCAGCGCGGTGATCTCGCGACGCAGCGGGTGTGCCGCGAGCGACTCGCGGAGCTTCTCGCGGAGGCGTTCCGGGAAGTAGTCGAGAAAGATCGATTCGGCGGTCGGCTCGTCCGGTAGCGCGCTGCGTCCGAGCTCGGCCTGGGCCTGGAGCTTGGCCAGGCCGAGCAGGACGGCGAGCTCCGGCCGCGTGAAGCCGAGCCCGCGCGCCGCGCGATCGTGGACGGTGGTCGCGTCCGGCAGCTCCAGCTCGGCCGGGGTGAGCTGGCTGGCTTCGCAGAGCGATTCGACCGCCCGCAGGAACAGCTCCGGATCGTGCCGCGAGCGCAGCTCGTCGAGGGAGAGGCAGCGCACCTGGCTGCGGTTGTGGGCCAGGACGCTGTCGCACGCGTCGTCCGCCACGGCGAACAGCAGGGCGTGGCGGTCGCTCGCCGGGAGCTGGCCGGAGCGCACCAGCGGCGCGACTGCGATCTTGTAGTTGACCTCGTGGTCGGAGAGGTCCACGCCGGCGCTGTTGTCGATGGCGTCCGTGTCGAGGCGCACGCCTTGCAGGGCCGCCTCCACGCGCGCCGCCTGGGTCAGCCCCAGGTTGCCGCCCTCGCCGATCACGCGCGCGCGCAGCTGTGTCGCGTCGATGCGTACCGGGTCGTTCGCGCGATCGCCGACGTCGGCATGACTCTCGAAGGAGGCCTTCACGTAGGTGCCGATCCCGGCGTTCCAGAGCAGGTCGACCTGCATCGCGAGGATGGCCCGCACCAGGGCCTGGCCGCTGGCCGTCTCGCTCTCGATGCCCAGCGCCTGTCGCAGCGGCGCGGGTACCGGGATCCGCTTCGAGCTGCGCGGATGGACGCCGCCGCCCGGCGAGAGCCGGTCGCTCCGGTAGTCGGCCCAGCTCGAGCGGGGCAGCTCGAAGAGCCGCCGGCGCTCCTCCCATGCGACATCGACGTCCGGCTCGGGATCGAGGAAGACGTGGCGGTGATCGAACGCGGCCAGCAGCCGCGCCCGTCGCGCCAGCAGCATGCCGTTGCCGAACACATCGCCGGACATGTCGCCGATGCCCACCATCGTGTAGCAGTCGCGCTCCGGATCGATGCCGAGGTCGGCGAAGTGGTGCTTCACGCACTCCCACGCGCCCCGGGCGGTGATGCCGTACTTCTTGTGGTCGTAGCCCTCGGACCCACCCGAGGCG
>Ga0209536_100017109_pt1 | contig 10288 bp, 8 predicted proteins | sample DeeMarSeWOR28_12_FD_187461 | JGI IMG/M metagenome (GOLD analysis project Ga0209536, IMG submission 187461) | Marine sediment microbial communities from White Oak River estuary, North Carolina - WOR-2-8_12 (SPAdes) (version 2) | ecosystem: Environmental > Aquatic > Marine > Intertidal zone >... | reverse complement strand
TGTACCAAGTTCATGACCCTGACCGTCCTAGCGGGTACACCAACGGTGCTTCCAACATGGACATCATCTGTCCGGGATGAGCTTCTGCTCGGCGGCGACACCCACGTAGGCCAGCGTATCATGGGATTAGAAGCTGCTCGGCAAGCTCAATTCCGCGCTTGACCCTGAGACCGGACTGACGATCGTGTTTGCGGGCTCAGGGTCTTTCGATGTGTCCCAACCCAGTATCAGTGGGGGTGGCGGTTACACCATCCTCGATACGGATGGAACCGTTGTAGGCAGCGGCACCTGGACAGCCACAAAGTTCATTTCTTGAGGGCGGCACCCAGGCCTGGAAAGATGCGGGCTATCCAACCGAGTAAGAGGCCGGGAAGGCAAGCCGGCCACACCATTGACTGAGGTTGAGTGCCGCCGGCCGTGTAGTTTGCCAAACTACACGGGCGGCGAGGGGCGCGCCAGCAATGCCTTTTCTTCCCCAAGCTAAGCCAGAGCTCAACAAGTCGGCTGGCAGATGGGCTTTGTTACGGTGGACGTGCTGTCGCACAACGCTGTCCAAGAGACTAACGGGATTGCCACTATAACCGCCCATATCAGTTTGCGGCCTAAAATTGGGTAGCCATCTCAGTTAGGCTCGCCAACTTCGCATCCAAGTCGTTTCGAAGTCCTCGTGTTTAAGTGGCGGACGACGCTACGGCAAAAATAATCGCCGAAATGCACGGAGGGAGGAGGGTCTTTTCTACGTCATGTTCACTGGCGCATACACCGATGCCTGGAGATGGGCACAATGGGTATTTGTTGAATCCCACCCGTCGCGGACGACACACCCTGCGCTTCCCGGTGCAACCCCGAGGGCGAGCGATGAGCCAATTACGGCGGCCGTAGCCGTTTCAGAAGCACCCAGCCAAGTTGAATTTAATCTCATCCAGAATTATCGTCAACTCTTTATGATGGTATCTGACTCTAGACCTCAGATAAGAATCAATCACACCTGGCATGGCGATATAGTTTGGAAGATCCCCTCTTCACGGTTATCAAACCCTCACTACAGAACCAACACTGACTGAATCTCTCTTTGTCTGAGGGTACGTGTCACTTGGTATGGTTAATTGCGAGCATCCCTACCATTGCGGCTACTTCGGGGACAATGGAAGGAATGCACCCAGTCGAGACCAACACCCGGAGCGGCGCGGGGTGACCGTACGCGCCCGCTATCAGGAGCGTGTCTCAGGATCGCTAGAGTCATCTTGTACCTTACCGGGCAGAACCAGACGGGCAGTCAAGACCCAAACATTATGACTACGTGTTTCGTGTCTCACAACACAAATTCTTTGGCTGTCACGTGGGTGCCCTCTGCGGCCGCCACGAGCTGCTGGACCACCTGAAGGTCTACAAAGTACGTCCGGCGGACGACGTGCCGCCGCACAAGTGCGAGACGGGGACCAAGGGCCTGTCAGATAATAGCCTTTTGTCTGTAGGCGGATCCTCGCAGGTAGGATGGGTGACCAGAAGCCGGTTGTGAACGGCCCCAGGGAACCGCGAAGGGCTGGCGGGGACGGCGGCGGCCATCAACTACCTGGCCGACCTGGGGGCCGAGTCTGGGGCGCCCTTCGCCCATGAGTACCCCGGCTTTGAGGGGCGGCGCTTGCACTTGAAGACGGCTATGGCGGCCATCCGCGCCTACGAGCGTCCCTTGGCCGAGCAATTGATCAGTGGGTTGATGGCTATCACCGGCGTGACGGTCTACGGCATCACCGACCCGGCCCGCTTCGACCAGCGCGCCCCGACCGTCGCCTTCACGCTGGATGGCTACACCCCGCGCCAGGTGGCTGAGCGGTTGGGGGGTGAGGGTATCTTTGTGTGGGACTAAAGCTACTACGCTTTGGCGGTTACGGAGCGGCTTGGGGCGGAGGAGAGCGGCGGCCTGGTGTTACAACACAGCCGCCGAGGTGGATCGGCTGCTGGCTGTGGTCAATGGCTTGTCTAAGTCTGTAGGGCAGAAAAAGGTGATCCTAGTTCCCAGCGGAGATGATACTACTCTTTTCCCCACCTGAGACAGCGGATCCTGCTCAACTGGGTTGAAAGCGAAGTAGCTTCCCAAGCTGTTCAGAGCGTGGTAAGATAACCCTGATCATCATTCGGATTGGGAAGCACGACTATGCTCGAACAGTTAGCTCTGGACATTCCTCAAGAAGAAATCACTGCCTTCTGTCGACGCCATCATATTCGTCGCGTGGCCCTATTTGGCTCCGTCCTGCGAGGCGATCTAGGACCGGACAGTGATGTCGATGTATTGGTCGAGTTCGACCCCAACCACATTCCCGGGCTTGCCTTATTTGCCATGCAGCGCGAGCTATCCCAAATCCTGGGTCGTGAAGTTGATCTGAACACGCCCCAATTCCTCAGTCCCTATTTTCGGCAGCAGGTACAAGATGAAGCGGCGGTGATATTTGACCAATCGTGACTGAGGATTTACCCCCTCTCATCGCCTCCTTGGAAGGAATTGTCTCCTCGCAGTAATCAACTTGGTCTCTCCCTGCAGAAAAGTCAAACCTTGCTTCAGAACAGACGAGCGCTGGTCAGGTGCCAACTTGACCTTGGTTTGGCAGCACCAACTGCGCGGTTAAGACCCAACGATTCTGTGTTTTGTGTCCCAACCTAGTTGCGCATACCCAACGCACGTTGGACCTTTACTCAGACGCCTTGATAATGAGCGGCAGATAGCCGGATGGAAGCAGAGGTAGGGTTGGTGGCGTTATCTTAATCGCAATATCGCTCTCCAGTTGGTTGACGCTCAGCACAATCGATCCATCCTCCTGGGCGACGACGGTCTCGGAGGATGTGGTACCCCCGCTATAGGTATCCCACCAGTCAACGCCATACCGCGCTCCCGGCTGGAAGCCCGCGATCTCGATCTCCCCGGAGACCGCTGGTATCGGGTTGCCATTTACCACGTTCCACCACGTGTGGCCCCTGTTCTGTATCCAGGCGTAAACCCGGCCGCCTCTCCGCAGCCCCATGGCACGTAGTCCGTCATTGGAAGAAAAGAGTTCTTCCGGGCGGTCGTCGGGGGGACAGGCGTGACCGGGGTAACAAAAACTGACATTCGCCGGCCTCATCACGGTCAAGTTGTTGATATCAATATCTTCGGCATAATTCCCAATCGGGCGGTAGTGTTCCCACCACGCCGGGTCGTGAGTCTGGTATTCTGGCCAGAACCAGTTGAGCCCTGCCACGGCCATCCCGCTCATAAGCGATGACCATAGCCCGTTGTGCACGTGGACCCCACCGCCATCCATATCCAGATAAGGTGAAGGTCCCCAAGATTCGTCCGCGAGGCCCCACTCGCCGACAACGCTGGGTTTGTCCTCTACACTCGTGTATACCAGATACGAGTAGTAACGCATAAGATCGGCCATATCTCGCCCCGCAGGATCTGAAGGGGCATAGTCGCAACAGCCGTCCACGTAGTAGAAATGGATTTGGGCCAGCTCCATTTCCGGGAGACCGTAAAGATCCGAGTGAGTTTTGAAGCTGCCCGTGCTGGTGTTGACGAGATGCCCGTGCGCATCTATGGATTTGATATATTGCGCGATCTCTCGATGCCAGTTGACCATTTCACCTCTGTCCCAGCATAGCGGATCTGACCATTGAAGCTCATCTATTTCGTTAAACATCTCCCAAGACAGGATGTTTGGGCTGTAGCCCCATCTGGCAATGATGTATCTGAAGACTTGTTCCTGCTTTTCCCTTGCTTCCCCGTCGGTGAAGATCTGACATCTGTTGCTGCAAGGGCCGCCCAGGGCGCTGTTGTACAGATTATCGGGCCAGTTGTAGGTATATTGGTTAAAATCGTCGAGCGTTAAGAGAAAGTAAACGCCCATCTCTTTGGCGCTGGCGACCTTCTCACTCTTCGTGTCGCTGAGTATCTGATCAAAGGCCCACGCTTCCTCGAGATTATAATCATCGCCCAGGGTCGTATCTTGAATGGACAGAATCCATTCGTGACCTGTGCCACTATTGGTCATCCACACCCGCGCCAGATTGGCCTTGTATTCGTTCATACGGTCGAGATAATAGTTGTACAAGGAGATCCTGTAGTTCTCCCATTGCCACCAGCCCACGTTTAAGCCCACACCCAGGAAAGGACCGCCGTCCTCATACTCAAAGTAGCGGCCATTACTCGCCGAGACCCGGATAAACCCAGGCAGACCTGAGTCGACCACCTCAAACGTGCGCTTGCTGGAAGTGGTCGTGCCGCTGCTGTCGGTGGCTTGCACGTGATACTGATAGGTCCCCACCTCCTTAGGAGCAAATCGGATCTTCCAGACCGGGTCGCCGACGGGCGTATAGGTTTCAGAGTCGCCGATGCCGGACACCTGGTAGTCTTGATAGTAGAACCCTGGCTGGGCCAGCTTCTGGCCAGAGGGTGAAACGAAGTGCCCATCTACCTGGATCTCGTCTGGATCAAATGGATTGGAGTACGAACCACTCACCTCAAATGTGATCTCGAACTTCTCGTATTTCGGAACCCGGCCATCGGCATAGTCGGCCAGATTGGTGGTTAGGTTACTGATGGTCGGCCCGCTTGGCTGAACGATCAACCCTCCCGGGGTGGCATCATCCGCCGAGGCTGGCTCGGCTCCCACGCTTGCGGTATTGGAGGCGAGGTCCGCTACCTGGCTTGTGGACTGATCTCGCGCAAAGCTGGCCGCTGACCCGAAACACGATGGCAGCAGTAGTAGGGCGATCACAACTGGGATTAACACCGCGTATCTCATTTCATCACCAACCTCTATCTTATCACATGTGCCCTAACCAGCCAATCCAAAAGCTACGGTCCGTGAACAATCTGTGGAAACGCAGCCTTGCCCCCAATCCTTGATTGTCAAGAGAGGTGAGCCATGATATACTGAATCCTACCACTCCCCACCCTTTAGCGTGCTAAACCTATACCAGACCTGGCTGATGGCGGTCTTCTACTCCGGGATCAGGCCCCTGGGTTTCGTCCTGACCAGCATGGCGGGTCCCCAAAAGCGCATCGGTACGTGGCATTTGTGATTCAAAGCGAATACAACCATCCATAGTAGATAGGGGGACGACCGAGCATGGCGATCTCCATCGAACAATGGCGAGACCAACTCCCCGATTCGCTGTACAAATTCGCCAAACTGAAGCTCGAGGCGGGCGAAACCGACTTTGACGCCGGCCTCCTGGCGGCGGCCGTGCTATGGCCCATCCGCCAGGCGTTACGGGACGGCGATGACGACGCGATCCAGGCTACGGGGGGATCGTGGGTCTCAATCAGGTGGACCTGGTGCGGCAAGCGGTGGCTGGCTGGGCGGATGATCCGCTGGAGGCGGCCCGGAGCCTGTCGGCTCGGGCGGTGGATGACCCCCGTCTTGAGGGTGCGCTGACCGCGCTGACTGAGTACTTCGACGTGCCCGCTCTCTTCGCCGAGCAGGTAGCCCAGGCCGCCTCACACATGAACCCTGTCGAAGAGCCTCTCTTTGCGCGATACACGCCACACCCCGCCGAATTCCAGGCACTGGTCGCCGCCGTGGTGGCCGGGCAGGCGCCGGAAACCGTCAAGCTGCCTCTGGATGAGATTGATGAAGAGAATGAGTTGGCCGCTCGCGTCAAACGCTTGCTATATCGGGTCATCAAGACCTACATCGCTCAGGTCGAGACCGGCGCGGACGGCCCTCAACCCGCCGACGATCCCCTTCTTCGCCGCCGGGAGCGGGAATTTGCCGAGTCGGCCTACGTATTGCACGGCTGTGAAACAGAGCATGATATGCTGGCCACCTTGGTGAGCCGCCTGGCGCACGTGCCTGAGTAGAAGAGGTTTGGGCGGAAGATATTCCAGATAATCACGTAGTGAGCCTTCACTAAATTCGGAGCAATGCCGTGAAGCAAAGATACGAAGGGAAAAGGATTATTAACTGGCATCGGCCGTTCCGCCCCTCCCGCGATTTGCGCAAAAGATACTTGCGAAACCGTTACGCTGAGCCGAAGGTTGATAATGAGGAAAATGTGGGTGGTATTCTCGACGAGTGGTCTTTGTACTGCGATGAGGAGTGGGATATTCTTGACCCAGCAGAGGATATTGATTACGCCATACACGAAGCCCGGAAGCTCGTTATGCAGGGAGCCGGCTGGGGGCAAGTACGATCAATCTTATCTGAATCTTGGTCGTTGTCTAGTTTCCGGGAAAGCCGGGACGAAAGGTCTCAAATCCCCCTCGACGCGATCCCTTCTGGATCTCGACAACTGGAAGAAGAGTTGGCAGAACACCTGCACCAGTTGACTGACGCAAGAAACATTGAAGGGTGGCTACCTCAATCTGTTCGGGATGCAGTACAGGATGGGCAAGACCTTGACCTTTTGCATAGTATTGCCTTGAAAGACGAAGACTTTGCTTCAATGCTCCTAATGTTCGCACCGTTTTGGATCAGGCGATTGAGAAATTGGGATTTTCCAGAGTCACAGTCCCAAAATCGTGTAGTATCACTCGTCAATCATCTTTTCGTTTATTATCCTGTCCCAGAATTCTTGTATGCTGAGTGGTTACGTGAACCTGCCAACGCTAGAATCAAGTGGTTGTGTTGGTTCATTCTTCTTGGCCAAGGTGGCAGTCTGTATCGTGCCGCGCGACACTTCAATTGGGTGATATCAAGGAAATTTCCGCATCATCTTGGAGAAGTACCACCTCAATTAACCCCAACTGAAGCCTGTATGTATGCGGAAGTAAGGCGGCTGGGAGGTTCGCAGATCGAGTTTGATCGCCTTCGGGCTAATCCAAGCTATGTGATTGACCCAACGGCTGTTTCGTCTCGGCAACACTACTTGTGTTTTTGGAGAAATGCGATTGTCTGGTTGATTCGACACCGAGATTCAATAACAGATGAAGACTGCAACCTTATACTTGATTGGGCTATGCATCAATACACCGAGGCACAATTTGGAGGTGAACCGTTTTCGTGGCAGGGTCGAAGTCCACGCCGGTTACTTGAGGCAAGTATCGAGTATCACCGACAGATTGCAGATCGTTGGTCGTCCTCATCTTTCCAATGGCAAGGTCATAAATGGGACTGGGAATGGACGGACGAGGACACAGATAGATGGTCATTTGTCGAGTTGACATCTGGATTGGAACTTTTCCACGAAGGTAAGGAGCTTCATCATTGTGTCAGCACCTACGCTGCTCGATGTGCGGCCGGTTATTCGGCGATTGTCTCTCTTCGATATGAGAATGTTCGACGAATCACAATAGAGATTAACCCACATACGAGGAAACTTGTCCAGATCAGAGGTTCATATAATCGGCCTCTACAGGCCCACGAGCAATCTATTATTAAAAAGTGGATGAGTAATGTTGTTCTAAAAGACCCACATATCAGCCGTGATTAGCAGCCGGATTTGACAACTCAGTGTAAAGTTTGCTGTGAGGCCTAGGCTTGGCCCTCCAGGGGAACACTTTCAGGAGAGGCATTGAGGAGGCGCAAACGTGACAAACCACAATCCAATCCAGACCCCGCCCCGCGAGGACGCCGAGGCTTACCTCAGTAGTGGGAACGCTTATTTCGAATCGAGCGAGTACGATCAAGCCATCGCCGAGTATACCCAGGCTATTGCACTCCAGCCCGACTTAACCGAGGCCTATTGCCAACGCGCGCTTGCCTACGGCTTCAAGGGAGACTTCGACCAGGTCATCGCCGACTTCGACCAGGCCATCATGCTCCAGCCCGACTTAGCCCTGGCCTATTCTAGCCGCGGGTTTGCCTACGCCGAAAAGGGAGACCACGACCAGGCCATCGCCGACTACGACCGGGCCATAATGCTACAGCCCGACCTAGCCGAGGCCTATCACTTCCGCGGGATTGCCTACGGGTTCAAGGGAGACCACGACCAGGTCATTGAGGACTGCACCCAGGCCATCGCGCTACAGCCCGACTTAGCCGACGCCTACACCAACCGCGGGGTTGCCCATGGGCGAAAGGGAGACTACGACCAGGCCATCGCCGACTACGACCAGGCCATCCGCCTACAGCCTGGCGACGCCGATGCCTACCGCAACCGTGGGGTTGCCTATGGAAATATGGGAGACCACGACCGGGCCATCAAGGACTTCGACCAGGCCCTTGAGATCCAGCCCGACGACGCCGGTGCCTACCGCAACCGCGCGGTCGCCTATGGACAAAAGGGAGACCACGACCAGGTCATCGCGAACTGCACCCAGATCATCGCGCTACAGCCCGACGACGCCGATGCCTATCACAACCGCGGCATTGCCTACGGGTTCAAGGGAGATTGGCACCAGGCCATCGAAGACTACACCCAGGCCCTTACGATCCAGCCTGACTTAGCCGGGGCTTACTACAGACGCGGGGCCGCCTACGGGGAAATAGGAGACTACGACCAAGCCATCGAAGACGACACCCGGGCCATCGCGCTGCAGCCCGGTCACGCCGGGGCCTATTACAACCGCGGGGTTTCCTACCACAAAAAGGGAGACCACGACCATGCCATCGCAGACTACACCCAGGCCATCGCGCTGGAGCCCGAGTATACCTACGCTTATTTCGGCCGCGGGAGTGCCTACGGGGAAAAGGGAGACCACGACCAAGCCGTCGAAGACTATACTCAGGGCATCGCGCTACAACCCGACGACGCCGACGCCTATTACGGCCGCGGGGTTGCCTACGCCGAAAAGAGAGATTACGACCAGGCCATCGAAGACTACACCCAGGCTATCGAACTCCAGCCAGACTACGTCAGTGCCTATCACGCCCGCGCGGTTGCCTACTGGTGCACGGGAGACGACGACCAAGCCATCGAGGACTACACCCAGGTCATCGCGCTGGACCCCGCCGCCACCGGGGCCTATTACGGCCGCGGGGTCGCCCATCAAGAGAAGGGAGAAAAAGAGGCAGCCATCAGTGATTTCAAGGCATATCTGGAATTAAGCGATGACCTTGATTGGCGGAAAAAAGCGGAAGCAAGGCTAAAAGAACTCATTGAGGGGTGACGGTTGAGAAACTTTCGTGATGAGTGGATCCCTGATGGAGGTTTGATCGATGGCAAACGAGGAACAACTCGAGCTGCTTGAGGGGGGCACAAAAGCCTGGAACCGGTGGCGGGAAGCGAATCCTGATATACGAATCGACCTTGAGGAGGCGGACCTGCGCGAGAAGCAGCTATACCGCGCTAACCTCAGCGGGGCGAACTTGGTCAAGGCCGACCTCAGCGGTGCGAACCTGCCTGAGGCGATCCTCGATAAACTCAAAACGGGCATGTCCGACATCCGCGCCTACGAGCGCCCCCTGGCCGAGCGGCTGATCTCGGGCTTAATGGCCATTCCCGGCGTCACACTCTACGGCATCACCGGCCCCGCCCGCCTCGACCAACGCGCGCCGACGGTTGCCTTCACCTTGGAGGGTTACACGCCGCGCCAGGTGGCTGAGCAATTGGGCTAGGCGGGCATCTTTGTGTGGGACGGCAATTACTACGCTTTGGCCGTCACCGAGCGGCTAGGTCTTGAGGAGAGCGGGGGTATGGTGCGGGTGGGCACTTACGTTACAACACGGCAGCCGAGGTGGATCGGCTACTGGCTATGGTCGGCGAACTGGCTTAGTATTCTTGAGGTTGAAAGAAACCGTCGATTGGTTCCAAGGCACCAGCTCCTTCGCAGACCTTGTGGACCTTCTAATCCTTAGCCCGGCGAATTCGAACAGTAGCCGGTGTCACTACGGCAAAAGCAGTCGACAATTCTTCAGAATGCTGGCCGATGGCTGAGCCTACAATCTCCGCCTTTCGAATAGGTGATAAACCAGCCAGTCGGATGAGAATCACGCCAGCCGTTAACCGCCCTTGGCGATACACCAGTTCGCCAAAATCCTTATCGCTGGTCAACAACGAAGCGCCTTGCTCATTGGCCATCTCCAATACTTCGTCGTCTCCGATGCCGGGTGCCATCTCGGCAATGTATAGCACCGAGTGACCATCCTGACGAAGCTTGTCCACAATCTGTCGGTCTACACCTTCGTCGACCAAAAAGTTCATGCGGCCTCAGCAATTGGATAAACCACATCGGCACGTAACGCTTCAGCAGCAAAAGCTAGCGCGGCTTGAATGGCCTCTGGTACTAAACGAGGATGAGCTTCCAGGATCTGCTCCGGGGTTTCACCTGCTGCGAGTTTTTCCAGAATAAGCTCAACAGTGATTCGGGTGCCGGCAACGACCGGTTTGCCCATCATGATAGCTGGATCAGACGTTATTAGATTCTTTT
>Ga0209536_100017107_pt1 | contig 10289 bp, 6 predicted proteins | sample DeeMarSeWOR28_12_FD_187461 | JGI IMG/M metagenome (GOLD analysis project Ga0209536, IMG submission 187461) | Marine sediment microbial communities from White Oak River estuary, North Carolina - WOR-2-8_12 (SPAdes) (version 2) | ecosystem: Environmental > Aquatic > Marine > Intertidal zone >... | reverse complement strand
GTCTAAGTTAACCGAGGTTTTAAAAAACAGAAATTTCTTTTTTCTCTGGTCTGGGCAGATTATCTCTCAATTTGGCGAGCGGCTCAGTCAGATGGCCCTGATTGGTTTAGTGTATGCGCGCGCACCCGGTTCAACATTACAGCTGGCAAAGATCCTTTCCTTTACGATATTACCGGTATTTCTAACGCAGCAATTCCTGTAGTTACTACCACAGGAAGTAACTCGTTAGTAGCTGGTGATATTGTACGTCTTTTTGACGTAACAACTGGTCAGTTCCATATCTTTAAATCCAAAGCTACCATATTATGTGTGGGAAGTACCGGAGCACGCGGCGGGGTTTTTTCAGCAGAACTACAGGGAATAGGAGGTCGTCATGGGCCCGGTTTGAATTCAGGAGATGGTTTTTCTATGGCCTGGAGAGCTGGAGCAGAGTTTACTATGATGGAGAAATCTGCAATAGTTCGACGTCATCGATGGACAACTGAAGGATCGTATACTACGAGCTGGTCTCCCTGCTCCATAGTTGATGCAACGGGCAAAGAAATACCCTGGGTGGACAGGGACGGCAGGATTCTTAAAACCGTGTCAGACAGGTCCAAACCTGCCCCGGGACAGGATATAATCTTGCCGGCGGGAGGGCCACCTGCATTTCAATCCGACCCGGTCTACTATCGCTATAGGTCCCCAAGCCCCATACCCGATCTGAATGAACGCATTGCCAAGGGCGAATACAAGCTCCCCTTCTATTGTGATTTTCCAAACATGCCTGAACACGAGCGACGGGTTATTTACGGATTAATGATAGGTCAGGAGGGCACCACGTGGCTGTCTTACCATAACATGACCAGAGCTGGCTTTGATCCGGAGAGGCACCAATTGCAGATATACGAAGAGCCGGTAAAGGGTGGCGGATTCGGCTGGCGCAGACTTACCGGAGGTGGCTTAATGATAGATTGGGACTTAAGAACCAGTTTGGATGGTCTATATGCTGCCGGTGATGTGATATTTGGCTCGGGAGCTGCAACAGGTGCTCTCACCTCTGGCAGATATGCAGCCCGGAAAGCGGCTGAGTATGCCGCTAGGTCGGTCAATTTGGTGATTTCGCAAGCCCAGATAGACGCGGAGAAGCATCGTGTCTATGCACCGGTACGCCGCCAGATAGGTATGGAATGGAAGGAACTGGACTCGGGCATAGCCAAGGTAATGCAGCATTATTGCGGCGATGTCAAGAGTGATGAAAAACTGATAATAGGCCTCAAGTGGCTTGATGAATTAAGAGAAGGTGAAGGCCAAACCCTATATGCCAGAAATCCTCACGAACTTATGCGCAGCCTTGAGGTCTTGAGCCTTATCGACTGGTGTCAGGTTGTTATGCATCAGTGCCTGGCACGTAAATCCAGCAGCAAGTACTTAAATTTCGACAGGTTGGATTATCCCGAAGTCGATCCGCCAGAGTGGCGCAAATGGATCACCATTAAACAGCAGAATGGAGATGTCGTGATCGGCGAGCGTTCGATAGACTACTGGGGTGATCTCGTCTCAAACTATACCAAGCACTGTGGTTTATGAATTCCCGGTAGGAGTCGGTTGAAAGCTATTAAAGGCGGCATGTTAATTGATGGTACGGGAGCGGATGTAACTCGTAACGCCACCGTGCTTATCGAAGGTTCTAAAGTAAAAGCGGTAGGAACAAACGTTGCGATCCCCAAAGATGCTGAAGTCATAGACGCTGCAGGCAAAGCAGTCATGCCCGGATTGATAGATTCGCACGTTCACTTCTGGGGCGGACTGGGTGGTGGGCTGGAAGAAAAGATCAAACGTCCGGCAGAACTGGCGTTGATTAAGTCTATAAACGACGCCAGAGACCTACTTGCCGCAGGATATACCACCGCCAAAGACTGCGGCTCCAGGAATGCATTATTTCTCAAAAAAGCCCTAGCTGAGGGCACCCTGACCGGACTCCCCAGGATAATCGCGGCGGGCTACTGGTTATCCCAAACCTATGGCCACTTCGATGCACACTACTTTCCCCGGGAGTACGCAGATGTCCGCACAACGAAGCACAGCAATGCCGGTATAACTGATAGTTTAATATGCGATGGAGTTGATGAATGCATAAAGGCGACACGCTATGCCTTAAGAGAAGGAGCTGATTTCATTAAATGCGCTACCACGGGTGGAGGTGGCTCGGACAGGGATACACCAAGCGATGTTCAGTTCAATCTTGATGAAATAAAGGCCATCGTAAACACGGCAGCACAGGTTGGGAAATACGTAACCGCCCACTGCGAAATGTCACTCAAAGCCCTGAAGCAATCGATTATCGGTGGCATAAAGACTATAGATCATGCCTGCTTGACTGATGATGAGTGCATTGAACTGGCAATCAAAAACGATGTCATATTTGTGTCCACTCTGACAGTCTTCAAAAGAATGATAGAGGATGAGGAAGATATGGGCAGAGCTGCTGTTGAAAGCTATAAAAGAATACACCGCGCCGGCGCTACACTGGCTACGGGAACCGACACGGCTGGCAGTCGTATTAAATTCGGTAATAATGCCACCGAGCTTGAGCTCCTGGTCAGTAAGTGCGATTTTTCACCCATGGATGCCATAGTGGCCGCCACAAAGCACGGCGCCAAGGCCTGCTTCATGGAAGAAAAAACCGGAACAATTGAGGAAGGCAAACTTGCCGATATTATAATCGTAGATGGAGATCCTCTGGCAGATATCGCAATACTACAGAATCAAGAGAAGATAAAGATGGTAATGCTGGAGGGTAAAATCGAAATCAGCAGATGACCTACTCAAGATTAAGGGGATTAAATGATACAGACGGAATCAATTAAATGGCCTTACCCCATCCGCTACGGTGTTGAAAACGAGGTTGATGCCGATGTGCTGGTGCTCGGCGGCGGTATGGCCGGGGCCATGGCCGCGATAACCGCCGCCAAAAGGGGCATGAATGTCATACTGGTGGACAAGGGCAGTACTATACATAGCGGCGCAGCAGGTTCCGGTTTTGATCACTGGATCGGTTGCCCCAATCCGGCAAGTCCTATAACGGCAGAGGAGTTGACCGATATATATGTAGGTCTGGGAACTTACACTTCAGGCATTACCAAATACATTCAGTACAAAGAAGCTTACGACTGCCTGTTGGAACTGGAAAGCTACGGAGCCAAGGTAAGGGACACAGACGACGTATTCAAAGGCTCCGAGTTCAGAGATGAAAGCACCAAGCTCCTGTTTGCTACAGACTATGTGAACAGGTGGGAGTTGCGCGTCTGGGGACGAACCTTTAAGCCGTCGTTATATAAAGAGCTTAAGCGAGCCGGTGTAAAGCTGTATGAACGGGTGATGGCAACCAGCCTGCTGAATGAGAAAGGCAAACAGGGATCCAGAGTTGTTGGAGCCACCGGCGTCAACGTACGCACTGGAGAGTTCATCATCTTCAGGGCTAAAGCTACAATATTGTGTCTGGCAAATCCGCAGGGAAGGTGCTGGATTCATGCCACCGAAATCAGGGGTCTCGGTGGCAGGAATATACATATCAATGCTGGAGAAGGACACTCCATGGCCTGGCGTGCCGGCGCAGAGCTTACCAACATGGAGAAATCCTCCATAGTCAGACGTCCCAGGCCCACCACCGAGGGTTCGCATATGACAAGCTGGTTCCCCTGTTCTATAGTAGATACTCAAGGCAAAGAGGTGCCGTGGGTAGATAGAGACGGAAACGTACTTACCAAATTTTCTGACAGATGCAAACCGGTGGCAGGCCAAAAACTACTGATTCCCGCCGGGGGGCCGCCCCAAAACCAGGCCGCCGACAGGTATTATCCATACAGGGCACCAAGTCCCATCAGAGATCTGGACAAGCGCATAGCTGATGGCGAGTTTATACCGCCGCTCTACTGTGATTTCCCTAATATGCCGGAGGACGAGAGAAGGGTCATCTATGGCCTGATGATAGGTCAGGAGGGCACCACCTGGCTTGCCTACCACAATATGACGAAGGCCGGATTCGACCCTTACAAGCATCAATTGCAAATCTACGAAGAGAAACCTGGCGTTCCTGCCGGATTCGGCTGGCGTCGGCAGTCAGGAGGTGGAGTGATTCTTGACTGGGATTTAAAAACAAACCTTGAAGGCCTCTACGCAGCCGGAGACCAGATAGCGGAAGGCGTAGGCGTAGCCCATGCCATTACTACCGGCAGATATGCGGCCAGAAAGGCGTCAGAGTACGCCACAAAGGCATTGCAGCCATCCTTATCGCGTCATCAAATTGATGCCGAGAAATCACGTATATACACATTCGTACAGCGTAAACAAGGCATGCCCTGGAAAGAATTGGCTGCAGGGCAAGCAAATATCATGCAGCACTACTGTTCCGACATAAAAAACGAAGAACGTTTGAAACTGGGACTCAGGTGGTTTGATGAGTTACTGGAAGGCGAGGCTCAAAATGTATGCGCCAGAAATCCGCACGAACTGATGCGCACGCTTGAAATATTCAGTTTGATCGACTGCTGTCAGGCTATAATTCACCAGTGCCTGGCACGTAAAGCCAGCAGCGCACTGCTGAACTTCAGAAGGCTAGACTACCCTGAAATGGACCCTCTGAAGTGGCACAAGTGGGTAACCACAAGGCAAGTCGATGGACAAGTTAAGGCAGGAGAAAGACCAATACATTACTGGGGTGATTTGCAGGCAAACTACGAAAAACACTGTGGATTATGACTTCTATAAAGAAGTGTATGCCTATTGCCCCTGATTATGGACTCATTATCTGATACACAGGATTATACAAATGTACTTATTTGGTCCAGTGTCTTTTTCGACAGATTGGGCACCTTAACAGAATCTGCTGGATATCCGATCACCAGCAGCAAAAACGGGCGCTCGTTTTCAGGACGCTTCAATATCGTATTCAGAAATCGCATCGGGCTCGGAGTATACGGTAGACAAACAAGACCTGTATGGTGAATCGCTGTTATCAGGATACCGACAGCTATGCCAACCGACTCACTCACATAGTAGTTCATATTTTTAGTTCCATCTGATAGTATTTCGTATTTCTCAGCAAAGACAGCAATAATACAAGGTGCCGTTTCTAGAAATGATTTATTGGCATCGGTTTTCAAAGGAGCAAGGGCATTGATCCATTCAACCGACGCACGTTTGTTATACAGCTCCCGCTCCATGTTTTCAGAAGCTTGGCGTATTTGGCGTTTGATTTCGCTATCGCGCACTATGACAAAGTGCCACGGCTGCTTATTGGCACCGCTTGGGGCTGTAGCAGCGGCAGAGACACAGGCTTTGATTACATTAACAGGAACAGGTCTGTTGGAGAAGCTGCGTACGCTTCGCCTGCGCCGGGCCATATCAAAAAAAGTAGTAGCACGGAGTGTCATATCATCAGGAGAGTATTCGATATACTGTGATAACGGCAAATATTCTGTTTCCATCATGCTATCCTCCCATAACAAATACTTACATTAGTCGAAAATGAATCAAGAAATGTTGGACAGTTTGCGTAGAGCATTATTTGTTAAGCCGAGCATAATGTCAAATCCGGATTGCGATACCAGTTCTTTCACACATAAATTGTCGCACAAGCACCAGACATCTTTTTAAAATGCTGAGCGATGCTTAATAATAAAAAAATAATCTTGGAGGGCTGGAATGGAAAAACTCACTCTTGCTGAATGGGAAAAGAAGTATATCACCGGGCATATCGACCAGTTTGACCAGAAGAATACCATGTTCAGGAGAGTTACATGGGATACTGATATAATAGGTCTTTTAGACGATTGGTCTTTCTCGGGTGAGGTCAAACGAAAGCCGGGGTATACTCTGAAAGACCAGGCTTTGCGATGGGGTTGCCGGCGTGGTACCGACATGGGCCTGTTTAATACCAATAAGCCAAATCCCAGCCCACAATCCCTTGAAATAGCAAAAATCATCGGTCCCAGAAGGCCAAGCGGTCGATCAGGAATTTATCAACACCCCGAAGGAGAGAGGATAGATGTCAGTGATACAGAACAGGTAACCCACGAGATTAAGAAGGTAGCTTCTTTCTTTGGTGCAGACATTGTGGGAGTTTGCGAATTAGACCGGAGATGGCTCTACTCGCATTCCCACTTCAATGGCTCTGATGGCCTAATATACAAACCACAGGAGATACCGGAGGAGTATAAATATGCTATCGTAATGGGGTTTGAAGAGGACTATACGCTGCTCAAGTACTTCCCTACATATATAGCCGATGCTGCCACCAGCATGGGCTACAGCCGAATGGCAATAACTAATGCCTACCTGTCAACATTCATTAAGCACATAGGATTCAAGGTTATTGACTGTACCACCAATGATGTTGCCCTGAGCATACCCATGGCAATGCAGGCAGGGCTGGGTGATATAGGAAGAAACGGTTTACTTATCACTCCACAGTTCGGTCCCAGGTTGAGAATCAGCAAAGTAATTACCAGCATGCCGCTGATACCTGATACACCTATTGACTTCGGAGTTACAGAGTTCTGTGACGCATGCGGCAAATGTGCCGACTACTGCCCATCACAGGCCATTATTCATGGAGATCGTATTGATACAGCTCACAATATATCAAATGCCGGCAACGAACTGAAGTGGCCAATTAACGCCGAAAGATGCCGCTATCAATGGGGACGCGCCAGCAAACCGTGTACTAATTGTATAAGCGTATGTCCATTTAATAAAGATATGCGCGGCTGGTTTCACCGATTGGTGAGTTGGTGCGTGGACCATGCCAGATGGGCTGATCCGCTTTATGTCAAAATGGATGACTGGTTCGGTTACGGCAAACCCAAGAAGGCAGATAACTTCTGGGAGGAATGGGCCTAGGGGCTTGACACGGCTGTTTCGGCAGTAACTGCCTGCACATCAGAGAGTCATAGGTTCGAATCCCAAGTAATTCACCAGTATTTGTAGCTAAATTAATCCCTCAAGGAATACCAGTCCCGGGGATATTCCTTTTCTACTGATATTCAGCCACCACTACGCCTGCTCACCGATTTATGGCTGGCTCATATGATATCCCGAATGTGTGTTATTCGCTTTGGGGGTTTGGGAGGAAAGATCAACAGAGAAAGAAACACAGAAATGGCAAGTATTATCACACCTATATTAAGCGCCAGGGAATAATCACCATACCTGTCATAGCACCAGCCTGCGTATATAGGGGCCACTATCCCAAACGGCGTCATAAGTGCCTGTGCCAGACCATGGATTGAACCAAATGCTTTACGCCCGAAATAGCGAGCCCTGATAAGCGGGTTTGCGGCAAAAGCAATCCCCATACCAACCCCATATAGCGCAAACCAATAGTAGACTGATGTTACTGTGCCGAATTTTATGAAGATACCGAAGCTGATAGCTTGGATTGCATAGTCCCCGGCCAGTAAAAGACGCAGTTTACCTTTACTTATCCGATCGGCCAGAGTGCCGCCTATGAACCTGAAAGGTATACTGGTCATGGCGAGTATGGACATTATGAATGCAGCTCTACTTGTACTAAGACCCATATCAGTGAGCAGGGGAATGGCGTGAACGTTCATGACAGGCACCGCCAGATTATGGCTGGCATGTGAGACTATCAGCATCCAGAAAGCGGGGGTTTTTACCGCCTGTCTCATTGTATATTCAAACTCTTCAAAGGCGCTTGCGTACGTTACTCCTCTACCGATCGATTGCTCTTCGTCCGCATTCTCGTCTTGGGAAATCCTGCCGTCAGGAAGAAATCCATAGTACTCGGGGCGGTACCTTCTCAGGAAAAGCCCGAGCAGCGGCATAGGAATACAGAGCATTACCACGCCGCCTATAACACAGGCTATTCGCCAGTCATAGGTATCTACCAACCAGGCAACTATACGCACGGTAATCACGCCGGAAAGACCGGCAAGTGCTATTTTAGTGCCCAGCGCTCTACCCCTCTGCCTGACGAACCAGTTTGATATGGCTGCGTTGACCGGTATAGTGCAGGCGAGATTGTACGCTGTACCCAACAGCACACCCCATACTATGTAAAAGATCCACTGCGAGTTAACGAAGTACATTGATGCTAAAAATACCCCGAAGAAAAACGCCCCCAGTGTGGCTATCTTCCTTGGTCCAAATTTATCGGTAATCACACCGGAAATAGGCGATTCAATGCCTCCCTCAAACCTGCCAATAGCGGTAGGCACTGACGCCGCTGCACGGCTCAGATTCAAGCTTGCTGCAATTGGTTTAAGTAGCACAGAATATCCGTAGTGGTAGTAACCAGCAGACCACATACTGGTAATACCACCTGTTATTACGGTCCACCAGCCTAGATATATCCTGGAGTGCCAACGTTTCTTCTTGCTATCCATTATGTCGCAGCCTTCTATCCATCAAGCAGGTTACAAACCACCAAACAGTTTTGAGATTTGAACTCAATAACACAAAATCTGATCACGCTTTGCCTATCTGGCATAGCTGTGATTTAAATGGCGGGAAACCGGAAACAGGGTCGAGATTGATGTCATCTATCAATATGTTTGCGTTGGCTTCGCCGGGCCAGTGATGCGGCACTGACACAACCCCTTCAAGTATGGTATCCGTAACATTGGCCTCCATTTCTATGCTGCCCCTGGGCGAACTGATGATTACAACATCGCCCTGTTTTATACCTCGCAGTTCGGCATCGACCGGATTGATATCGACTAACGGCTGGGGAGACAGACGACGCAGCCGGTCGATATTGCGAAACTGCGAGTGGGTATAAGCCAGCACTCTGGCACCGGATGTCAGCACCAGAGGGAAATCCTTAGCTACATCGGGGCGGCTTAATGGGCTTTCGGCAGGCTCTTTGTAAAGCGGCATGGCCTCATAGCCGTTTTCAGCCAGAATAGAGGAGGCCATCTCTACCTTGCCCGATGGAGTTGAGAAGCCGGCCTTCTCTGAATTGTCATCGGATTTGGGCCCTCGAGTAATTGTAATGCCATCGGGATGTTTTTTAAGATCATCATATGTTATGCCCGTTGGCTCAAGTATATAGTCAACGCACTTCGCGAAATCGCCGCCCCAGAACATATCGCCGAAGCCCAGTCTCTTGGCCAGTTCGGAATATATCTTCCATTCCGTCCAGCATTCACCCGGCGGCTCAATTGCCGGCTCTATAAGGCTTACGTGCCCCGATCTCAATCCCTGCAGTATTTCGCGCTCCAGCCACGATGCTATGGGCAGTACCACGTCGGCAAGTTGTGTCCCGGGCGACTTGAAGTAGTCCGCTGTGGCTATGAAATCCAGTTTTTTGAAGCTCTCGGTTATTCGTTTGCAGTTGGCAAAGAACTGCAGGTTAAGTCCCGCGCAGAACATTGCCTTGATCGGATAGGGATCGCCGCTGTCTATCTGATCCGCAAGTGCATTAGATTGCATCTCTTTCATCTGTTTCGTCCACAAGGGAAACCTTTTCGAGCCCACTCCCGGCGGCATATCAGCAGTGGTCTGGTGAAGTGTTATATCGTTGGTCAACGGAGCGTGAGAACGTCCATCACCACGGGGTACCGGGATATTGCCGGTTATCGCCGGTAGCATCAGAATAGCACGATGTCCCTGCAGGCCATTGCTGTGATGCGTGGTGCTGTTGGCGCTTAACACCATTTCAGCAGGTTTCTCGCTGGCATACAGTATCGCCGCTTCCCTGACCTTTGAGGCAGGTACACGGGTAATCCGTTCCACTCGTTCCGGGGTATACTCTTCAGCCAACTCCTTCAATTGATCAAAGCCAACCGTCCACTCTTTGACGAACTCTTCGTCATGCAGATTTTCGGAGATGATAACGTTGATCATGCCCAGAGCAAGCGCCCCATCGGTACCCGGGCGCAGTTGCAGGTGAACATCAGCTAAAGATGCGATCTTGTTGCGGCGCGGGTCGACGACTATCAGTTTACGCCCCTCTTTCTTCGATTCGACATATGCGGGCCAGTCGGTGACCTTTGAATTCGATATACTGCTCCCCCAGACCAGGGCGCACCTGGATGGAGACTTCGCCCTGGGAGGCGATATCAGGCGTGTGCCATATGTTACATACGAAGCCAGCACCGCACTGCTGGCGCAACTGCTGCTCTCGGTACAGTAGTTGGGTGAACCGAAGGCATGCGCCAGGCGGTGTAAGTATGGGCGTGGTTCTTTAGTATAGGCCACCCAGAAAGCCACCGCCTCGGCACCATACCGGTCCTTGACTTTCCGTAGATTCTCAGCGATTGTGTCCAGCGCATCGTCCCAGG
>Ga0209536_100017106_pt1 | contig 10290 bp, 11 predicted proteins | sample DeeMarSeWOR28_12_FD_187461 | JGI IMG/M metagenome (GOLD analysis project Ga0209536, IMG submission 187461) | Marine sediment microbial communities from White Oak River estuary, North Carolina - WOR-2-8_12 (SPAdes) (version 2) | ecosystem: Environmental > Aquatic > Marine > Intertidal zone >... | reverse complement strand
CGTTGTGGCTGACGCTACCGATCGGGAAGCACTGGAATCTCTGGGTATAAGTCAAGTGGATGCAGCGGTGGTCTGCATTGGTACAAGAATGCAAGCGAGTATCCTGGCCACACTGCAAGTGAAAGAACTGGGGGTTAAACGTATACTTGCCAAGGCCATCAGCGAAGAACATGGCCGCATTCTCAGTAAGATTGGCGCGCACGAGATTATCTTTCCGGAAAAAGATTTGGCCATTGGTGTGGCCACCCGTCTGGACAATCCCAATATCCTTGACTACCTGCCCTTTATTGAAGGTTACAGTATTGCAGAGCTTGCACCACCAAAAGAGTTCGTGGGGAAGTCGCTCAAGGATCTGGATCTGATTAACCGCTTTCGCATTCAGGTGCTGGCTATCAAAGAGATCATTCCCGAGAGATTTACGCTAATTCCTACAGGAGCCTTTCTGGTAAAGGATAGCGATGCATTCATCGTATTGGGTCCTGATGAGGTCCTCAAAAAGCTTCAAGTCGGAGATTTCAGGGTCTGAGACGAACACGATTACACTGACTAGCGACGGAGGAAAACGCCTGCTCCAATACAAACCGCAAGGCAGGAGTTTGTTTTTCTAAATCACTGCACCGACCTTGAAGTGCACAGACCGACTTAGTTCACAAGCTCTTTTGGTCTTGAAGCTAGTAGCGGGAAGCACTCAAAATGAGTGAACATCAGTTATTTCCTCCCACAGAGGTCAACTCTCAGTGGGCATGGATTAGATAGGCGCACTAACAATCTTCTTCCGTGAAGACTGTTCCAAACTGGCCAGTAAGTTGACTGACTTATGATTTCGTAGGTCGCACGTAATATTGGAATGGAACCGCATAAAATGGACTATTTCTTGATTACCAAGTTTCAGGAGTCGACTTAGACCCGAAGAAAAAAAGCGAATATATGTCTAAGTGCTAGGTAAGGTGCGTCCTTCAGGCCTTACCTGGCATTTCTCCCCACTGATCTTGGGGTTGATTGGTGGGGGCTTCTTTTCTCGCATCTCTCTTCTTGTTTCGGTTAGTCGCTATTATCAAATTTTCCTGTCATTTTCCTGGGAGTGTATGTTACATACTCCACACCTATGAAAAAGCCGTTGTCAAGTTAAAAAGCTCCATTGGTTACTCAGCCGGAAGCGGAAATTGGGCTCATCGCCAAACTCAAACATAAATATCCCTGCTATAGATGTGAAATTCTCTAGGTCTTCAAATATTTGAGATATGCAAGTCATGAACTAAACCGCTTCGCGGCAGTTCTCATTTGACTTTTCTCAAAGGTCTTGACTTTTCGGTACCTTTTGGCTTTACTTTCAGTCGTTATTCTTATTGCTGGCAGGAGTTTTCGGGGCGAGCTATATGAACTTCTTGCTTTGCTTAAAGGAAAACGGTAAAATACCATTTTATTGGAATTACTATAAAAAACAGCATGTGGATACTTTCCCCATATGGCATTTTCCATGCCAAAGCTGCGGCTTAGTTCATGATCGTTTTATCCATCATCCCGCTTCCGTAAACATCAATCCACACTCATGAAGATCAATAGCTAAGATCAACACCCGTCCCCTCGCTTGCGGGACGAAGGATAAAACGCTTATTACATATTTACAAATCTGCTGAAGTCTAGGTATTGGCAAGAGATCGAAACTTTTACTCACCATTGATCTACCGCAGCATTTTGTGGTAAGTGTCCCAGATGGTAAGATTTACAGACGAAATGTAAACTTTCGCAGCAATCAAGATGAGCTTACATTTCTCATCAAATTGCTGCAGAGCCTATTGGGAGGATCTGCTTATGGAATGCCCATTTTGCGGAAAGATTGAAACCGGGGTTATCGACTCAAGACTAACCAAGGAAAGAACTGCCATTAGGCGTCGCCGACAATGTTCGGGTTGTGCGGGCAGGTTCACCACCTATGAATCGACTCCAGAGCATTTTCTGTTTCTTCTGATGAACCAACATGCGCCCAAAGGCTCCAGCATTAAAAGCCCTAAGGCGGCGCTCGCATTTATGTCAAATGCGTTCAAAGGACTATCTGAAGGGATTGAAAAGCTGGTCGTGAAGGTAGATAAACCTGAGGCGGCAAAGGTAGTAAAGAAACCCAGGAGAAAGGTCGCTGCCAAGGCTAAGCCCAAGAAAAGGGCCCCTGTGAGAAAGAAAATTGTTGTGCCCAGGCCAAAGAAAGTGACAGCCACCGAAGAGGTTCTCCAGATTATCAAACATCACAAAAGGGGTATTAATATAAACAAATTAAAGAACAAAACGGGCTTTGCAGACAGCAAGCTTAGGGTGATTGTTTCAAGGGCGTACAAGCAAGGCAAAATTAAGAGAAAAGCTAGAGGGGTCTACGTGTCAGCATAGTACAGGCGGTGTGGGGGTTCTGTTTCCGGTCGATTCCATTATCTTGTACCAGAGTAAATTCCAGCTAAGTGTGGATGTAATATAAAGTTTTGCAGCGATCGAGTTGAATTTATATTTTCAGATCTTGTTTACGCTCAAACCCTCCATGCCGCCCACCTTGCTTTCTTGGTGGTTGTTCACCGGAAGAGTCGAGCGGCGCATCAAAATCTCTAATATTTGCCTTCATTCATCAAATTTGGTACAAAACTTGCTCTTTGGATATTGGTTTCCGAAGCCTATAACTGTGATCGCCGAAGTTCTCAACACAGCTTTTAGCTGGCGAAGAACTAGAGATGAGCAGGGATTTAAACATGTTTAAGCAGCAGGAAAGACGGCAGTACCTCAGGGCTAAAGTCAAGCTGCCCGTTGTAATGATGACTGGTAACGGCCTCGTAGATGGCGAAATTCAAGACCTCAGTCTGGGAGGCGCATTCATCCATTGTTTGGAGATGCCCAGCCCTACGGACAACTTCAGCATGGTTATAACTGCTGAAGGGCGATTAATATCAGTCACAGCTTCGGTTGTCTGGACAGGTACCCAGAGATTTAGTAACAAAAACGTCTTGGGGGGCATAGGTGTAAGGTTTAAACAAATATTCACAGGTGACCGACGGTTTCTCAAAGATGTGATCGCTAACCACTACAAGAACAAAATTAGTCGCATGGTCTTCAAAAAAGAAAAAAGTTCACAATAAGGAAAAGTGCATTTACTCACCCTTGATTCTTTTACTTAAATATATCTCAGCATCTCATACTTTTTTGTCTTTAAAGTAAATCTGCGACCCCGAATGTCTTGGCCTCTATTCTGATAATGCTCAAGTTTTTTGACAAAATGGTTATATCCAATAGTAGGAAACCCAATCACACGCTCTTCGCCCTGCCATTCAACAAAAAGATCAATTCGGGGATGGTATCCGTCTTTTTCTGCATCGGGATCAGTCAAAGGTTTCTTATGAAGTTTGCGCTTACCGTCTGCAAGCTCCCACTTGCCCCAGTAAGGCATGTAGTCCCAAAGAAGAACATCTTCCAAAACTTCAACGGTGGTGCCCTCATCATCAATTTTCCAGACAAGCTCTCCACCATCTTGCATCCGAATAAGTTCGTCCGGGTTAATGTCAGGAAAGGCCATTGCATGACGGTTCATTACCTGCATGGTTTGATATTCTTGCTTCTCAACTTCAGCAGGTAAGTTTTCAGGATTGATGCTTTCAGTAAAGTTTTCCTTTTTTGATGTTTTTTGCTTCGCCATTTCATGTCTCCTTTTTGACTTTTTAACGGCTACACTTCTACCCATTGGTCGCAAATAAAATTCTCATTTAGACGAATGTCAGAATTTTTCTCATCGTCACGCAAGGCGCAATGGCATGACCACCCACCCGTATGTTGGTTGCAAGCCCAGTCCTGGCTGTAGCGGCAAGTTCTACAGCTCTTATTTTTTGTCTGGCTCGCCATTTTCCTCTTCTTCTTTCCGGCCCAACTCACGGATCAACTTTTCTTCCCAGTCCTTGCGGTGCAAATTTTCGCACTGAAAAGGAAATTCCAATTGCTTCATTTTCGCTCACCTCCCTTCATTTATTCCTGGTAGTGCTTTTCAGTCAGTTTTTGAATTGCGTCTTTGATCCGCACCACCTCTTCTGGGCGTGGCTCGATCCACTCGTTTTCAATCAATGAAAGTCGGCTCCGGTCAATCTTGGCCTCTTTAGCCACTTCTACTTGGCGCAAGCCCAGACTTTTTCTTACTCCAGCCTGTAGCTTTCCTGCGCTCATAAGCATGTCTCCTAACTTTGTTGTTGTGTTTCGTATAGAGATATGGGACAGTTGACCAAATCTGAATACATGAAAAGAAAGGGGATTTCGGGAGTTTAGATGAATTGGGCGGGAAAAAGGTTATTAAACGCTAAAGACATGTTGTGGTATCTACAGGACGTAGTGATGCCTGACGTTGAGGCTCCTATTGATGAGCGGACTATCCTAGATGCTTGGCATACTGGTCGTTTAGTGAGAGAGAAAAATCAACTAGCTATCGACGTTAGTAGCATTGCACCCGGTTTTGATCCTAATTGCGATGGAATGGGTTTGCCAGCACTCGCAGGCCGTCTTAAAATATCAGTCGAACAACTCCGATATGACATTGTTACTGGGAAAAGAGTGCATCCTGATAAATTCTTAGGTCGCTACTATTGGTGCTCACATAGTTATTACTAAGTGTGTATCTTAGACACTCGGACAAATAATCCGATTGTCGCCCTGTGCCTTTCGCTGTGCCCGCTGTGCCGCAAAAACTCTAATTTTACCTAATATTTCCCAACATAATTAGGACACAAAAAAGCCAGTGAAATCAGATAGTAATTTGAAATCACTGGCTTTTAATTTTTGGCCTTAATCGGTTTCGAAGTCCGACGCTCTATCCGGGCTGAGCTACGGGCGCGCAAAGAAAGAACAGGTTTGCTTATAGGAAATCGGTTCCTAATTGTCAAGGATTTATCGTGCAGCGCAGAGAACTCTGAGCTGTTGGGAGTAAGTGTAAACAACAGGCAGTAGGTACATTAGTGGAATCGTTAAATCCGTTAAAGTCGTTGAAATCGTTCAAATCGTTGAAAATGTAAGATCGCGGCTGAAAGCCGCTCCCGCAGACAAATCTAATCGCTGTCTTCTGCCTTGCGCACTGTGTCTTCTGGCTGCCTATTGCCTAGTTCCTAGCTCCTAGTGCCTAATATTAGCATGATACTCTTGCTTGACTGGGTTAGGTCCTTCTGTTAGGTTTTTCCCCACATATAGGATGGAGCTAAAGACTCGTCTTATAAAAGAAAAAAATGGACACGGCCGGTAAGGAAGTAAGTAATTCGTCATATATCCGGGCTAGGAGGAATCTCATGAAACTTCGAGGTAAGAGGATCATTGTTCTGGTGGAGGATATGTATCAAGAACTGGAAGCCTGGTATCCTTTATTCAGAATGCGGGAAGAGGGTGCTGAGGTGACAACTGTTGGTACCGAGGCCGGCGTTACTTACAAAAGTAAAACCGGTTATCCGATCACCTCGGATGCAGCTTCCCGTGATATAGATATTGGCAAATATGATGGAATCATCATCCCTGGTGGGTATGCACCGGACCTGATGCGGAGACATGAGGCTACAGTCAAGTTGGTGCGTGACGGTTTTGAGCAAGGAAAGATAGTGGCTGCCATCTGTCATGCCGGCTGGATGCTTACTTCTGCGGACATCGTTAAAGGTAAGAAGTTGACGGGATTTTTCGCCATCCGCGATGATCTGGTTCATGCCGGCGCTGAATATGAAGATGCCGAGGTAGTGGTTGATGGGGGCCTGATTACCTCTCGGAAACCTGATGACCTTCCAGCTTTTTGTCGGGAGATTATCAGGGCACTTGCTTAGGGTTTAGTTGTCTAAGTGTACAGTGATACATGGGTAATGAGGCACGGGATGTGCATAAATGATTCATCTCTAAGGAAAAGTTTGGTGACACCCGTAAGTCAGCGGGAAGTACTGGCTCTTACTGACCCGACAGCACATTGAAGTGCCATCGACTATGTAGAGCTGACTCTGAGCTGCCCGGCCTGAGCGATTCGACCTGAGCGACTCGACCTGAGCTCGTCGACAGGTCTCGTCGATGGATCCTGTCGACAGGCCGGGCGCGACGTTTTTCGAGATAGATATGCAAGTCAGATACTACTATGAATTGGTGACCGGCTCTTGGGGCAGATGGCTGCTCGAAAAAATAGAACGAGTGGCGGACATTTTCGGTTTTTTTGTCGCTTGTCTCAAGACCGCTTTCCGTGATCGGCGTATCGGCCGGCGGCTCATGGCGCGCACCTTCGTCCAACAGCTATACTTTACCGGGGTCCAGTCACTAGAGCTTATCTGTTTCATTGCGCTCCTGGTGGGAGGGTTGGTGGTCATTCAAGGGATCTCCCAGTTAACCCGGGTGGGCAGCCGCAACGTGCTGGCCTCCTTGTTGACGGTGGTGATTATTCGCGAGGTGGGGCCACTGCTCACCGCGATTATCGTCACCCTCAGATCCGGCTCCGCCATTGCAATCGAGATGGGTTACATGACGGTTCTCGGTGAAATTGAAAGCATGGAGATGCAGGGTATCGACCCCTTGCATTTACTGGCTATACCGCGGTTGGTTGGAGTTACCGTAGCGGTTGTATGCCTGGTAGTCTTTTTTAACGTGGTGAGCATCTTTGGTGGATTCGTTGCGGCCTGGGCTTTAGTTGACGTTCCGTTTTGGGCTCTTTTCACTGATCTGGCCCGAGAGGTGGACGGCATTGACATAATTGTCGGCTCGGTGAAGGCAGTGGTGTTCGGCTTAACCATAGCCCTGGTGTGTATGTATTATGGGTTTAAGACCGGACAGGCGATCACCAATATTCCTCCCCATGTTTCCCGAGCCATGGTGGACTGTTTCATTTTATGCATCATTCTCAATGTGGTGATATCGGTACTCTTCTATCTCTAGTTGAAGAATTAAGGGATTGAGGAATTAAGGAATTAAGGGATTTAAGATTGTGGATTTGAGATTGAGGAATTGGGGGATGGGGGATATGAGATGTGGGATTTTAGAGCGCGGATTTAACTCATCCTAGTTCTTGATATGTAGAGTCGAAAGTTGATGGAAATTAGAAATCACAATGACTAGGTTTTCAGTTTGCAGCTTCTATGTCTTTTTCCTGACACCTGAAACCTGACACCTGGTAACTGAACGACACCCGACATCTGAAACCCTGAGATTGAGCTTGGGATTTGGGAGATTATGAAATTAGGAGAATTTAGTTATTGATGAGACCGCCGCTTCTTGAATGCAAGGATGTTGAATATTGTGAAGAAGATGATACTTGTCTCTTCCAAGAGGTGACGTTTCGCCTGGAGGCTGGACAGCGCGGTGTGATGCTGGCAGAGCCCCATCGGTGTGCCACAATCTTGTTGAAGATCTGTTCTACCATACTTCCGCCAAGCAGCGGTGATGTTTCCTGGTTTGGCCGCAGCAAGGAGCAAATGAAGAAGAGGGAGTTCTACCAGTTGCGGCGGCAAATAGGCTATGTCCATCGAGAAACATCTTTGATCAGCAACATGACAATACTGGACAATATAAGCTTGGGGCTTCAGTATCATGAAGAGGTGGTTCGGGAGCAAGCCTACGAGGATATAAAAGAACTGCTAGAACAGTTCGAGCTTTATGACCACCGTTTTTTGCGGCCAGCCGAGCTCAGTTTTGAGCAACGGCGCTTGGCAGTCTACGCCCGGGAACTGGTTAAGAAACCAAAGCTCTTTCTTTTAGAACACCCTTCTTTGGACCTGGGAGAGCGGGTCTATGGTCTTCTGCTGGATGTATTCAAATCCTGTAGCATTGAATATGGCTGTGGCTTTCTGGTGGCCAGCGTAGTACCAGAAGTTGTCAGCCGTTGGGGTGATTGGGTACTGGTGTTTGACGAGGGGCGGACTAAACACTTTGAGGTAGATAAATTCGACCCCTCAATTTACAGGGAAGTAATGAGACGGCGCGGTGCGCATCTGGCCAGAGAATGGAGAAGTGAATGAGGCTCCAGTATAGCACCATGGAAAAGACGACCGGGGCGTTTATCCTCTTGACCCTGTTGATATTCTTGTTCACCGTGGCCGTAGTGGGCCGCGGTAAGAACTGGTTTCGCAAACACGTAAACTACTATGCGATTTTCGAGGAAGGCTACAACCTTGTCTCCGGCTCACGGGTGAAGCTTCTGGGGGCTGATATTGGCAGCGTAACGAAAGTGGGTCTGACTGAAAGCAACAAGGTGAGAGTGAAAGTCAGGGTTCTAGCCGACTATGGTTCGCGGATTCGCGCAGATAGCCTGGCCATTGTCGAGAGTCCGACAGTTTTTGGCAGCGAGTATATTTACATCAATCCAGGTAGTCCGACGGCCCCTGGAATTCCAACCGGAGGTGAGATTCCCACCAGGGAAAAGAAGAAGTTTTCGGAGTACCTGGAGGAATACGAGTTCGGAGAGAAACTGGAGAATTTTGGTAAGATTCTCGACAATCTGGCTCTGATTACAGATAAGCTGAAGGACCCCCAGGGACCATTGCTGGGTACCTTGAGCAACCTGCAGCAAATAACCGGTACGGTTGAGGCGGGCGAGGGATCACTCGGTCGGTTCGTCAAGGACGATGACATCTATTATGAGGTTTTAAAGGAGCTCGACGCCATCGATAAAGTCATTGTTACAGCCCAGGAGACGGCAGACTATCTTTCCCGGGCAGGGGCCAATATGGAGGGAACCTCTAAGAATCTGGAAACGGCCACCCGCGAGGCTCCTGAGATGATTGACAAAGTTCAGGAACTTCTGGACAGGTTGCTCAGGGTTAGTGTCCTGTTGGAGAAGGCTATGACTGAGGTGCCTGAAATCAGTGCCCAGGCCAGAGAAGGAATGCGAGAAGTGAATCGAATCTTGGATTCCGTGGAAAAGAACTTCCTGATTCGTCCGAATCTGCCGCCACCTCCCAAATCCGAAAGCCATGGCTTTGAGATAAGAGGAGAGGAAGACTGATGTTTCCCCACGCCGGCAACAGAGCCAGGCTCATAGATAGAGTACTCTTTGTTTTAGGGTCAGCGGGATTAGTACTGGCCCTCTTGCTCGGTTGTGGCGGAGGCCCCCAAAATGAGCCGCCACCTCGACTCACCGAGGCCAAGAGATTGGCAAGAGAAGGAAGTCGCTGGTTCCAACAGGGATGCTACGAGAAAGCAGAACGTTTTTTTTACGAGGCCCTGGAAGCGAGCCGGTTGGTGGATGACTTGAAGGAAATGGTTCGGGCCCGCAACAACTTGGGCGCAGTAGCATTGGCTCAGGGTCATTGGGTTGAGGCTGGAGAACATCTGCAAAAGGCTATGGAGCTCAACAGTCTGCTGGGGAGCAGCGAGGAAGAGTCTTTCGCCCTGGGAAACTTGGGAAGTTTGGCCTTTAAGGTGGGGCGTCAGCAGGAGGCGGAAGAGTTGTGGGAGAAGGCAATAGCTGTGGCTGAACAGGATGCAAATCAGAGCGGTCTGGCAAAGCATCTGAATAATCTTGGCATGCTCTACCGGAAGCAAGCTCGGCCTGGGAGAGCAGAGTCGGTACTCAAGCGGGCAGTAGTGATAGCAGAGAAACAAGGTTACGGTCCAACGCTGGCCAATTCCCACATGCAACTTGGTCTAGTAGCCAAGACGAGGGGTGATTTTCCCCAGGCTCAAAAACACCTGAGTCTGGCTCTGGAAATCGACAGGGAGGCTGAGAATCCGGTTGGAATCGCCCAAGATTTGGAGCAAATTGCTCTGCTATATCAGCAACAGCAGTCGTGGAAGGAGGCCTACCGCCAACTTGACCGCGCCATCCGCCTCTACGCCACCCTGGGAAAGTTAGATAAGGTAGGGCAACTCTACAAACTCCTGGAGACTAATCAAACACAAGGAGGAGTGCCGGAGTCACTGGAACAATATGAAGGGCTCCTGGTACCGCCGGATGAATTCTGGGAGTCCCCTGCTTGTCGTTGATTCGCAGAGGGGCCTTCATTTCTCATTTGGCATTTCGCATTAATCATTTTGCATTGGGATGAAATAGTTTCAGCCCTTTTATTATTTATTGTGAAATGGCGAATGTACAATTTGAAATGCGAAATGTGAGATGAAAAATGTGAAATGTGCTTAGTGCCTAGTTCCTAGTGCATAGTAGAAACACTTGTGACCTAGACAAAGGTGCAAGATTTGACCTTCGGGAGTTTGTACGGGAGAGGAAATGGGGTGAGTGAAGGGAATCGAACCCTCGACCTCCGGGGCCACAACCCGGTGCTCTAACCAACTGAGCTACACCCACCACCAAAAAGGGCAGGCTCATGCCTGCCT
>Ga0209536_100017105_pt1 | contig 10290 bp, 7 predicted proteins | sample DeeMarSeWOR28_12_FD_187461 | JGI IMG/M metagenome (GOLD analysis project Ga0209536, IMG submission 187461) | Marine sediment microbial communities from White Oak River estuary, North Carolina - WOR-2-8_12 (SPAdes) (version 2) | ecosystem: Environmental > Aquatic > Marine > Intertidal zone >... | reverse complement strand
GTTTGATCTTGAAGCTTCCAAAGCCTCTTATCTCAACCCTTTCACCTCGAATGAGGGCATCCTCCATGTCACCGAAAACCGTACTGACGACTTCTTCGGCCTTCTTCAGTGTCAAGTCTTCCGCTTTGGCAAGTGCTTCTATGAGTTGGGATTTGTTCATGGGCCTCCGCTCTCCAAAAGGTTAGTGTTGATGGGCTTCATTTTACTGAAATTAGCTTCTCTAATCAACTTTTCTGTTGACCGGCTTGGCCGCACAATATCTCAGTTAATTAGAGGTCTTATAAATAATGGATCAAGGATTCTAAGTCAAGTGTAATTTGAGCCCTGCACCGAAAAAAATCGAAGAAGCCAGAATGAATTATCCCTGCCGGAACGCGGGAGCTTTCCCGGTCGTTCAGAAAAAAGGGTGTACAATTCAGATAAAACCAAATGCTAAAGGCCTTGATATTTCCCGTTCTCTGATATAGAAACTCGTAATATTCGGGACGTTTGGCTATTTTATGAAGAGAATCATCACAATAGACGGCCCAGTGGCATCTGGTAAGAGTACGCTCAGCCGCCTTTTGGCCAGAAGATTGAATATCCTCTACCTGGACACCGGTGCTATGTATCGTGCGGTCGCCCTTCAAGCCAAAAGGCATGGGGTAGGTCCCGCGGAGACATCTACATTACGAGAGCTCTGCAGAAACCTTGATCTGCGTTTTGTTCCGGATGGAGAGAATACCAGACTATGTATAGGCGAAGAAGATGTATCATTGGCCATTAGAACGCCTGAAATGGATATGCGCTCTTCCGAAATCTCGGCCATCAAGGAGGTCAGAGAAGCCATGACAGACCTTCAACGTAAGATCGGCCAGACGGGTGACCTGGTGGCAGAAGGCCGGGACATGGGGACAGTTGTGTTTCCGAATGCAGAACACAAGTTTTTCCTCACTGCACCCGTTGAGGTGAGGGCCGAAAGACGACATGAAGAGAGGGTAAACAGAGGGGAGGCTGTGTCTCTGGACGAGGTGCAAAGAGACCTCCAGCAGAGAGACTATCAGGACGAGACGCGCCCCATAGCCCCGCTGCGACCGGCCGAGGATGCAAGAATTATCGATACCGCCACGTTGAAGCCTGATCAGGTTCTTGACAGAATTCTGGAAGAGATATCACCCGGGACCCATGAAAATGGATATCTGTCTCAATAGAAGGACTTTCTGGAAAAAGAATAAATTTGTACGTAAATAGTTGAGATTTATTTTTTTGTCTGGTAAATAGAAAATTTTTGCTGGTCTACTCTTCGGACAAAACATTTAGGGGGTAATCGGTTTAATGGAGAAATTAACTACAGAAACAGGAGAAAATCCTATCAACGAATTTGAGCCCGTCCGTGAAAACCCTGAAAACAAACAAGATTCTTCCGGTGTAGAAACGGCTGTTGCTGAGAAAAGTTCGAAAGCTGATGGGGAACAGAACTTCCTTGAAATGTATGAAGAAAGCCTGAAGACCATGCAGGAAGGGGAACTTGTTCGGGGAGAAATTGTCCAGATCGAGAAAGAGTTTATTCTGGTGGATATCGGGTACAAATCAGAGGGACAGATTCCCATAGAGGAATTTATTGACTCCGAGGGGAACTTGACAGCCAAAGTGGGTGACAAGGTGGACGTGCTATTGGAGAAGAGGGAAGACGATCGTGGGAAAATCCTCCTCTCCAGAGATAAGGCTACCAAGATCAAGATATGGGACGACATCAAGAAGATCTATGAAGAAGATGGGAGCATCAAAGGCAAAATTATCTCCCGCATCAAAGGGGGTATGACCGTTGACATAGGTTTGCAGGCTTTTCTCCCCGGCTCTCAGATCGACCTCAAGCCTATTAAAGACTTCGACACCTTGATTGGGACGGAACACAATTTCAAGATCCTGAAATACAACAAACGTCGAGGAAATATCGTTCTGTCCCGAAGAGCGATCCTTGAAGCGGAACGTGCATCCCTCAAGGAAGAGACTCTCAAGAATTTAGAGGAGGGGGCTGTCGTGGAAGGCGTAGTCAAGAATATCACAGACTATGGTCTATTCATCGACCTGGGCGGTATTGACGGCCTTCTGCACGTCACAGATATTTCCTGGGGTCGTGAAGGGCATCCATCGGAAAAGTTTCAGGTGGGGGACAAAATTACTGCCAAGGTCCTCAAATTTGACAGGGAGACAGAGAGGGTATCGTTGGGACTCAAGCAATTGACTGAGGATCCCTGGTCTAGGGTCCAGGAGAACTACCCAATCGGTGCCAGAATTCAAGGTCGAGTGGTTAGTTTGGCCGATTACGGGGCCTTTGTGGAAGTGGAGGAAGGTGTTGAAGGATTGATTCATGTTTCTGAGATGTCTTGGACACGAAAGATCAGACACCCATCCCAGGCAGTAAAACGGGGGGATATGGTGGATGTGATGGTCTTGAACATCGATCCATCCAACAAACGTATTTCTCTGGGGCTTAAGCAGGTAGCTCCCAATCCCTGGGATATTATCGGGGAGAGATACCCGGTCGGGACCACCATAGAGGGAAAGATAAAGAACATTACTGATTTTGGAATCTTCATTGGAATTGATGAGGGAATAGATGGCCTTGTTCATATTTCGGATCTCTCCTGGACAAAAAGGATAAGGAAACCCTCCGACATATACAAGAAAGGGCAGGAAGTCCAAGCCGTAGTCCTCAACATCGACAAAGAACGCGAGCGTTTTTCCTTGGGGATCAAACAACTGACCCAGGACCCGTGGCTGTTGGTCCCGGAAAAATACAGACCGGGCACTCGAATCACGGGTGCCGTAACGAACATAACGGACTTTGGCGTCTTCGTTGAGCTGGAGGAGGGAATCGAGGGCCTTATCCATGTCTCCGAGCTGTCAAGAGAAGAGAGCAGTAATCCATTAGGGCGGTTTAAGGTGGATGACGTTATCCAGGCCAAAGTGATCAACGTTTCACGCAAAGACAAAAAAATAGGGTTATCGGTTAGAAGGCTGGATGAAAGTGACGACAAGGACGTCTACAAGAGCTATATTGACAACAAGCAAGTGGCCACTTCAAACCTAGGAGACCTGCTCAAGGAGGGAATGTTCAATCTGCAGCGTCAGAATGCTGAAGACGCCCGGACACAACCAGAGGCTGAAGACGTCCGGACGGAACCGGAGGCTGAAGGCGTCCGGACGGAACCGGATGCTGAAGGCGTCCGGACGGAACCGGATGCTGACGACATCCGGACGGAACCGGAGAATGAAGGAGATTCTGCTGCCGATGAGTCTTCCACAGAAAGGTCTGAAGAACACTAGACTGTGAAGAACACCGACCAAAGGTCGGGGCTTCTTCACACCCATAGTGGACTTCTTCCTGGATCATTCTGAGGCTTGATGCCCATACTGCTGGAGCCTATCCAGACACTCAGCCCTCAAAGAAAACTACTCACATCCCCTTTGCCTACGCGAATAATCTCCGGTACATCCCCGATTAAGGAAATGACACTAGAGGGGTTCGGATATAACCCGCCCCCATCAATCACCATATCTAGGTTGGGAGAAAAGGATTCTCTGATCTCATACGGATCGTCCAACCCTGCACTGGTGCTTATGATGGGCCGACCCAAGGTTGCCACAATGCCCAAACAGATCTTGTTGTCCGGAACACGTATACCAACCGTTTTCCTCTTGGTCAGCATGATCTTCGGCACCATCTTTGTTCCTTCCAAGACAAAGGTGTAAGGACCGGGAAGCAGCCTTCTCATGGTCTTGTAGGCGTAATTGCTCACTTGCGCATAGCGGCTTATCTCTTTGAGACTATCGCAGATAAAAGAGAAGGGTTTACTCAGGGGACGATTCTTCAGCTTATAGATGCGCTGTATCCCCTTCTTATTAAACAAGTCGCACCCAATCCCATAGAAGGTATCCGTGGGATAGGCGATCAACCCACCCTTGTCTAGCACTTCGCAGACTCTATTGATGAGACGTTGTTGAGGATTCTCAGAATTGATAGAGATAATCATAGTCCTGCAACTTATCTGATAAACTGCTATGATGTCAATCACATTGCTGAAGCCTGGGACTTCTCAGGGATCTCCGTCTTGTAATAATAGAAAAAGAGTGTTAAAATAATAAGTTATGAAATTGCCTTGCGATTTCGCGCATCAAACTTGCCTTCTTGTGAGGGTCTAGAATGGATTCAGGCACGATGTTAACACTATTCTCTCTTCTGTTTGGGCTCATTCTGGGGAGCTTCATCAACGTATGTATCCACCGAATTCCTCGGAAGGAATCCCTCGTCCGTCCCCCCTCAGCTTGTCCGCAATGCAATAAGAGGATCAGGTTTTATGACAACATTCCTCTAATCAGTTACGTTATCCTTAGAGGCAAATGCAGGTTCTGTAAGAAACCGATACCCCTCCGCTATCCCGTTGTGGAGCTCCTCACCGGATTGCTGAGCGTGGCTCTGTTTGTCAAATACGGCTTAACCGCTCATTACCTTCTCTATTTTCTCTTTTCAGCCTCTCTTGTCACCGTCACCTTTATTGACCTCCGCCACAAGATCATCCCTGACGTCATTTCTTTACCCGGTATTTTGATGGGATTGGCCGCTGTTTCTCTCTTTAGGCTGAACGGGCTTTCTTGGAAGGATTCACTGATCGGCATGATTATAGGAGGAGGTTTGCTTTATCTTATCGGTGTCAGTTATGAGTGGATTAGAAAGAAGGAGGGAATGGGAATGGGGGATGTAAAACTGCTGGCCATGATTGGCGCATGGATGGGTTACATGGCGTTGCCCTATATCATTCTCCTCTCCTCCCTGACAGGGATTATTCTCGGTGGTGGCTCCCTTCTTCTGACTAAGAAGGATCTTGGGCAGAGAATCCCTTTCGGACCTTTTCTCGTTCTTGGGACTCTGATGACCCTTTTCTTTGAAGCAGAGCTGAAAAACTTATGGTTTTCTTATTTGAATTTGATGAGCCGATAGAAATCAGAAAAGGAGCCTCCACGAAGTTGGATCGGCTCACAACGCTGATTGTTGAAACAACGGAATAGTGGAATGATGGATTCTGGAAAAGCGGAGGAATGGATCGCTGGTTGTTTGTCACTTGAAGACAGTGCGATTAAGTGAAACAACCCCTTTAAGCGTCAACGTTCCAGTCTTCCCTCATTCCGTCATTCTGTGAGTGGGGCAAAATCTTATGCCTCGATAAAAGGCCCAATCTGACCTGTTATAGAATTTTCGAGATGTGATTATTTTGAAACTTCCCTTCTACAGTCTACGAATAGGGATATTCTCCTATTTGACCTTCCTGATTGCCTCCGCCATGCTTCTTATCAATGTGGTTATGGTGGAATTCGCAAAAAGGGATCTTGTCCAAGCCAAGGTGCACTCAGCCCGGCTGTTGACCCGTGCGCTGGAGCAGAGTCTTGTGCAACTGAGTGGTTTCAGACAAAGGGATTTGACAGACCTTGTTTCGAATATTCAATATGAAAAGAGCCTCACCAGACTGCTTGATGAAGGGAGTTTCTCAGGGGCCCTGATCGTAGGTTCCAAGGGACAAACTCTTGTTGTTGCCGGCTCCATAACAAAAGCGAGCACCCTTGACTCATCCCATGCCAGAAGGGCCATGGAAACAGGGATGGGATCGATCGACTACAGTGGAAGCACATGGGGAGTCATCTGGCTGTCCTATAAGGACTTCAGGGTATCGGAACCTGTTATGTTTGAAGGCCGTTCCTTGGGGGGAATCACCATCACAGGTTCACTCACACCCATCTACCAAGCTCTGAGAAAATCTGAAAAAGCTATCCTCTTCTATATTATTCTGGACACGATGTTTATCGTGCTTGTCGGCATATACCTGCTTTCTCGAATCGTGGTAAAACCCATCCATGATCTTCTCCACATGACAGACGCCTACCAGGGAGGAGAGTTCTCCCTCCTCTTCGATGAGACTTCAAGAAATGAGATTGCAAGACTCTCTCGTTCCCTGGGAAATATGCTCAAGCGTCTCGATGAGAACAAGGAAGAAATGAAGACGCATATTTCTTCCCTGGAAATGGCGAACAAAGAACTCCAGCAGGCACAGAACGAATTGCTGAGATCTGAGAAGCTTGCTTCTGTAGGCCGTCTGGCAGCGGGTGTGGCCCATGAAATCGGCAATCCCATAGGAATCATCTTCGGCTATCTGGAACTGATCAGAAAAGGAAACATATCCGAAGAAGAAAGAGAGGATTTCCTGGACCGAATCCAGTCGGAGATCACCAGGATAAACCGAATAATCAGTGAACTTCTTGGCTTCTCCCGTCCCTCCAACGCAGAAGTTCAAGACGTCCACACCCACAATGTGATCCGCGACACAACCAACATGCTGAAGCCCCAGCCTATCTTTGATGAAATTCAAATCGACTTAGCGCTGAACGCTCCCAATGACAGGGTCCGCGCTAATCCCGATCAGTTGCAGCAGGTCCTGGTTAATATTATGATGAACGCTGCGGATGCCCTCTCTGAAAAAGAAGCCGCTGATAATAACGAATTTGAAAAGAGACTCATTGTAGAGAGCGAGAACACGGACCATATGATCGAAGTAAGGCTGATCGACAACGGCCCCGGCATGCCCCAGGAGGCATTACCTCGTATCCTGGATCCTTTCTATACGACCAAAGATCCTGGAAAAGGGACGGGTCTGGGGCTTTCCGTGTCTTACAGGATCGTGGAGGGAATGGGCGGAACCATCAGTATTGAAAGCGCTTTGGGAAAAGGGACGACCATCATCATTAGCCTTCCCCTTTGCCCCGACGCTGAAGAAGTCGAGGAGGAAAAGTAACTGTGGCTGAAAAACGTCTCCTCATCGTCGATGATGAAGAAAACATGCGGCACATGCTTCAGGTGATGCTACAGAAGGCGGGATATCTAGTCCATACGGCAGCCGATGGTGTGGAAGGTCTCGAACAGATGGCCAAACACGACTTTGATTTTGTCCTCTGTGACCTGAGAATGCCCAATATGGACGGAATGGCTTTCTTAGAAAACACAAAGCAGACACATCCGGATCAGACAGTCATCATGATGTCGGCATACGGCTCAATAGATACCGCGTTGGAAGCCATGATGATTGGAGCCTATGATTACATCTCCAAGCCCTTTAAGCAGGACGAGGTTCTCCTCACCTTGAAAAAAGCTGAAGAGAGAGAACGACTCAAAAGGGAGAATGTAGAGCTGCATAACCGATTGACAAAAATCGAACAGAAGTACTCCTTTGGCAATATCATAGCCCGCAGCGAGGCCATGGCCCATGTCTTTGAACTTGTCGAAAAAGTGGCCGAGCACAAGACCACGGTCCTTATCACCGGGGAGAGCGGGACTGGCAAGGATCTGATTGCCAAGACCCTGCACTCCAACGGAAGCAGGGCTTCGATCCCCATGGTCTCCATAAACTGCGGCAGTATTCCGGAAAATCTTCTGGAAAGTGAACTGTTCGGCTATAAGAAGGGGGCTTTCACAGATGCCGTCAAGGATAAGCCGGGGCTTTTCCAAGAGGCAGATGGTGGAACCATGTTTCTGGATGAGATCGGAGAGCTCCCCCTCCCTCTGCAAGTGAAACTCCTTCGAGTCCTGCAGGAAGAAGAAATCTCTCCCCTCGGATCGACAGTGTCAAAAAAGATTGACGTACGCGTCATTGCGGCGACTTCTAGAGACCTTCAAAAGGAGGTAGACGAAAGCAGATTCCGAGAGGATCTCTTTTACCGAATTAACGTCATGAAGATCCATCTCCCCCCCCTAAGGGAAAGACGCGGCGACATCCCTCTTCTCATAGGATATTTTATCAATCATTTTAACCAGAAACTGGGAAAGGACATTGAGGGCCTTTCTTCTCAGGCCATGCCCATTCTCATGGCATATTCTTGGCCGGGCAATATCAGGGAACTGGAAAACGTGATAGAGAGGGCCGTCTTGCTGGGAAAGGGAAGATGGATCACCCCAACGGACCTCCCCCAATCCATCACCTCAGTCCAGCATCCTTCTTCCTCCACTGCGCCGGAGCACACACTCTCCATTAAAAAGGCATCCAAGGCCCTGGAGCGCGATCTGATTCAGAAGGCCTTGGAACTCACGGGGGGCAACCGCTCTAAGGCGGCAAGAATCCTGGAGATCAGCCGCCCCATACTCATCTCCAAGATCAAGCAGTATGAACTCTAGAACCATTATTCATCTTCATCTCCCTCATCACTTCTGTCACTCGTGGTCATCTAGACGGCCAGCTGACAGCTCTCGCAGGCCGTCTCCCCTTCTGAGATCTCCGTATCACAATAGGGCAATAGCCTGCCTCCTCCTTATGTGAGGGAAGGTGTTCATTCTTACGCTTCGGTTCTTTCTCTTCCTTGCCCTCTTTCTGGTTTTCAAAGTTTTTGACGGCCAACTGCAAGACATCCGCCGGATGTATTTGATTGAAGCATCCTGAAGGGACCTGGGAAACCAAACGGAACGCTTTTGCCAAGCAGATCAATTCCTATTTCAGGAGCATTTGGTAGCTTAAAGAGAAGGTCTCGAAGTCGCCACCCGAATTGGTGACCATGCCTGTGCTATAGGCGGCCTTGATCGCGTGGCGACCACCAAAAGGGAAGACAACCGTTCCGCCGACCCTCGAATTCCTTTGTAGGTCGCCGGCCGGCTCACCACCGATGGTACTGCGCCCCCCTCTATAGAAGTTCAGGTCCAGGGTCGCCCAGAAGCCGGGTCTGAACCGCCTCACCAGGTGGAGCTCGCCCGCCACGATCGTCCTCTGCTCCCTGGTCATGCCTAGAAACTCGTTGTTGTCATCGAAGAACCAAGCTCCCAGCTCGAATTCCAGCAACAATTTGGGGGTGAGAGGGATCATGTATCCTAGCTCAGCCTTGACAGCCCAGCGGTTGGTCCCGACGTTGATCAGTTTGTCGGTCTCATAATCGCCGATGGGCGCCAGGATCTTCAGACTCGCCCCTAAGATCGGGTGAGGGTTTGCGCGGAGTTGCTGGAACTCCTCTGCGGTCATGGAGGGCGCACCGAAGAGATTGAACGAAAGGGTTATGCCGAGATCGGCAATGCCGGACACATCGCGCCTCCCAGGCTCTCCCTCTAGGGTACCCAAAGTCGTCCCCCACGTATAGGGTAGCTCGACGATGAGATTTGCGGTACGGCCCCACAGGCTTATCGTCTGCACATAGCCGAGCAGACCTGAGTTGACTTGCGAATCCACTCCAGCAATTGGCAGCGAGGGATCGGTGACGATGTCGCCCGTGGAGTGGGAGTATCCGAGAACCATCACCTTTGTCCCTTTGGGGGCCGGCCAGTAGGCGCGCGGGGAGAGCTCCTGTGCGCTGACAGCGGTTGCCAGCAGGCATAACGCCGCGCAGACTCCGACCGTATAGAATCCGCGTTTCATAGCGCCGATCACGTGGCGCCCGCAGGGCTCTGATAACGCCCGAAACAACAACCGCATTCGTTGTCACCTTTCACAATGTATGTTCAGTCCTGATAGTATTGCGCCTGAAAAATAATGTTGGCGTCTTTACGGACGGTAAAGAAAACGCTTGAATCGGAACTATCCCGACCCTGAGAACCCGCCGTCACCAAAGGCTTCCGCCGCCGCTTAAAGCTATGGCGGGATAAAATGGCGGGACAGGGCCGGCTTTTTGCTCTATTGAAGATCCCTGCAGGCCGTCGGGGCGAGTGCGAAGAAACTGGGAACCCGCTTCGAAGAAGTGGGACTGAGCTGAGCGACTCGAGTACAAAGAATGCGCTCGCCCCGCTAAATCCCTTCGGGTGCGCGAAGCGCAATTTAACAGCGATTTCTTTCGAACTTTCCAGCATACCCGGCCCAGAGGGCCATGTATGCTGGAAAGACGTCAGAAGCTGACGTTACCGGGGGTTCTTGGGAAGGGGATGACATCGCGGATATTAGCCATCCCTGTGACGAACTGGACGAGGCGCTCGAATCCCAGGCCGAAACCTGCGTGGGGCACTGTGCCGAATTTTCTCAGATCCAAATACCACCTGTAATCCTCTGGATCCATATGGGTTTCTTTCATCCTCTGAAGAAGGGTGTCGAAATCATCCTCACGCTGACTGCCCCCGATAATCTCCCCAAACTTGGGCACCAGCACATCCATGGCCCGGACCGTCTTTTCATCGTCATTGACCTTCATGTAGAAGGGCTTAATGACTCTGGGATAGTCCGTTACCACCACCGGTTTCTTAAACATCTTTTCACAGAGATATCTTTCATGCTCCGACTGGAGATCAGTCCCCCAGTC
>Ga0209536_100017104_pt1 | contig 10290 bp, 19 predicted proteins | sample DeeMarSeWOR28_12_FD_187461 | JGI IMG/M metagenome (GOLD analysis project Ga0209536, IMG submission 187461) | Marine sediment microbial communities from White Oak River estuary, North Carolina - WOR-2-8_12 (SPAdes) (version 2) | ecosystem: Environmental > Aquatic > Marine > Intertidal zone >... | reverse complement strand
GCCGAGACCTGCGATCCGGCGAACGACTGCCTGGATTCCTCCACCGAGTACAACCGCCCCGAACAGCTCGTCTTCAACGTGCCCACCGGCGGGGCCTACCTGGTGGTGGACACCTGGGACACCCCCACCACCTTCGACCTGCAGATCCAGTGCGGCGCGGTGGTCGAGGTGTGCGACAACAACGTGGACGACGACCAGGACGGCGACACCGACTGCGCCGACGCCGACTGCGCCATCAACCCGGCCTGCCAGCCGGACGCCTGCACCGCGGCGATCCAGATCACCTGCGGGGGATCGGTCAGCGGGGATACCAACAACGGGGTCATGCGGTTCGCGGACTACAGCTGCTTGAGGCAGAGCACCGAGGACGGGCCCGAGGTGGCCTACGAGCTGAACATCCCCGTGGGCACCGCCGTCACCGCCCGCATGTCGCACGGCGGGGGGGCCGACCTGGACCTGTTCCTGCTGCCGGCGGCGGGCGACTCCTGCGACACCGACGCCTGCATCGATGCCTCGCTGAACTACGGCGATCCGGAGATGCTGGAGTTCGACATGCCCGCAGGCGGGGCCTTCCTGGTGGTGGACACCTACCAGACCGCCACCAGCTTCACTCTCTCGGTATCCTGCGCGACGCCGGTGGAGGTCTGCGACAACACCGTCGACGACGACCTGGACGGGGACACCGACTGCGACGACGCCGACTGCGCCGGTGATCCCGCCTGCCTGGTCGAGATCTGCGGGAACCAGGTGGACGACGATCTGGACGGGGACACCGACTGCGACGACGGCGACTGCGACGGGGATCCGGCATGCCTGCCGCCCGAGGACTGCGAGAACGGCCAGGACGACGATCTGGACGGGGACACCGATTGCGACGACGGCGACTGCGACGCGCACCAGGCTTGCCAGACGCCGGCGGAGGATTGCAGCAATCAGAAGGGTATCCTGGTAACCGCCAATGAGAGATAGCTGATGCAGCATTTGACCTACCTGACCATATATCTAAGCAACTAGGTCAGCAGCTAGCTCATGACATAGATGCCAAAGTGCTCGCTAACCTATTAGAATCTTTAGATAATATAGCAGAAGAGCTCACAGCTGAACATTCTATAGAAAATGTAGAGGTGGATGGTGATCAGGTTAACCTCACTATGAACATTACACCCAAAACACAGATGAATGTTTATACCATCGATTTCAAGATAGATCCCAAAAAGGAATGTCCTCTCTGTAGGTTTGAGGACGTTATAAACGAGCTGGAGGACGCTCAGGATGACCCTGAGGAGCCGTAATAGACCCAGGGTAGGTCCAAGTACCTCCGAGATCATTTAAAGCCCTTAGAGAGGCTCCTATGGCCAAAGTTTCAAACCCCCAATATACCTATCAGAAGCCAGCTGAAGTAATAGTACGTATACCTCAGCCAGACGGTAGTATCATTGAGCTTAGAGGACTGGCTCAAAATATTACACTATCTCAGGAGAGAGATATCGCACCCATGTATGATATAGGCAATGCATATCCTAAAAAATTTACGGCAGGGGCACGTCGAACTCGGTTTACAATAGAAGGAGTTGCTACAAATGAGACCTTTAAAGAGCCACCTAAAGAAAAGGTAATTAAACCAAGCAGATGGACAGATATAATGGAGGATATAGATGAGTGAGCATCCCACAGAATTTCTTAAGAAATGTGAGAGATGTAAGCATATTAAGCAGAATACATGCTGGGCCAGTATGTGTACTAAGGGTCATATGGAACCCTGTTTTGCATGTGCAGAACTTAAAGCTGGTGGTTACGATGAAGTAACAGGACGGTTTATTTCGGGATCAGGTAGAATGGAGCCGTGCCCAGACTTTGAGGAGAATATAGATGATTGAAAGTACTATATATGAGCCCTTACACGCTGTAATGGATGATCTATTAGACCTTAGGAATGGTCTGGTGGAGTATGGATGTAAGGCCTGCACATTAGGATTCCAAGAGGGTCTAAATGGTTGCTGTGTAGCACGAGGTAATCCAGAATCTAGACGAATGATTATAGGTGAGGCTCCAGGCAAATATGAGGATGCTCAATCCTTGCCATTTGTAGGACCTGCTGGGCAACTCATGAATCAGATCTTTGGATCAGTTGACTTTAATATGGATACTGACTGGTACATTACCAATATAGTCCTCTGTAGACCGATAGCTCCAAAGGGTAGCGGTAAGGAGAACTATACACCGCGTATGGAACAAAGGAATAAATGCAGGCCTTTTCTGGATGCTCAACTCAGATTTATACAGCCTCGTATCATAGTTACAATAGGACTACCAGCCACAGAAGCAATATTAAAACAGTTTGGTTACAGTAAGTTCCGTATGGGTGACTTCAGAGGCCAGTTAAAAACTCACAATTTTGAAGGAATAGGGGAAGTTAAGGTCTTTCCAATGTTACATCCAGCGGCTATATTACATGCAAAATCTCAGCCCGAGAAACATCAGCTCTATAGAGAACAGACATGGGAAGATATTCAGAGGCTGCGCCAGATCATAGATGAGGAAGGCTTATGATTGCAAAAGAATTAGAAGGATTTGAAACCACTGCTCATATAAATGATGAGCCAAAAGTTTTAGTATTTCCAGTACCAGATAGACATCGCTACAGATATAGCGAGGTCACTATACGTGGAAAACAGTTTCTTGCTAAGAAGTCTTGCAGAAGCTGTCATGGTACTGCCATAGTTGGCTATATGGCAGCAGACAAGGCTAAGGGTATACCCCGTACAGCAATCCGTTGCACATGCCTAATCGAACAAAAGGAGAAGGATTTAGATGCCACGCAAAAAGAAGACAAGTAAGAACGTAATTAATTTCCCAACAACACAGAATAATGCACCTGTGCCTACCAAAGAGATTGAACAAAAGGTAGAGAAGGGTAAGAGTAAGGTTCTGGAGATTATCGACAAGAACCGCAAGCAAGGCCTAGAGAAGCTTGAACGATGTATTGGTGACTATGACTGTAGGCCAATGATCACAGGAGAAGATAAGAAGGAGTTTAACGAAGGCATGCTTAGGGATGTCGAGGCAGGCATTAGAGCAGCATTTGTTACCCTGGAAGCACTTAATAACCTAGTGGAAATGATTCGTCATGACCTAGTGGGTATGATCCAGAATATTGAGGGTCTGTCAGTTGCTAACTGGCAATCATCAGCACATTTACAAACATTACTTGCTCTATTAAAGGAGAAGGAAGTTGTAGATGAAACTGAGCTCAAAGCAACCTGGGAAAAGGTTGTAGCTTCACAGATAAAGAAGAGTCAGGCAGATATGAAGGCAGCTGAAGCTGCAGTAGATGCGGCAGAGCCTATTGAACCCGAGTCGTCAGACTAATATGGCTACCTACAACGAACTCTAGCTTGGTAATACCAGGCTCAGATCGCAGTACATTAGCCAAAGTTTCAGCTATCTCTGTTACTGACCTTTGATGTAAGCTCTCGATGCCCGGGACAACTACCTTCCTGGTGGTTTCCTGGGGTTGAAGCCCCATCTCTTGATCTACTAGATCCTGCTGTGTCTTTGCTCTCATTGCCAAGTCTCCTTAGTTTTAATAATGCGGTATCTAACCGTTTTTGAACTGTCTTCCGCGTATGTTGTACGATACGACTGATTTCCAATATAGATTTTTCTTCTCTAAAGTGCAAGAAGATTAAATATCTTTCATAGGGAGATAGTGCTGAGAGAGGAAATATCTTTGTACCATGTAGTAAAAAGTTAAGATCTAGCACAAATTCAGGCTTCTCCTCTATAAAATAGTAGTAAGAATAATGGTTAACTACCTGTGATCTCTGGACTAGCCAGTCCCTTATTCCCCATGTCACTCGACGTGTAATATAACTCTTAAAGCTACTCTTCTGTGGCCGTTGATCAAACTTATTCTCATACTGTATATACAGGAGAAAGAACTCCTGCTTAATATCAGCCAGCTCATTATCTATACAAATATTATTCAGTTCTTCTATAGTCTTTCTAATTGTAGTGTGTGCCCAGATTAGAGAAGCATCACTAAACATTACCTGATGATCACGTAAATAATTAGCATCAAGAGCAGATTGAATTACTCCAAAGAGCTCGGAGATAAAGATCTCTCTATCGACTGGAATAGACATTATTCCCAATGAGGGAGAGTTTTCTTATATTTCTTATCTAACTCATTTATATAGCCCATTATGGGTACCCCCATCTCCTTGAAAAACTTATCAGCTTTGGTACCGGGTCGACCAACGATAGCTCTGAGTTTCTTAAACTCATTTGGATAGTATTTTTTAAAGCGTTTAATTGCTGTTCTTCCTTTAGGGTCCAGCATGCCTTTAACTTCTACCCATAAAGTTCCTACTTTAAAGTCTGGACAATATGAGACTGTGCCTCGTTTGATACCATGTTCTATAAAGGAAAAAACCTTAGGTTCATACGTCCAGGATTTATTTTGTGAATTAAACCATCGAGCTATATTTGCTTCCCAATTGGATCTAAAAAACTGATTAAGATCTGCCCGCTTACCAATAACAGATCGCTTGTTCTTCTTCTTGGTGATAGGTTTTCCATCTAATTCAGCCAGCTTTCTAGTAACAGCATTACGAGACTTAGCAAGTGCCAAGCTAAGCTGGTTCATTGTCATATCTTCACGATGTTCTTTGAGATAGTCTGTTTCTACTGGAGACCAAATGACTTTATGGAATCGCATGACATTACCCTTTCTTAAACTTAGCAAGGGCAGCCCGTGATTTAGGACCAAAGTCTCCGTCGATGCGGCCCTCGTAATGCTGGTGCATCTTTAGTACCAACTGCATATAAGTTGCAACATTCGTACGTAATAGGTCAAGATCTGTTTGCATGCCAGGACAGGTCTTTTGTAACCTTTTCCTGCCTTTGCTATCGATCTTATAACCTGTGCCTTCTAATTCACGATGGCCAACTACCTTGTCTGGAGTAAGACCAAACTCTAGGCAGCGCTTACCAAGATGACACTGGAGAGCCTTGAGGTGATTAGCTGAAGGACCATAAGTATCCTTCTTTGTTTTTTCATCTGTGACTCTTAACATCATTGCTACTGCAATGCTTTTTGAATTATAGCCCGAAGCATGCCAGGAGATTTCTTCGAATGGAAGTGTATGATAAGGCTTACCATCAGGCATAATTACATCATGATAAGTAATAGCTGGAAGTCCTGAAGAAGATATATGATTGATCTCAGTAGTACCATCAGCTAACTTGAGATAACCCTGTACATCATAATGATTCAGCTGGAGCATAGTCCAATCCCTGTCCGTGCAATGCACGACGATCATTTTGATCTTGTCTAGAGACCTCTTGCTATACTTTTTGCTAGCATGTCGCATGAGGCTCTTAGTGAGATCTGTGATCTTCACATCGGGACCTCCTCTAAAGAGATCTAGCTGCTTACTTCCAGGGTCGTCTTTATCCATTTTTTTTGAGCTCCTTGAGCTTCTTATATCTCCTTCTTCGATAGGACCTTGCAATTTTAAGGTCCCTTTTATGTTTTTCAGAGGCAAGGAATTCTTGACGTTTAACCTTGGCTTCTGCTTTCTTTTCTTCAACCAGAATTTCCACCAACTCACGTTCTTTTTCCTCCTCTATTATCCGCCTTTCCTCTGCATGATCTTCATTATACTGTTCTAATTCTTGATTGGCTACTTCAATCTTATCTAGAATAAGCTGTTCATTAATCTTACGGAGTTTAGAATAAGGAATTTCTACATAACAGTATCCTGCATCAAGAGCAGCTTCTTTCTTGGCTGCATCTCTACCCTTAAGAGCCTGGAACTGATCTACTGCGTTATCATAATTACCATCAAAAGCCACAGGAGTATAATGTTGTCTACCATGACATTCGATAACAATCCTAAGCTTAGGGATTACCCAATCAAAGTGATGAGACGAGTCTTTATATGATGTATTTACTCGATTAACAGGATATTCCTGATAGATTTCGTGATGCTTAAAGGCAACGCTAGTACGTAAACAATTACCTACTGCCATATGAAGCTTTGAAGCTCCCTCTCGGTACTCCCATTGGAATCTACTATTCTTCATACTTAAACCACTCCGTTCGTTCCTTCTTAGTATCACAGAAGAGAGGATCATTGACAAGTTGTTCCCACATTTCTTGGGTAAAAATAAGGCTTTCTGTTTGGTAAGCCTGTTCCTCTACTGTTTGATAAAGGTCAGCAAAATGAGACATAACTAGACAGTTAAGCTCACGTTGTCGGATAGTATTTGGAGTCTCTAATCCATTTTCCTCATAGATTAGGCCCTCAAATCTTACTTTCCAGGTAGCCATAACCTCCCTCCTTCATGCATGCGTTTACGTATATCTAAGAGCCCCTTTTCTTCAGCAAAAGCGGCCAAATCTTGTGCTAAATTATCATCATCAATAAACTTACAATTAGCAAAGACATCCGTTGAAAAATCTACATTATTTAGAACTACCTCTTCAATATACGTCTGACCATTGTGAGGTCCTCTCCTACAATGCATCACAATAAACTCTCGTAGCCCATAGCCAATAGTTCCAAGGTGCAACATATGAGAGTTCCCCGGTAACGGGAAGATATTAGAGTTCTTCAGACTGAATCGCATCAGTCATTACCTCCTCTTTTTCTTCCTTTTTTGGACGATTATCATGCTTCCCCTCAAGAGTATCAAGTAAATAGTCATAATCGCTTGCTGCTAGGTCTCTAGCATAGTGCTGTACCCGAGGCTCAATAATATTCTCACACTGGACACAGCGCATGAATTTATAGCCTACAGATCCTGGTTTGGGTGGTACCTCTTGACCTAATACCAGATTATGGTTTACAGCAAAACGATAGAGAGTAATCTCCTCGAACCACTGGCACCCACATTTCTGACAGGTCACGCATTCCATATCTGCTTCTTCCTTGGCCTTAATAGTCATTGCTTGAGCCCTCTCAAAATCACTGAACTTCATGTTATTCTCCTTCTTCTTCAGCTTTCTCTTTGTCAGTCTTAGCTTTCTTTAACTTAACTTCTCCTGTATCTTCGTCAACTTCTACGTCAACCTCAAGATTAACAGGTTCATTGGCATCATCTTTCAAAATCATAACAGTCTTACCAACTTTGTTTTTAATCTTTAACATTAGATCATACACCCCCTTTGAAATGGACACTTTGTGCACTGTTCTGTTACCGATGGAAAAGAGTAACCTTTCTCAATCATCGTGATGACCTGCTCTAGAGTTTTTCTAACTCTTTGAGCCACGTTAACTTCAATCTCTAAATACTCCCTCTGAAAACCACCCCTAGGACTCATTATCAGGTGTTCTACACCAATAATTTCACTACCTAGAGACTCAGACACGAGCCATAGAAGTCCTCGTACACTAAGATCATTATACATTTGAGACACAGAAGTCTCAACATCATCTATATAGACTATAACAGGCTTCTGTGTCAGTTTAATTATAGGAACAATTCCCTCGATTACATGGCTACTTAGTTGACCTGTTACTGGAACATCAACGTAGCCTATTCCCTCCTCGGGAAGATATATATCATTGTACCAATGCCGCAAAAAGGTGAGTACGTACTCCGAAGTCCTCTTTGCAGTATCAAGCTCATCTCTGTTGGTTACATCTATATCTTTAAACACTGCCTTATCAACATGATTTATTATCTTTCGCCATGTGGATTTAAAGTGTGTCTCATTGGCTTGTATGTAGCACATCTTAATAATATCCTCTGCAACACGTAACTGTTTTGTTACAGGTTTCTTCTTACCTGTCTGTAAGAATTGGAAATAGGCTGGACATTCTGCCATAGCCTTAATATTATTAAGATTTATCTGCACCTGCCGTTGTCTCCACCTTGAGTTTAATAAAGTTAATCTGTTTCTCTTCAATCAACTTCTGCAAAGCTCTTTGATCCTTGCTTAATCTACAACGGTTTCCAGTCTTGATATCAATAAAATCTATATGCCCTAGTACACCCTCATCTGAGAATTTAATACATACAAAATCAACAATGTTCCCAAGAGGTATAATTCTATCATAGGATGCATGCAACTGTAGGTATCCTATGAGCTCACCTAGGGCACCCTTATGAGTATTACTACTAGAGGTAATACTCTGGAGTACTTTATTAGGAAGCGCTGCCATCTCGTCCTGAAGTGGTTTAAGATTGACATTTACCTGTGGTGGAGGCATGGTAGGTGGCTTAGGATTGACATTTACTCTTTTATGAGTGACAAGTGCTAATGTAATATTAACGGTAGCTAATGCCACCAGAGCCACCAATAACCACTCCATTAAAGAACACCACCTATCATAAAGCCAAGCATCCATTCCCTGCGATCATTCAACATATAAGTAAAGTGTGGTCCAATCCATAAGTTACTGATAATAGGTATAAATTCTCCCATATTATATAGAACTGGAGTAAGGCCAACACCTGCACTACCAGCTAAGTCCATAGAAATTCGTGGAAATCTCCATGCTAGATCGTTCTTTGTTAAGCCATATCCCATAAAAGACATACCCAAAGAACCACCTGTGCTAAACTTACCAGTGCCTTTAAATCCTAATAGAATACCTATATCTAAATGAGGTGCCCACCAGTGAAAATGAGGTGCTGTTTGATCATCTATTACTACGTTATAGTCAGTGATCTCAAGCTTACCAACTCGTTTACCCTTATCATCTAGTTCCCACATGTTGAAGTAGTGATTAATAGCTCCTGAAGGAGTAATTGTCTCCACTAACTCTCCTGCATAGGTAAGATGCAGATTATATGAGAATTCAAAGGGAATACTGTCTGCCATGCCAGGTTTTGGTAGAAAAAGACACTGGGCATCTAGTCTAAAATCCTGGTACTTAGCTCCAACCTGCTCAACAGGTACTAATGTTCTGTCATCAATTGCAGCATAGAGCATACCGGTTTCAAACTTATCACCCTTGGTCTTAGGACCCTGAACATAAATAACTTTACCTTTACCCTTAGATTTCTTCATAGCTTCATACTTAGCCACAAGTTCACCATATCTAGTGATCTCAGCATTTCTTGCATTAATCTCATCTTCTAAAGCCTTCTCAAGTGAATCAGCATAGGCTTGTGCGTTCCCAAATTGGGTATGAGCACGTCCAATCTCCAGCTTAGATTCCATAAGCTGCTTATTAAGCGCACTATTTGCTATTCCTAGCTCTCGCTTGTCCCATGCCATCTTTCCGAGAAGTCCTAGTGCAGCAGCTAATGCTACAACTAGTCCGACTAGTGTTAGATTTACCTTATTCATCTGTTATCCTTGCCATTTTGGTTGCCATGAACCATGTTTTGGATGTGCGCTTAGGATTCTTTTAAGAAACTTAGCTTTGGCACCACATTTTTCACATGGTTCTTTAGTTACTTTATCTGCGAGCTTAACATTTTTAACTTGCTCACAGCCACACTTCTTACACTTATATTCATACTGCATTATTTGTGTTCTCCTAGTCCCATACAGGCGACCCAGTCGGGCACATGCCTTCTTGTATACTTGAGGATATGAGTCTTTTCACCCAAGTAGTAGTTACGGTAAGCACTTCTACAGTCTGTGTCATCTCTATAAAGACTTGGCATACATTGTGGACGAGGTACAATTTCGTCTGGCCACGTCACGTGATTAATTACTGTAACACACTCAGTAATTAACCACTCACACTTGTGTTTCTTGCCATATCGGTAGGTATATTCCTTACAAAGATGAAAACCAAGTTGTTGTAACCACCCAAAATTAGTCTGATTAGCTGCTGCCCATTGAACACAGGGATGGTTCTCATGAGTACTAGCATAAAGCCAACTATCATTCATACCATTAAGATGCAGTGCTGTTGATAATATCTGTGCTGTTTCTAGTATCATTTTTACGACATGTTTATCACAATGATATTGAGCACACAGTTGAGGATCACTATCCAAGTAGAAGATATTCATTTTATGCCTCTAGTATTTTCTTAGCTTCTCGTTGCCAATCCTGGGGTGGCCACTCCCCAAATTCTTCATTGTATTTAGCATTTGGAGCATTAGGTTTCCAGCCCTTATCTAAAGCTTCTTGAACCCAATCGAAATAAATTGCTTTCTTGCCTGCATCCCCGTCATTTATTTTATTCTTCTCATTTACTGCATCAGACGCTACCTTTTCCACAGACACACATTTAAAGTCTGAACTAGAAGGCCAAAAGTCTAGCCAAATAGTCTCTTTAAATGCTGTTACTTTATTCTTAGTAATCTCAAACTCAA
>Ga0209536_100017102_pt1 | contig 10292 bp, 9 predicted proteins | sample DeeMarSeWOR28_12_FD_187461 | JGI IMG/M metagenome (GOLD analysis project Ga0209536, IMG submission 187461) | Marine sediment microbial communities from White Oak River estuary, North Carolina - WOR-2-8_12 (SPAdes) (version 2) | ecosystem: Environmental > Aquatic > Marine > Intertidal zone >... | reverse complement strand
TTGGGCCTGGAGTAACTCATCTTGTACCTGCCATTGCCACTGCGAATGCTGATTCTATTCCGTTATTAGCTATTGGTGCTCAAATCGGTAGGATGTTTGAAGATACGGGTATTCTGCAAGGTGGAATAGATCAAATTGCGTTGATGAAACCAATTACTAAAGCCCAAATACAAGTAGAAGAACCCCATGAGATACCTCGAGCTATTCAGAAAGCAATTAAAATCGCATTATCTGGGAGAAGAGGTCCTGTATATCTTGAATTTAGGGAAACTGCGTTGGTGAGAAAATTAAGGGAAGAGGATATTAAAAAAGTTTTGAATCCGAATGAATATCGAGCTATAAATAGATCACCCGGCAACCCTGAAGATATACAGTTAGCAGTTCGAATCTTAAAAACCGCTAAAAAGCCGTTGATCATAGCTGGTGGAGGCGTAATTGCCTCTGAAGCCTCAAATGAACTAACCCTTTTATCTGATACCTATAAAATCCCTGTGGGGACTACTATTAATGGGATAGGCTCAATTGGGAGTGATAAAAAAACATTCTTGGATTCATATTTAATCAATGCTTCATACCGAACAGCTGCTATTGAAGCAGATGTGGTGTTATCATTTGGGTGTAAATGGGATTATTCTATTTTTTATGGAACACAACCTCTTTGGAATCAAGACCAAAAAATAATACAAGTAGATATTGATCCTAAAGAAATTGGGAAGAATAGGCCAATTAAAGCTGGGATAATAGGTGATTGTAAAGCGATTATCAACCAATTATTAATTGAAATGGAAGAAAACCTCCCAAAAAATAAATTGACAGAATGGACAGAATGGAACGATTACTTACAAGAAATTAGAGAAACACAGTTAAACTCTAATTTAAAGATACTAGAATCTAAAAAATTACCTATGAAACCTGAAAGACTCGTTTATGAGATATTTGATTTTATTCCTAAGGATGCACAAATTATTTTGGATGGCGGTGATATTGTAGTTTTTTCTTACAAATTTATTAATCATAAACCACGTTCACCAAGATCGACATTCTTTCCCATTTCAATGGGGCACTTAGGCGTTGGAATTCCATATTCAATTGCTGTTAAAATGGCAAAACCGGAGAAATTAGTTATTTGTTTAACTGGGGATGGAAGCTTCTTATTCAATATTCAGGAATTAGAAACAGCGGTAAGGTTAAAGTTGCCAATAATCATTCTGATTGCGAATAATTGTGCATGGGGAATGATTAAGAGTAATCAAAAAAAGACCTACAAAAAAAGATATTGTGATGTAGACTTCCCATTAATTGATTATTCTGATATTGCCAAAGCTTTTGGATGTTATGGAGAGCGAATTGAAAATCCAGATGAGTTAAGAAATGCAATACAAAGAGCAATAGATTCTGGAAAACCTGCAGTATTAGATGTTGCTATTGCGTTTGAAACTCCAACCCCGATGAGATTTTTAGCTCAATATAAAAAAAACAAAGGATTGTTTGGATTAGAATAAATATTATTATAGAAAAATACATCAAGAGAGATAAAATAATGAAAGATAATTTTCTAGAAGGAAAGGTGGCGCTAGTTACAGGTGCTGGTAGTGGATTTGGACGTGAAATGGCGATTGCATTCGCAAGTAAAGGGGCAGATTTAGTTTTAAATGATATTAATTTATTAGCTATTAGTGAAACAAAAGAAATCATTAATAACTTGTTTAGCGTTGATATTTTAGTAGTAGAAGCAGATATTTCCGATGAAGAACAAGTTAACAAGATGAGTAAAGAGGTGTATCAAAAGTTCAGTAACGTTTTTCTAATAGTTAATAATGCCGGGATTAGAGGCGGCTCTTCTTCCCTTAAAACTAAGACTGCCGATTATGATAGGGTTATGGATGTAAACGTAAAAGGAGCATGGAATGTAACTAAAGCATTTTACAAGAAAATGAGAAAACAGAAATTCGTCCCTATTGCTGGAAAAATTATAAATATAACCTCTTGTGCAGGTACAGAAAGTGGGTTAAATCCCTTTATTGGGATGTATAGTGTAAGTAAAGCCGCTCTTATTGCTTTTACAAAACTGTGGGCCCTTGAACTAGGTTCAAATAATATAACTGTGAATGCAATCTGCCCTGGGATCTTTCTTACTCCCATTTACAACAACGATCCCGATTTCATTAGAGAATGGATTAAATTAAGAAATATAAAAATTCCATTGGATGCTATTGGGGAACCTAAACAAGTTGCAGACATTGCATTATTTCTTGCTTCACCAGCATCGGATTATATGACAGGTCAGAATATCATAGTAGATGGTGGGATGACGCTTAGTATTAATAAGCTATAATCCACCATTCCTAACTTAAGTTTATTAATTTCTAAGTTTTGCATCCAATTTTGAAAGTGACTTAATTGTTGGTTCTAATACCTTTTTTTCACCTCGATTATCATCTTGAAGAAGGAAAGTAGCTGAGATTGTGGTAGATGCCATAAAGAAAAAAATACTTGAAATAATTACTAGCACCTCAAAGTCAATGAAAGTTGAGAGCATAGTACCAATTGGTATAAAAACTATTGATGCTAAAGAACCAAAAGTATTTAGGAGTTGATATTTGAATGTTTTCCATTTCTCATTTATAGTTAAACTCGCAGTAAAAGATGTATAGGTAAAATTTGCAATACTAGCTGTAAAAAAGAGTAAAAATTTTAAAATCAAAACGATTGGAAAATTAGAAAATATGAGGGAAATCATTAGAAAATTATACAAAATTAATCCTGAAAACATTATTTTCCTCTTTTCATATCTTTTGCATAAAAATTGTGCAATAAAATTACCAAGAAATTCTCCTAATATAAAAATAAAATAGATAGAACTATAGAATATATATTGAGATTCACCAAATTTATCCCAAATCCAAGAACTAAATAGGAATATAAAGATAGCATCTGACGAACCAAGAAAGTATGATATATACATTGAGACCATTAAATTTTTCTCCTTTTTTTGATTCTGTTTTTTCTTCATGTTAACCTTCTCAGGAACATTATGCTCATACTCAAACAGAATTAATAGTAATTTCTTTGATAAAACAATCACGATTACAATCAAAAAAATTGAGATAATCAATCCTCCTACAAAAAAAAAGTTCCAAAATTGTATTGAATATAAATTAAAAAAATTCAACCTAAAAAATAGGGAGATGACCAAAAAACCACAAATTCGAGACGTTTTAACAATAAAGATTAACCTGTCTTTAATACTTTCAGACTGTTTACTAATACTTAGGAAAAAATTAATCATAATAGTTCTTATCATAGATATTGAATATAGGTAGATAACTAAAAACAACACAAATAGATAAGGAATTTCTTTGAATAGAATAAAGATTAAAAAACCTATACCTAAACCGCAATTTGAAGCGATTAGAATGATTTTGCGATGAGAATTTTTTTTTACATACTTCTCATAAAAAAATCCTGTTAATGGGGTAAAGAACGTAAAGATATATGCGATTAATTGCAGGAACCCTAATAAGGTTCTATCAATGTTAAGAACATTGAAATAGAACACAGGAATAGAATTAAGATAGTAGTACTCAAAAATTGACAATGTAAAGTATGTAAGAAAAAAACCTAGGATTGTAATTCTCTTATTAAATTCCATCTATCTTCCCATAAACTATTAGAATCATTGATATCAAAAAGTTAAAATTTATGTTCTTAAAGTTCAACCTTTTCTTTTTAAGAACTGTCTATATTCTAATATCAATGCTTTGAGTAGATTTTGAATTTAATCTATAAAAAACCAATAAAGGATTTGTTTTTCAATAGTGTGAGCTCTTTAAAGAGCTAAAATTATAGTATTATTTCCCACGCCCTTTATTTGCTCGAATACTGGGTCTTGTTTTTTCAGATCCCCATCCTTTCTTATGCAAACCTCTAGCTCTTTTTCCAGCAGAAGTTAAACCTCGAGTTACTCTCTTTTTATGCTGAGATTCGCAGATCCAGTTTATTTTTGGATCAGATTTAATAACGGGGTGGTTTGGATCAACTATGATTACTTCATAATACCAATGTTTACCATCGGAATAAATTTTGTATGAATTTAAGATTTGCATGTTTGGATATTTTCTTTGAACTCGTTCTTCAGCAACCCATTGTAAATTCTTCCCCGTTGTGTATTTAGAAACACCTAAAGCTCTTGGTTTCCTCCCCCGTTTTGGTCTTACCTTATGCATTCCACCTTTTCTTATTCTCACTCTTATAACAGCATAACCTTGTTTAGCCTTATATCCTAACTCCCTAGCGCGATGGATTTTTGTCGGTTTTTCCACTCTTTGAATAGCTTTACCTTTTCGGTATTCAATTCCTCTATTCCAGTGGGAGGACTGGTATCCTGTTTCATGTTTTTCAAATGTCTCTTTAATATATTTATAAGCCATAATAAGACACTCACTTACTAATGTTAAATAAAAATGAACATATTTTATTATTTTTATGGTTATTAAGTGTTGATCATAAATTCTCCAAATAATTTTTTATTTTATTAGCAATCATAATACTAGCTTGAATTTGTGTTTCTTTGGTTTGACTCCCAATATGCGGTGTAAGAATCAAATTTTCTTCACAATTACACATCTCTCTATCATTTAGAGGCTCCTCTCTATAAACATCTAGTGCTGCTCCCCCAATTTCCCCCGCTTCTAATGCTTTTAATAATGCTTTCTCATCAATTAGATTTCCTCTTGCTGTATTAATAATTAGGTCATCTGCATCCATTAATCCCAAATTTCGTTCATTTATTATATTTTCAGTCTCTACAGTGGAAGGAAGGTGTAAAGTTATAATTTGCGACCCCTTAATTAAATCATCGATAGTGTTAAAAACAGTATACCCAAGGTCTTTAGCTTCCTGAATTATATCGGGGGCAATGTCATAAACTCCTATTTCCATTTCAAAGGCCTTACATCTTGTTGCTACCTCATGACCAATATTTCCAAAACCTATCAAACCGATTTTCTTTCCTTTAAGGGTTGTCCCCATATATTTACTCTTATTCCAATTTCCACAATGCATTGTCTCATCAGCTTTTGAAATGTATCTCACTAGACTCAATAATAATCCTAGCGTTAATTCTGCCACTGAAACAGATGGTGCGTTTGGTGTATTAAAAACTTTAACATTTAACTCTTCTGCTTTCTCTAAATCAATATTATCTAAACCTACACCGGCTCTTCCTATTACTTTAAGATTCCTAGCACGTTCTAAGATCTCAGCGGTGATCTTTGTTCGGGAGCGAACGATTACAGCTGTAAATTTCTCAATTTCTTCTTTCAATTCCTCTTCATCAATTTGATAGTTTTGTACAACTTCAAATCCACTATCTTTCAGTATTCTAATACCATCATCATGAATTCTGTCTGCGACAAGAACTTTCATTTTACTTACTAACCAATAATTTTATTACATACGTTAATTATTCTTTAATCAAAAATTTTATGCTATTAGATTTGTTAATGAAACAAAAGAAAAGGAATAATAACAAGGAATCTGACCCTCTTATAACCAAAGAAAATGGTTTAACATTAACTTATAAAAAAAATCAATTCAATGAATATTTTCCCACACTCTTAGAAGAAATCACTGGAAATAAAAAAAAAGTTAGAATAGAATCAATTGAAAATGACCTTAATCCCACTTCAATGAATCTTACTCACCCCATACCTAATGAATTAATGCAACCTGGGGCAATAGATTTTATAAGAAGATGTTCAACTAAAGAGGAAGCCATAAGTATTTTAGATTTTTTATTGAAAAGAAGAGAAATAACTAATCCCGATTATCTCGCTATTAAAGAAGAAATCTCAGAAGAGGGCGGATTAAATAGATTTATTAGTAAACATGGAGGATATAAGCCCCCTGGATATTATGAACTCAAATATCGAAATTTAATGAAACAGAAAGAGAAAAAAGAATAAGATAATCTGAAGTTGGGTAATATTTAGTATCATAATCATGTTTTACGAGAAGAAAAATGATGAACTTATGACAATAAGAACTAATGCTCTTAGTTATGATTCTTGTCGCCCCAAACTGATTTTTTCTCTTATAAACAATTAACTATAGAAAAAATTATTCTTTGGAAAAACCCTCTAATTTTTGTTTAAATTCCAAACCTTTTTTGGTTAAAAAATGTTCCTTTTTCTCTATTCTAATCAAATTTAATTCCAATAATACCGGAATCCTCCCTTTAACGCAAGAAAGTGGTAATCCAGAGAATAATTTTATAGTCTCATAATTCTTAGCACCCTTATCTATGGCTAAAAGAATCTCAATTCCCATATAACCTAAAAGAATTTTAAGCTCTTCCTTAGATTCTTCCCCATTTTGCATAATTAAACCATTTTTTAAGTTCCTAATTGTATTCGAATAAAATTTATGTTAAGAACCTCGATCCTCGCGATCAGATTCTTTTGGCAATAATTTCCTCATCCATTCCGGAAAAGCAGTGGTTATTTGTAAGTTTGTTTTTAAAACAATATAGGTTTCGTTATTATAATTTATTTCCTCTATTACATTGTATTTTTTAAGAAACTCGATAATTTCCATTAATGAATCAAGAGTTTTTTGAGACACTAATTTTGGCAATTTATCTTTTGAAATTAAACCGTTTCTTAATTCAGAAAGAACGTTATACTTTTTAGGATCAGCCATTATTTTAAATAATACCAAGGTATCCTTCTTCAATTGTTCCTCTGTCTTTTTTTCATACTCACTGTAATATTCTTGAACTTTTGGTAAAAGTAAATCAATTAATTCTGGTTTATCGTCGATATATTCTATTACACTATCTGGGGGAATTCTTTCAGCATTTACTTCTTTTAATAGAAGTACATACTTTTCCACTAAACCAATTTGGTTGATAAATATAAATTGTCTCTCAACTAAAGTCTCTATTATGTAGTCAAAATCTTTGTTAGGAAAATTTTCAATGAACCATTCCCTTAACCATTCTAAGGATACTGGACCCTTTGATAATCGTTCTAAAGTTTCAAAGATATAGCTCTCATTTAATAAGATTGCTATTTTTTCTTCTTCTGTCTTCTCCCTGATAACTTCAATAATATGCCAATAGGTTGTCTTTAACCATTCTCTGATTAAAGATTCATTTTTGATAATTGTATCTCTATCATCTTCATGGTAATTGATGTCATTAATATAAAATGCCGTGAATATTTCTTCATTTGCTTGAAGACGTTCTGAGAATTCAATACATAAATCAGATATTTCTTCTTCAAGCTCTGGGGAGACTTGTTGATCCAAAATTGTAGAAACCATAAGCATTTCTTTATTCCCACGAGCCCAGTCAGAGTGGATTTCAAAATAATAATTCATCGATTTTAAATTCTCAAAGGAATGGGTAAAAAAGCCTTCATTATACAAATCCATAATATTAGCAATTTTGCCCGATAGTTCCTTATCTAAGGCATTTTTTGGGTGCGAATAAAATACCGACGGCCCTATTTTACGATGAAAATACGACAATGCTACGGTTGTTATCAATTAATGAATCTCCACTGCGTTTTTGATATCTATTCCACGGAATAGCAATATTATTAAGTTAAACCGAAAATAACCTAATATTAAAGATTATATATTATTAAAGATAAATAAATTTATCTTAACTCTACCTCTAATATCATTAGGCAATTAAAACAAGTACTTATCTTACATGAATTTAATGTAAATAGGTTAAAAACCGATTCAAACAATGTCTACCATAAAACTAGTTGGGTTTGATTTGGATGATTGTTTATTTAACTCTAGTGGATTATCCGAGAGAGCCCGCATTAAAGGAATAGAAGCTATGATAAATTTGGGCTTAGAGATTGATAGACAGGAAGCAGTTAAAATTATTAAGGAAATAGTCCAAGAGTATGGTTCAAATTCTTCCAAACATTATGACTTTTTTATACGAAGATTAAATCAAATGAAGGATAGGGGAGAAAAAGTCTCATATAACGAACAATACAAATATATCGCAGCAGCAGTTATGGCCTACCATGAAGAAAAAGTCAGATCAATTAAATTATATGATGATGTGGAAGGATGTTTAAAAAAGCTAATGCAACTTTCCGTAAAAACAGCCGTTATTACAGATGGGATTCCAATAAAACAATATGAAAAGATTTTAAGGCTAGGAATTGATAAATATTTTGATCTAATCATTATATCAGATGAGATTGGAATTAGGAAACCTAATCCAGAGCTGTTTAAATACGCGTTGAAGAAATTCGCCGTAAAAGGAACAGAAACAATATACATTGGGAACAGAATCGATATGGATATCCATCCCGCGAATTTAAGTAACATTTACACTATATATATTAATCGGGGGGGGAAATATGATCCCCTAAATTCCACACTCATAGAAAAAGGGGAGTTTAAACCAAATTTTGAAATATTAAATTTGAATGATATATTTGAAATTATCGAGCAAATAAATAAAAAAAACATATCAAATCATTCCTAGAAATGAAAGTAGCATGTATTCAGTCACGTATCCATCAAAGTAGAGAAAAATGTTATCTTGAAGTTGAACACCTTTTAAAGCAGTTACTCAACATACACCGTAGTTGTGAAATTGTTTGTTTGCCTGAACGCTGGGTTCCTTTTTCTCAAAATTCATCAAGAAATTTTCAAAATGAACGAGGTAAAGATTATTCTTTCATTAAAAATCTCGCAAGTAAATACAGTGTTAAAATTATTTCGGGGGGGATTTGGGAACAGAGAATAAAAGTAGAAAAACCAGTTATTACTTGTTATTTTTTTGATGAGAATGGGGATGAGATCGGTCGACAAGATAAAATCCACCTATATTCTCATGAACAAGAGCAATTCCAAGCATCCAATGAGTTAAATTTATATAAATTGAAAGATTCGAAATTCTTTGCCATCCTTATCTGTTTCGATATGGCTTTTTTTGAAACCCCTCGATTAGCTGTAGAAAACGGTGCAGATATTTTATTTTCCCCCACTCAAATAAGGGAAGATGGAATATCAAACTGGGAGGTATATTTAAAGGCTCGTGCACTTGAAAATCGTGTACCAATCGTAGCTTGCAATGCTGTTGGCAATTATCTGAAAAGAAAGTTTCCAGGAAATAGTAAAATTATATCCTTTTTAAAGGGGAATGTATCGCCATCTAAACTGAAACTTGTCGAGGGTCCATATGATTCAAGTGGGTTTATAATTGATGATATTGATTTAGAATACCCTCAAAAACTCCGAAAAATACGCTTAAGTGAAAAAATTAATATGAAAGATATTGTAATTAAAAAAGTAAATACATATTAATCTTTAATAAAGATGAAGAATCTGAAAGAGCTACAGAAAGTATTATTTTTGGGTTTAGAAGAAGGAGGAAAAACCTCAATCTTACTACTTTTAGATAGGAAATTTAGTCTATTACCTACAGTTAAGCCTACAATTAAAGCTAAAAGATCTTTTTATACGGACTCCTTATTAGGAATACATATTACAAGATGGGATTTAGGGGGACAAAGTATATACAGGAAGATATATCTTGATGAAAAGACCAAGTATTTCACTGAAATGCAATCTATCTTCTATGTTATTGATATTCAATCAAAAAAAAAATTTGAAGAAGCTCTAAGTTACTTAAAAGATGTGGTTAATATTGTTAATTCTAATCATCTAGAGAATTTCCAGCTCTTAATTTTGCTCCATAAATTTGATCCTGATATTAGAAAAAATGAGGTGGTACTTGAGAATCAGAGAGCATTAGAAAAAGAGATTAAATCCCTTGTGGGAAATCTTAAACATACCATATATACAACCTCAATTTATGATGAAACGACACTTTTAAAGGCTTTTTCTGATGGAACTTTTTACGCTACTCATAAATCTAAAATGTTTCAGACATTATTAAAAGATTATATGGGGAAAACATACAGTAGTGCTACGCTCTTATTAGATCAGAATTGTTTAATTATTGCCAGTAGATCAACGGATGTTTATTATCAAAAAATATGCGAAGAAATTGCACCTCGACTAACAAGAGCTTTAGAAAAACTTGAAGAATTGGATATCAATACAGTAGATATAGTAACTAATATTGAATTTCCCCATAAAAAATCTAATAACCATAAAGAGGGAATAATTTTCCTTAGAAATCTTGATATTAGTAACACTCGTTTTTACCTTGTAGCACTTTGTTTGAATAAAAAAGTGAAAACAATGTCCTATGAATATTTACCAATTTTAGCGGAGAATTTGAAAAA
>Ga0209536_100017101_pt1 | contig 10292 bp, 5 predicted proteins | sample DeeMarSeWOR28_12_FD_187461 | JGI IMG/M metagenome (GOLD analysis project Ga0209536, IMG submission 187461) | Marine sediment microbial communities from White Oak River estuary, North Carolina - WOR-2-8_12 (SPAdes) (version 2) | ecosystem: Environmental > Aquatic > Marine > Intertidal zone >... | reverse complement strand
AATCCCACATCTTGCTCTACAGAGTCTGTTCTGCGAAAATAGATGGAATCTCGTTTTCTCTCAAACCCGGGCGTACTGAGCGAGGTAATTCGATGATGATCTTGGAAATCAATCCCCAAAATCCACAAAAACGTCTTATTCGCAGGGCAGTGGATGTTCTCCTCAATGGAGGCGTCATCGCCTATCCGACCGATACTTACTATGGGATCGGCTGCGATATTTTCAACAAGAGCGCCATCGCGCGCGTCTATCAACTCAAACGTCGACCCAAGCACAAGCCCTTCAGCTTTATCTGCTCCGACCTCAAGAACATCAGCCAATACGCCCAGGTTACCAGTTATGTCTACAAGACCATGAAACGGCTGCTTCCTGGACCATATACCTTTATTCTAGAAGGATCCCGACTCGTGCCCAAAATCATGTTGACCAAGCGTAGGACCGCGGGTATTCGGGTACCAGATCACGCCATCTGTCTGGCGATCGTCCAAGAACTCGGCCATCCCATACTCAGCACCAGCGCCACCGATCCAAATGGAGAGATCCTGGAATCTCTTGTTGAAATTGAAGAACGACTGGGTCACGCCCTGGACCTGATTATCGATGGTGGCGCTGTGGTTTCAAAACCCTCGAGTGTGGTATCACTCATCAATGACGTTCCAGAAATCATCCGAGAAGGCCAGGGAGACGTAAGCGTGTTTCTTTAGATTTGAGATTGCAGATTTGGGAGTGCGGATCCTGGACTGATGATCTTGGAGTGCGAATTGAGAAAGCTAGAATTCAATACGAAATCTAAGATCTGCAATCAAATCAGGTGAGAGTGGGCACCGGGGGAAGTAGCATGAGTCCCATATACTCTTGCAAGTAATAGACGAGGTTTTCACTTAGTCGGTTAAGCAGATAATCTAGCACAGAGCGTTTTTTCTTTTCCGGGTAGACAACCTTCGGTTCACCCTCGATTGCCCCCATCTTGGCAGCCGCGGCGATCGCGTCTTTCAGATTTCCCAGCTCATCTACCAGCCCCAGCTCTTTGGCCTGCTCGCCAGTAAAAATACGCCCGTCGGCAACCCCCTGGACTTGCTCCACCTGCATATGCCGCCCTTGCGCCACATCTCGGACAAACTGCTGGTGGACATTGGCAATCATCTCCTGCAGGTAAGCTCGCTCCTCGGGGGTCATCTTCCGTGAGGGATTCCCCACATCTTTGTACGTGCCGCTCTTTACTGTTTCCATCCGAAAACCGATCTTCTTGAAAAGCTCCTCGAAGTTGGTGAATTGCAGTATTACCCCGATACTTCCGGTGATTGTGCCTGGATTAGCATAGATCTTCTGGGCTGCCGCAGCGACGTAGTATCCTCCAGAAGCAGCCACAGATCCCATAGAGGCCACCACCGGCTTCCTCTCCGCCGTGCGGCGCACCTCCATATAGAGTTCCTGGGACGGAGCTACCCCACCACCCGGGGATTCGATCCTCAGTACCACGGCTTTCACCGAGTCATCTTCGCTGAACTCGGTCAAATTCTCAATGGTTGGCTGGGCGTTAGCTATAATTCCCTTAATCTCAACAACCGCTACCTTTTCACCGAAAACCAAACCGGAATCGCCGCCACGCAGGTGGGAAAACCAGGCAATACTGCCAAGGAGAACCACAAGGATTAGAATCAATACGCCTCCCGCCAAAATGACGGAACTCTTGCGCACCTGAATGACTCCTATTGTATTCACCCTAAATGAGCCAGCGCTCAATTAGGGCGGGGTCAGGGCTCGGTGCTCAGGGATCAAGCGGATAATGCTTATCATCAAGAGTACATATCACCTGTGAATATGTAGACAATACGAAAAACCTTGGAACAGGTAACTTACCGATCTCAGGTCCCCGGTCCCTGACAGTTCTCAATTGAGCTTCTCGCTCAATTGAGGATTGAGTTATTCCTTGTCCTCTCCACCAAGAAGGTTCTCGGCACGCCCTTCCAGCTCTTCCTTCAGTAGCTGGCCAAGGTTCGAGGTGGCCGCCTTAGGTCTATCCACATAATCGTAATAGTTGCTCTTTTCCTCGTGCTCTTCCAACCTCTTGATGGAAAGCCCGATCTTGCGGTCCTCCTTGCCGATGTTGACGACCTTGGCAGTCAACTCCTGGCCCTCTTGAAAGAGGCCGACGGGAGTCTTGATTTTCTCCTTGCTGATTTCCGAGACGTGCACCAGACCCTCAATTCCTTCTTCGATTTCAACGAAGAGACCAAAATCAGTGACATTGGTCACCGTGCCAACAACCGAGCTCCCCACGGGGTATCGGTTTGGAATCTCATCCCATGGATCAGGGTTCAGTTGTTTCACCCCTAAAGAAAACCGCTCATTCCCTTTATCGATGTTTAGAACTATGGCCTGGATTTCCTCTCCCTTCTTATAGATTTCTGAGGGGTGTTTGATACGCTTCGTCCATGAAAGATCGGAAATATGAACTAGACCATCGATGCCTTCATCAATCCCGATAAATAGTCCAAAATCAGTTATGTTCTTGATCTTTCCCTGAATGGTGGTGCCCACAGGGTATTTTTCACCAATGACATCCCATGGATTGGGCTCCACCTGTTTCATACCCAGGCTGATCCGTTTGCTCTCTTTATTCAAATTCAGAACCACTGTCTCGACAACGTCACCCACGGACACGACCTTGGATGGATGGCGTATTTTTGCAGTCCAGGACATCTCGGAGACATGAATCAGCCCTTCAATCCCTGCCTCGAGTTCTACAAAAGCGCCGTAGTCAGTCAAACTTACCACGCGTCCCGTGACTCGAGCCCCTTCGGGATAACGATCTTCAACCGAATTCCATGGGTCCTCGGTCAACTGTTTCAGACCTAGCGAAACTCTCTCTTTATCAGCATCGAAATTAAGCACCATCACCTCGATGCTGTCCCCAATGGAACACACCTCCGAGGGATGCCCTACTCGACCCCAACTCATGTCCGTAATGTGGAGTAGACCGTCTATTCCACCGAGGTCCACGAAAACGCCGTACTCAGTAATGTTCTTTACAATACCCTCAAGAACCTTACCTTCTTCTAGCCTCTCCAGAGTTTCTGTCTTGAGCGCTTTACGTTCTTTCTCAAGAAGGACTCGCCTCGAGAGTACCACGTTCCGTCTTTTCTTGTTGTATTTTAGAATCTTGAACTGGAACTGCTGCCCGATCAGAGCGTCAAGATTGCGCACGGGCCGCAGGTCGACCTGGGAACCAGGTAGGAAGGCTTGAACACCAATGTCCACCGAGAGCCCACCCTTGACTTTGGAAACGATACGTCCGTCAATAACACCGTCCTCTTGATAAATGCTGCTAATCTCATCCCAGACTTTTATCTTGGCGGCTTTCTCCTTGGAAAGGACAATTTCGCCGTTTTCATCTTCATGGTGTTCCAAAAGGACATCGACTTCATCGCCAACTTTGGCCTTTATGTTGCCCTCGTCATCTATGAATTCGGAGATGCGGATCTGCCCTTCCGACTTGTAGCCGATATCCACCATGACATAGTCCTCGGCCACCTGGATGATGGAACCGCGCACGACCTCGCCTTCCTTGATGCTTTTAAGGCTTTCCTCGTATAGCTCCTGGAAGGATTGTTCATCGACCACCTGGTCTTCATCTTCTTTCGCGCTCCCGATATCTTCCGTTTGATCGTCTGCCTCCGCGGTCACTTCAACGGGCTGTTCCTCGAGTTCCTGAGCCTGAGTCTTCTCCTCCACCCCCGCTTCGAGTTCCTTCGCTGGAGCTTCCGACTCCGCAGTCACTTCCGTGGGCTGTTCCTCGAGTTCCGGAGCCTGAGCCTTTTCCTCCACCTGGCCTTCAATCTTCTCTGTCACTTCCCTGGTTTCTTCTTGGTTGTTTTGTTGTTTTTCTACCATTAACTAAACACCCCCATTACAAAGTTAGACTCTCTTTCCCCTTTTCTTCGACTCTCCCTTCAATCTCACCCGGGTTATCCCCACTTTCCCGCGTGAAAATTGGTACCTGTATAACAGAAACTCCAGTGAAATACAAATCTTTTCCCCGCAACCTTGATAAAGCTGCAATTACGGTTTACTGCTTTTCGATATGGTCGAGCATTACCTGCACGACGTCTTCAATCTGCAAATTGCTTGAATCGACCACGATGGCATCGGCTGCAGGCCTGAGAGGCGCCAATTGCCGATTCCGGTCGCTGCTATCTCGTACAAGCATTTGCTCATAGACTTCGTTAAAGGTGACCTCCTCCCCTTGAACCTTCAACTCCAAATGGCGTCTCTGACTGCGAATTTCGGGAGATGCATCAAGAAAGAACTTGACTTCAGCATCTGGAAAAACGACAGTGCCCATGTCGCGGCCCTCGAGAACGACACCCCCCCTTGAACCCATTTCCCGCTGGATGTGGGTGAGCCGCTCGCGCACCACCCCTATGGCGGAAACGGCTGAGGCCAATGAGCTTATCTCTGGTTTGCGTATTTCTTCAGTGATGTCCTCGCCATTGGCTAACAGCCGCAAGACGCCGTTCTCGCTGATGAAGCGCAACTTCAACCCGGAACAAATCTCCTGCAGCAATGTTTCATCCAAAGGATTTGCATGCCCGGCGCCCCGGGCGAGCACTGCCACAGCCCGATACATGGCCCCGGTGTCCACGTAAACGTAACCCAACCGCCTTGCCAGCATCTTGCTGACCGTGCTCTTTCCGGCCCCGGCAGGACCATCAATGGTAATAACCAGCTTTCGAGTCCCTTTGTTCATGGACACACAGTCACTCCGCAAGTAGATCCGAGGCATGAATTGCCTGAGGACTCCAGTTTTGAGATGTGCGATATGTGATGTGGGATGGAGATTCAAAGCGGGTACTCGAATACCGATCTCACATCTCATATCTCATATCCCACATCTCCTCAAGTGCGTTCATCCTCAGACTGCAATTCTTCCATGACCTCTCTCAGCGATGCCAGAAACCTTCTATTTTCCTCAGGCCGTCCGACGGAAATCCGGATGTAATTGTCCAGACCGTATGCATTCATCGCCCGGACAATCACCCCTCGCCGCAGCATGGCCTCGTAGACTTTTCGGGCGTCGTGTCCCACCTCCATCAGGAAAAAATTCGTCTGGGTGGGCAGGGTTCGTATTTTCATCTCCCCCAGTTCTTTAAAAAGGAAGGCGAGCCCGTCTCGCACCACCTCTTGGGTTTGCTGCAAAAACGCTTCATCATCCAGGGCTGCCAGTGCTGCTGCCTGGGCCAGACTATTCACATTGAAGGGTTGGCGCACACGATTTACATAGCCAGCCACCTCTGCAGGCATGACGCCGTATCCAATGCGGAGTCCAGCAAGACCATAGGCCTTTGAAAAGGTTCTCAGGGTTATTACGGGTGGGACACCATCGAGATACTCCAGCCCACTGATTGTCGAAGCTGGATCGGCAAACTCGATATAGGCCTCATCAAGAACGATAAGCACATCCTCCGGGACCCGCCCCCTGAAACCTTCAAAGTCCTCGCGACTGATAACCGTGCCACTTGGATTATTGGGATTATCAACAAAAACCACTCGAGTGCGGGGGGTGCACGCATCTGCCATTGATTCCAGGTCATGGGCAAATGATGTCTGTGGCACCTGAATGGCGTGGCCACCCACCGCCTGCGTCATGAGCTGGTACACCAGGAAGGTGGTCTCTGACATTAATACCTCTTCGCCCGGTTGGACAAAGGTGCGAATAATCAGATCGATGATTTCATTCGATCCGTTCCCCAGTACGATGCAGGAGTCCCCTACCCCTGATCGCTGGCTCAGCCTCTGCCTAAGATAGAAGCCGCTTCCATCTGGATATCGACGCAGGTTCTCCAGGTGGTCGCGAATGGCTGCCAAGGCCAGGGGTGAAGACCCCAGTGGGTTCTCATTCGAGGCCAGTTTGATGGAATCGGTGATACCGTATTCACGCTCAAGCTCTTCAAGGGGCTTTCCTGGCGGGTAGGGTTGCAATTTCGCGATGTGGTCAGGTACACGAATTCCCATAAATCTTCTTTATGCTGTGCGCCAACCATCAGGGGTCCAGTGAATCTAATTGGGGCCCCTGCTCAAAGGATTCTGAGAGAAAATGAAATGCAGGCCAGAAAAGGGAGGGATTTCCTGAGGTTAAACTGGATCAGGGTTGAATTCAATGATTGGGAGTGCCTGGGACCTTCCGTACCCCACACCATTTTGACCAGGTGTCTTGTCAAAAAAGTTAATGTGCTTGCCTGCTTGACTCTCGATTGGTTGGCGTCTCTCCTCTCCGATCTCTCAGCGCCTTTTTTCCCGGCGCGACACCGCGGTATATAACTCAGTTTTATATGAAAGGCAACTCATTATTGGGCAAAGCGTGAAGCGCTTTGCCAAGCAAGCAGCGGTCAGCTACCAGCTGGCAGTAAAAAAACTTTGAATTTGATTTACTGATCTTTGCTGCCCGCTGCCTGCTGCGAGCTGAATGCGAGACCCGACCGTCGCTGCACTTTCGTACTTTTCGCAACTAAATATAATGACTAGACCACTGAAACCGAGAGCTTAGATGTACTGGTCGGCCATCTCCTTGATTATCTGATCCACCTGGCCTGGCGCCTCCAAGTTCCACTGTCGTACGGCCTCCTCGACTTTGGCCCTGAGCGCGGGCTCCTCGAGATCGCCCAGACTCCGGTAGGCGCCTCCCCACCGTCCAACCTTGTATGTCAGCCGTTCCGCCTCTGGCAGGGCCAGGTAGCGATCGGCGACAGCCAGCATCTTTTCCTTGTCGGCCGGCAGGATTCCAGATATCTCTTCCAGCAGGTTCATAATGTGATCCGAAGCAACCACCGAGGTGATACCGTCGAGAGACTCAATGAAAAGGCGGATTTCTCTCACCACCCCGTCATCATCGAGGAGTTCCATCTCACCCGCCTCAATTTTCCCGGAGAGGGGAGCCGATTTAGGAACCCGCAATGAACGGAGTCTGATGAAATCAGCGTTGATTTGGTTTAACACATCGGCGGTGGCCAGCGCATGTTCCCGCCACCAGCGTTTGCCTCCCAGACCGGGCATCACGTACTCCGACAGGGAGATTCCGGCTTCACGAACAAGGCAACCGGCCTTGACGTGGTCCGCTGCCGTATTTCCCTTGCGCATGAAGCGCAGTACCGGATCATAACCACTCTCCAGGCCGATGTGGATGCGGTCCAGACCGGCCTCTCGAAGCATGACTAACTGTTCCAGCGTACGCCGCGCCAGGGTACTTGACCGGGCATAGCTGGTTATTCGACGGATTCCGGGAATTCGCTCGCGCAGATAGTGGAGAACATCTGCCAGATCATCGGGCTTCATGATCAGGCTGTTGGCGTCCTGGAGGAAGACGCTGCCTTCAGCGAAGTAGAGCCAGTGGGCCACCTGTCGATAAATTGGACCGTGGTCTCTGCTGGGGTAGATGTGGGAGACGACCGAGCCCGTAATCCTGCCGGCAAAGCCCAGCTTCCAGGAAAGGGCTTGAATCTCATCGATGACCACCCTGATGGCATCGATTTCCTTTTTTATCTCGGCCACGGACCTACGAGAAAAGGCACTCCCTTTATAAACCGGGCAAAACAGGCATTGATTCCAGGGACAGTTGCGCGTCAGCCTCAGCAGCAAACTCTTGCTTTCAGATGGGGGTCTTATGGGGCCTTGTTCGATCATTGCATTCCTCTGGTGAAATGTGCAAAGGCCATTTCGGGCAGCTTTTGCTCAAGGATTGTAACACAACATACTCCTCATTCCACCTCCACCCGTAATCTGCCCGCTGTTAGCTGCCAGTTGCCAGCTTCTCTTCCCCTGGAGGTGCGGCTTTTAACCGCGATTGCAGCCTTACTTCGATAGAGCTCGCTTATTCCGCCCTACCCTTTTCCCAGACCTTACTCCTCCTCTAATAACCTATATATAAATACAGGTATATAAATATAGGCCTCCTCCGCAACAGCCGAGTAGGGAGAAACCAGAATCATCGCCAGCAAGGCCACGATCAGGTATAAGAAGCAGTTTCGGAACCGGGGCTACAAATCCACCTTGATCTTTTGGGGGACCATAGACAGATCCAGAAATTATCCTTCAAGTTGCCGGTATGTGACACCCAGTTCTCAACTAAGACGTCGACCACCCGCGGGCCAGTTCCTCCTCCCGTTCCTTCTCCCCACCCCAAGTATCAGCAGTGGCGATCAACTTTGTTTTGTTTTCATCTTTGGCCACCGTTTTGACACTGACCGTCTGATTTCCATTGGTAACTGCTAGAATAGCATCGTAAAACCGAAAATCCCGTGAAGGGAGCGCGAGAGTATCGCTTCCTTATGGCCCTTTTGGGTTCAGCCGGGTACATTAATTGCCGGGGATTTTAACCCGAAAGAAGACGCTGTAAAGGGCCGGGACATAGTTTAGCGTAAACAAACTGCCGATGCCCAGACCGAAAAACATGATGCATGCCATGCCGTAAAAGAGCGGATCATGATTGATGATCAGCGGCGTGAATCCAAGCATGGTCGTTGAAACCGAAAGCAGGATCGGTCTGAATCGGCTGACGGCCGAATTGATCACCGCATCATAAGGCGTCTGCCCGTCGCGCCGGTTCTCCTCAATTTTATCGATCATCACGATACCGTTGTTCACAATGGATCCGGCCAGGGCCAAAAGTCCGAGAATGACCATAAAACCAAAATCGGCCTGCATCAGCAGCAGGCCGACCACGGCGCCGACAATGACCAGCGGCATGGTCAGGATAATGATGGCGGCCCGCCGGATGGAGTTAAACTGCCATACCAGCAAAAACACAATACCGCCAAAACAAGGCAGCAGCCATTTCGCCAGGTTCTTCTTGGCCCTGACGGAATCCTCCAGCTCGCCCCCTACTTCCCAGTAGTGGTTTTTCGGAAATGTCATCTTGTCGAGTGTCGGCGTAAGGGCCGCGAAGATCTCCGAAGCCTTCAGCACCTGATTTTTGGCGCTGACGGTTATGGTGCGCTCCTGATTGTACCGCACGATACGGTTCAGCTCTCCGATGGTGTAGACATCGGCAATCTGGTTGACAGGCACGCTGCCGCCGGATGACGAACGGATGCCGAGCGTGCGCAGGCTTTCAGGGGAATCCCGTTCAGCCTTAACGCCGCGCGCGACGATGGGGATCTCAACATTGCCCTGATGGTAATTGGTGGCCGTCGCACCGTCGACAAAGAAGTCCAGGGTATCGGCCACATCCTTCGATGTCACCCCGGCGCGGCTGGCGCGGGCCTGATCGACATCCGCCTTGACCGTCATCACCCGGTTGTTCCAATCCTGCTTGATATCGATGGTGCCGGGGATCTTGCGGAGCGCGGCCATCAACTGCTCGGCCTGTTCCTGCAACACCTCTATGCCGGGGCCACTGAACCGGACTTGCATCAGGCCGGTCTCACTGCCGCCAAGCCACATGGCCTTCACCCGGCCGCGCACGTTGGGGAAATGATTCAGCACGTATTGGTTCGTGCGCTCCACAAGCTCAGGTACCTCTTTGCTGGTCTCGGTGTTGACGATTAAAAATGCGAGGAACGGATCCGGGTCCAACGGCGATAGTGAGAGAAAAAACCGCGGACCGCCGTTTCCCACATAGGCAATGGTTCCGGTGATTTCCGGGTTTTGCTGTTTATCCTGCAGCCAACCGCTGAGTTTTCTCACTGTCCTGTCGGTCTCCTCGATGCGCGTTCCGGCGGGGAGGTCGAGATAAATCAAATACTGGTTTCGGTCCCCGCCCGGGAAAAAGGCCTGGGGCAAAAACGATGCCGCATACAATGCAAGAGCAAACACGCCACCCGTGATGGCCAGCACCAGGAGCCGATTGCGCAGGGAAAATTTCAAGATCTGGCGATAGAGCCGATAAAATCTTCCCTGGTAAGGATCGCGCTCCTGTTGGTTATCGCCGGCAGCAGCCGGTTTTGTCTTTAAGAACCAGTAGCACATGCTGGTGGAGGAAAACATGGAAAAAAACCACGATCCCATGAGTAAAATAATCATCACCGAACCCAGCGAGGAGGTGTAATCACCCGTTGTTCCAATTTGAAGCAGAATCGGTCCGAAGGCGAAAACAGTCGTGAGCGTACTGGTGAGCAGGGGCAGTGCAAGCGAAGTGCCGGTTTTTATAATGGCATCCTCGCGTGCCATTCCCGTTTCCAGATTGACTTTAATGTCATCGGATACCACAATGGCGTTATCCACGAACATACCCAATGCAATAATCATCGTGGCCAGCGACATCCGTTCCGTATCAATCCCCAGCGCATACATCATCA
>Ga0209536_100017100_pt1 | contig 10292 bp, 5 predicted proteins | sample DeeMarSeWOR28_12_FD_187461 | JGI IMG/M metagenome (GOLD analysis project Ga0209536, IMG submission 187461) | Marine sediment microbial communities from White Oak River estuary, North Carolina - WOR-2-8_12 (SPAdes) (version 2) | ecosystem: Environmental > Aquatic > Marine > Intertidal zone >... | reverse complement strand
TTTAAAAATAAGAAAACAATACCTGATGACATCCCAATAATCTGGGTAAATATTTAGGATTTCCTAATATTCTCTTGATATCGCTTTTATTAATTTTTTTTATTTAATTTCTTTTTTTATCTTTTTACTCGTTTTATCGATTATGTTTATATATCTAATGGTTTATCATTTATTGTAAATGGCTAATATCAAATCCAGAAATCAAGTTTTAAATGAAGTAATTAAGGATGGGAAGAAGTATCCAAACAACTGGAAGGCAGTCTTTGGAAGAGATGAAAAGAGATTGTCGACTGATTACTATATTTTCAATCCAAATATTGGTATTTATCTTTTAAAGGAGTACGAGAAAAATCCATTTGAAATAAGGGGAATTGGAGGAAAGATTGCAAGAAAAATCGACGAGGGTATTGATGCAGACATATCAAAAAAGGCAAGTGATTTTGGAATAATACAGGGTGATTATCAGAAGATTATAAAAAATTTGGAAAAAGGAATTAGACCTGAAATGATATTTAATGAAGCCCTCAAAGGAAAAAAGGACCTGGGGATAAAGATTCCAATAAAAGGTCATGCCTCTAATTCTATAGAGGTGTTTAACAATATTCATAATACATATTTTAAAGAGCAATCAAGAATTGATAAAAAACTTGAAAAAATGGCTGATGAAGACGGTCTTTACAGGTCTTATGGGTAGGTTTATTCAATAAATTTTTTAATTTTTTCCTTTGCTTGTTCTCTTTTTTTACTGATATTTTCTAGTAGTTTTTCTATTAATTCTGATGCATATTTCTTACACTGACCACAGGTCCTATTTCCACTCTTGCAGGTTGTAAATATATCCTCAAGCTCTTTATCATCTTCTATTAAATGATATAAAAATAGCTCATAAACAACGCATTCATCAGGTTTTCCACCATGCTTTTTTTGTTCTTCAAGAGTTACTGCCCCACCTGTTTTTGAGTGCATTATCTTTTTTATTGCGTCTTTAGGTGTATCAGTTAAAAATATTGCACTTTCTGGTTTTGATGATGACATCTTTTCACCAGTAAGACCTGTCATAAATCTATGAAAGGTTGCAGATGGTTGGAAAAAGCCGTACCCCCCAAGTTTTGTTTCCATCTTAGCAAAATTTTCATCTATTTTTTGGATATCCTCTTCTACTGCGTCTTCAATATAAATTGCCTTATATTTTGTAATTCTCTTTAATTTTTTAAAATTTAAATCTTTTATTATTTTTTCTGCAGAATCTAGAAGCCTACTTACATCCTCATCTACTTTTACAAATACTCCTATTTTTTCATCTTTTGTAACAGTTACATTGTAAATTCTATGAGCTTGAGCAATATCCCTGCTAAGCCTAATATGTGGGTCCTGATCCACTCCTACAGGAACCAAAGTAGGTCTACTTCCCCCAAATTTTTCAAGTTGAACATGAAGAATGTCACCTGTTTGAACAAGTGGTGAAAAAATATGAGCCATGTTTGTTTGGCCATTGAAACCATATGTTGCCTGCATTTGTGACCAGTTTACTTTTTTTCCTAAGATATATCCTAAATCCTTAACCTCCTGAAGTTTTGATTGATAATATATACGACATTTTTCAGGATTTAATCCTAGTGCTATATAATTTGGTATGTATTCATTTTTTGCAAATTCCTTTGTTTCTTTTAGAGTGTATCCTCTTGTAGCAAATGCCTCGATGTCTGCTACTGCAATGTTTATATCCGCCCCAATTGTTTGGTAGTAGATTACCTCATCAATTACCATCTTGTGACCTAGATGCATTCTTCCAGAGGGCATAAGACCTGTTAGAATTGCCCAGGGTTTATTTTTTTTAACTGAATCTGTGATTAGCCGAAATCCTCTGTGTCCAAATATAACTCCCCTCCTTAGTAACTTATGAGGTTTAGGAAGGTCTTTCCATAGGTTTTTTGAAAACTCCTCAATTCCAAATTCATCTCGAAGTCTCGTGTAATCTTGATAAGTAGTTGAGCTCCAGGGGTCTATTTTCATCTTTATCAAGTATCCTGAAACAAGCAATATTTCAAAAACTTACCGTTATACATTTGTAAAACATGAATTCAAATTAGTAAAAAATTTAATACAATATATTTTTTATTTAGTAATATTTATATAATTGTAAGTCAATAATTAATATACACAACTTGGATGGCGAAGATGAAAGGAAGGAAATTACTCTTTTAATTCTTTATACCTTAAAAAAAACATAAATATTGTACAAATTCAATAACATTATTAACAATATTACATTTTTGTACTGATTTCTCAAGCTAAATTTTATTTATTTACCTATTATTTTTAAATTAATAAGAGGATAAATGATGAAAAGCAATTTCATTGAAAATATTAAAAGAATACCGAATATTTGAGTGAAACTGAATAACAATATAGCAACTGCTGTAACTCCTAATCCAATAAAATATACAATCTTCCTTCCAACTTTATCAGCCATAACTCCGAAGAAAGCAACTGTAAGTAACTCAGCTAGAGGGTAAACAATAAACAATAAGGTTCTTTGAACTTCTGTAAAACCTACTAAATAGTTTGGATTAGTGAATATTGCTATTGACATGTAAAAACCTGCTCTCATCAATAGAGTTGTAATAAAAACAATCACCAGGGAGCGGGGTAGAGTAAGAAGATCTTTTATTCTATTTTTCTTTACAGTCGTTTCAATCTCTTTAGAGGACATCTTTGTTGAAATTTCATACTATGTATTTATGCTTAACTGTTGAACATTCTATTACAAAATAAGTGAAAGAAGAGGTTTTCATTTTTCTGAATAAATATAAAATAATGTTTCCTATTGCGAGAACGCAATCTCAACCAATAAGATTATAAATATTCGTGTATGGTATGTCAATGGTAAAATTGTTCAAAAAGGCATTCTATGGCATTTTAATGCTGATAATATTAACTAGTACATTCTTTATAGGTACAGCAGTTGTTGCAGAAGACGTTACTGAAAATACTGAACAACTTTTTCTAATCTCAAAAAAGGAGAATAATGAAGAAAGTATAGAATCCAAAGCGATTATTGATGAATTTGGGAATTTTCATTTCTTTACAAAGATTATGTATGATAATAACACGTTTACCATCTTTCACGTAGTTAATGATCAAGTAAAGACTGTGATTACTGAAGAATATGGTTATGATTTCCTTGAGGTTTTCACTATCTCAGGAGGAATTGTACTCTTGTATGCTTTTCGCAATTACTATGGTATGCTAAAATTCCATATGTATAAGTGGTTTCCAGATTCATCAAATAAGATCAAATTTCTGGAGTTTAATACAAGATTAAACTATCCTTACCCATATATATTTCAAGAGGGAGAAAGCTTCAATTTATTTCTAGTTCAGATGTATACTGTTCATCCATTATCTGAAGATTCAGATACAACTATTTATCATTATGATCTTGAATTAAATGGTGACTGTACTCCGCATAATATTGTTCCATCATGGACAATTACCAATGAATTCGATTACTTTGAAGGTCTTGATTATGTAAATGATACTCTTTATTTATTCTATATACATGTTCAAGATTTCTTTGGTATTGTGCTGCCTGAAAGATTTTATCAAACTATTGTAACTCAGCCTAATCAAACTTTTGAATCGAACTTCATGGTAGTAGATGAAGTTGGATTCCAATCTGAGTTCTTTGTAACTGATGATGGTGTCATTCATTCAGCCCATGCTAGAGATGGAAAATTATATACGATGGATTATAGTATTAATCAAACCATAGATTTTGATATGTTCAATGTTTCTGATATTGGGATTTCAAGACACGATTCTTTTCAAGTAATTAAAGAAGGGAATCAGTACTCATATATCTTTAACACAAATCCACTAATTCCAGTTGAGGATTTATTTGATCCCAAGGGACTCCAATCATCAATCGTCATTTTGAATAAAACAGAATCTGGTTTTGATAGAGAAGTATTATCACTTCAAAATCTTCCTTCTGATACTACATATTATTCATTTTATGTTTTTAAAACCGATGATAATAATTGGATCTTTACTCATTCAAGTTCATTAACACAAGATGATTTAGAAAGAAAAAACATAAGAGCTGAAGAGTTTCTAACATTCTATTTCTCTTCTAAAAATCCTGTAGACTTAGAACTGAATCTAATGTTTTATAATCTTAAAGTATTTAGTGCTTTTGGTCTTTTCTGGAGAAATGTAGGTATCTATCTTCTATCAATCATAGGGGCTTTGGCACTGATTTATGTTGCTTTCAGAAAGAGGATTAACTCACTTGTAAAAAGAAGTTGGAATCAGCTTAAAGAACAAACTAAGGAACAGACTAACACTTTTCTTCTAGTTTTCATCAACATATGGACTTATTTCTCGAACACGATAACATCCCTCTATATTCTCTTTAAAACTAATAAGAAAAGACATTTCATGAATCTAATTGGCATGACCATATTAGCAGTTCTTGTAATTACAAGCGTAAATATTTACAACTCCAAGCAGAATATAATAATAAGTGAATATTTCAATCAAATTGATTTAACTAATGAAGGCTCTGTATCTCTAAAATGGGATTTAGATTTCGATGAAGTAACCTTTGGAGATAAAAGACCAATTAGAACTGATCTATTCAATATAACATTACAAGAGATTTTAACAGAAATTAGCATAAGAAGTAAGACGCTATCAAGTGTGATTTCTGGTGTAGAAGTTTCATCATTTATGAATCTAGCATCACATAAAGAAATCGATAATTCTAATATATGGAATCTTCCTTATCTTATATTATCAGATAATTACTCTCAGATCTTTGAAAATTCAATTGTATCAGGGAGATTACCTGAGAGAAAAGGAGAGGTCATGTTCTATGTTGAAGAAGCAAATAATCTGAATCTTTCTGTTGGAGAGAAAATAACAGCTTATGGTGCTTATGCAATTGGATTATCTCCAGAATTAGGTGAAACAAATTCCACGCTTCAGATAGTTGGATTGTTTGATGCTATGTCTAGTAATGAGATGGAATCATGGTGTATAACAAAAGATTTAGCTTTTGATACGTTAGCTTTATTGGAAGAAGAAGAGTTCAGCGGAATGATATCCTTCTCAAGTTTTGGAGTAAATTCTCTAGAAGGTCTATATCCGTACTTAATGAGTATTAATACTTACGTTCAATTCTATTATGATTTTGAACTATTCGAATCAGCTTTACTAAAGAATCTAAAAGAAGATGTTGAAATCTTGTTAGAAGAAAATCTACATCTATTTAATTTTGCGACACATGCTTCTTGGAATTTTGACGATGAATTAATACCAATTATCGAAGCTCTTGAACCTAAATTACAATCATCTGTACTGCTGTTTTTTGTTCTAGCTGTACCAGTTTTATATTTAGCATTGTTCTTGATTTTAGAAACTAATAATCTTTACAGCAAAAATCTAGAAGATGAAATCTATATATTCCAATCAAAAGGAATGTCATCTGCAAGTATTATATCTAAGTATACATCTCTGAAAGTATTGGAGGCATTATTTGCAACATTATTTGGTTTCCTTCTGTCTCTAGCACTTACACCCCTATTCCTTAAGATTGATACTTTTATTTCATTTAACAATCCTTTTATTGAAGTAGATTTATCGACAGTTGGTTCAACTTTTGCCTTCACTACAATTATTTTAGTAGTAGTATCAATTCCAAAACTAATCCAAATTACAAGGAAGAAAAGAACTTCTCAGAAAACACCTCAGAAGATAATAACCTTATTCAAAAGAATAAGACTTCTACCAATAGTACTTGTTGGAATTGGAGTAATAGTACTTCTAACAAGTACTCGTCTCTATAATACCTTATACGAAAGTTTGGAAGGAATAGCTAATGTGACAGTTTTAATGATTTTTATTTACATTGCAGGATTTGGGCTTATGCTTGGATTACTAGGTATAGGATTGCTTTTGAAAGAACTTCATTCAATTCTTATGATTGCTCTAAGTAAAATTGTTTGGGGAATAAGAAAATCTGTTAGAACTTTCTCATTAGTTGAGGTCAGAGCTGATGTACATTTATTCAATAACATATTCCTATCTTTCTTCATATTAGTAGGAATAATCTTACCTTCAATAATATGTCCATTATCAGTTCAGTTCAATCTACAGAAAGATGCCTATCTCCGAACTGGCGCAGACATGTATATATTCAACTGGGAAAATCAAAATGAGTCTTTACTACCTTTAATTATGAACATACCTGAAATTGCAAGTGTAACTAATGTTACAGCAATTGAAGGTAACTACAAAGGTTACAATCTTGATTTTTACTTGATTAATAATACTGAGGACTTCATTTCTACGTCTTATAAACCACCAGAAAGATTATTTGCAGATTGGGAAACTGAAATAACAAAACTAGAGGATAGCAACTCAATGCTAACAACTACTTATTTCATACATACGATGATAGAAGGACAGCAAAGAAGATATTTATTTAACGAAACATCAGAAGGAGTAGAAGAAGAATTCAACATTTTGGGCGAATTCGACTACTTACCTGTTTTCTACGATTTAGGTCCATTTGATGGTGTAACAGGAAGAGTGAGAGCCATGTTTATGACTATTGATAATTTCAACAAGATTGAAAGATCAGTCAGTAGTCAAGCTTCCTATAAGGATAGATTGTTAATAAAACTAGAAAATGGTGCTAACTATAAACAAGTCAAATCAGTTTTAGAAGATAATTGGGATTTTGAAGTGAAAGCAGCCTCAGATGCAGCCTCGGATGCACAAAAATCAAGTTATCCTTTCTATTCACTGATAGCAGCTGAATTTGTAATTTCTATGCTAATTAGTATTGTTGCAATAGTGTTTATCAGTATAACCAATCCAATAAAGATTTTACAGCACAGAATGCACAAACATGATAGACTGAAAAAGATGGGAATATCCACTAAAAAAATAATAAGATTATCAATTTGGGAAACGTTCTTCTCAGGCGTTCTTCCAGGTTTGATAGTAGGAACAGGAGCAGGGATAGCTTTAATATATCTATTCATCTCAACTACAAGGAGGTATTTCTATGCTGGAATAGATTTTGTTTATGTTTATTCACCCTTAGCAATTATCTTAAGCTATGTTGCAGCTCCTATATTATTCTATGTTATATTCTATCTTTCTATGAAAAGAAACTATGCGAGGTATATGCCAAGAAATATCGAATAGGTGAGAAAAATGATAAGAGGAGTAGACCTAATAAAAATTTACGAAGATCCAGTAACTGAATATAAAGTTACAGCATTAAGAGGACTAGATATAGATGTAGGATCAGGTGAGTTAGTTTCAATTATTGGTCCAAGTGGATCAGGAAAAACAACTTTAATCAATATTATATCTGGAATAGATTTACCAAATAGTGGTCTGTTATTGATTGATGGATTAAAGATGGATAAACTCTCTGAAAAAGAGCGAAGAAGATTTAGATATGAAAATATAGGCTTAGTAAATCAATTTGCTAGTCAGAATCTTTTTTCTCATCTTACAGTGAGAGAGAATTTGGTTCTACCAATGAAACTAGCAAACAGATCAAGAGAATATGTAAGAAAAGAACTAGAAGAACTTCTCAAAATCTTCAATCTTAAGCACGTTGAATACAACAAAGTAGCAAGAATTTCAGGAGGAGAATCTATGAGATTATCTCTCGCGGCTGCAATGGCAAGAAAACCTCGATTTATTTTGGCAGACGAACCAACTGGAACTCTAGATAGTAAGAACACCTATGAAGTAATTAACATTCTCAAAGAAGTAAATAATGAATCAGGTACAACAATTCTCGTAGTAACTCACGATGTCAGATATAGAAATGTCTTTGATAAAAGCTTCTCAATACGAGATGGTAGATTAGTAGGCATTGGTTTCGAATCAGGGAAGAAACAACTTGACTTTCTGAAAGATTCTTCAGAGCTGAATAAAGCATATATTGATTCTTCAGGATTTATTAAGATACCAGATAAAATCAAGTCATCGATAGCTATGGAAGAAGTAGCAGAATTTGATTTACATCCTTCCAAGAAGCTAGCAATACTCTGGAATCCTAAACTAATACATAAAGAGGAAGTAATCGATATTCTGCAAAAACCAGCTGGAGAATGGATAGAGGAGAAGCAAGAAGAGCTTGAATTTGAAGATATTGAAGATATATTTTCAAGAGAATTTAAACCTGCAAAAGATGCTTTACCAATTGTTGAAATCAAGGACCTAAAGCGAAGTTACGAAATATTTGGAAATAAATACCCTGTAATAAAAGGTATTGATTTAAATATCAATAAAGGGGATTTCATCTTCATTTCTGGACCATCAGGCGTTGGAAAAACTACACTTCTAAACCTGATTGCAGGTTTGATAAGATCTGATGAAGGAATAATTACTGTTAATGATTTCACTTACAATGGAAAGAATGATGATGATATTTCTGACTTTAGACTTGAAAATATAGCATACATTACTCAGTATCATTCGCTGTTTGATCCTATTCCTTTGAAGGATAATTTGCAAATACCATATCTTTTCTTGAAAAAACCTTATGATTCGGAATTCGGTGATGATGTATCAAAACGATGTCATATTTATCATAAACATGAACAATACCCAAATGAATTAAGTGCAGGAGAAAAGCAAAGAGCAACTTTATCTTTAGCGCTTACTAGAAATACTCCTATCCTTCTTGCAGATGAACCAACAGCAAATCTTGATTCAGATTTAGCTAGAGCTTTAATGAATGTACTGATGGATGTTGTAGAACAATACAATGCAACATTCATCATGTGTTCTCATGATCTTTCACTTCTTCGTCCAGGTTTTAGACATCTAAGATTATCTGATGGTGTAATAGAAGAGGATACAAGAATAACAAAGAGCAAATTGAAGAAAATTATTAATGAATACTTACAAGCCAATAATGAAGAAGAGTAATCCAGAGTATTCATTTCTTTTTTCACTAACAGAATCACTTAAAACTATAAACGTTATACTTCTGATGACTTTAAAATGAAACACTATCTCAAAGCACATTTTATTCTAAGTGGTCCTCTACCTGAGGGAAGCAAGAAAGAACTCCAGGAATTCTTCGAAGGTTTCACTAAAAGAACAAATGACACAAGAGAAGAAGGTAACTTTGAAATTAAAGAATGGGAATCCAAAGAAAATAAGTTGTTCCTCAAAATCAATTCTGTTGATTCTCTTTCTCCACATGTAGCAATTTTGAGATTGAGAAAACAGCTTTCATCTCAATTTGGAAAGAAATATCGTGTTGGAGTAAGAGGATTCAAATTTGAGAAGTATATTATTGAAACAGAATTAGAGCATTTTCCTTCAACAGAATTCACATTACCATTAACTAAAAGTCTAGAATACAAAGAAAAAGATGGAAAGAAATTCGTCAAAATAGAAATAGATCCTGAGATAGAAGAAGATTTCATTGAAAAAGGGGCTATTGAAAGAATTGTTAGGAGAATAAGTGAAAAAATTTCTAAACAACTATATGGTGCAAAGAAAGAACACCACGATATTGTCTGGTATAGTGGAGAGAAGAAATTGTTTACTAAAGAGAATCCTACTCAATTAATGCAACAAGCAAATTGGATTCAAAGAACAAATTATAGAAATCAATGGATTCTTTCACCAACATTGACATCGTTGGCTGAAGCTCTAAAACAAATTATGATTGACTATATCTACAAACCTTTAGGTTTCGATCAAATGATGATTCCTAAACTTGTAGATTGGTCTATTTGGATGCGGTCAGAGCATGCAGAAGGGATATATCAAGGTGGCTTTGAACCTTATTTTGTTGTTCAACCTAAAGAACCAACTCCTGAATATTTTGAAGAGATAGCAGACTATATAACAATTACTAAAACAATCCCTACAGAGAAACTTGCAGAGAAAGTAACAGCTCCAATTGGAGGGTTATCATATGCACAATGTCCTCCTTTCTGGGCATGGTTACAAGGAAAAACACTTGCGAAGGAAAGCTTACCAATCAAGATCTACGATTGGTCAGGTCCAACATATAGATATGAATCAGGTTCAGCTTATGGATTTGAAAGAGTGGATGAACTACACAGAATTGAAACACTTTTCATAGGTTCTCCAGAACAGACAAAGAAAATAGGTGGAGAAGTAAGGAACAAAATGCGACAAATATTCGATGAAATTCTTGACTTAGAAGTCAGAGAAGCTAGAGTTATGCCGTGGTGGTTACAACAATCTCACAAGGAAGAGGAGATGGATGCAGA
>Ga0209536_100017099_pt1 | contig 10292 bp, 12 predicted proteins | sample DeeMarSeWOR28_12_FD_187461 | JGI IMG/M metagenome (GOLD analysis project Ga0209536, IMG submission 187461) | Marine sediment microbial communities from White Oak River estuary, North Carolina - WOR-2-8_12 (SPAdes) (version 2) | ecosystem: Environmental > Aquatic > Marine > Intertidal zone >... | reverse complement strand
GACGACAAAGACGAGATCGTGACCCGCGAGATCGGGTCGGTCACCGTGGCGATCGGTCTCGATGTCTACGACCCCACCGAGCTGGACGAGTACGGCTACACCCGCTTCCCCAACGTCATCACGTCGATGGAGTTCGAGCGCCTGATCTGCGCCGGCGGACCCACCGGTGGCCACTTCGTGCGCCCCGGCGACCACGAGCGCCCCAAGCGGATCGGCTTCATCCAGTGCGTCGGCTCCCGGAACCCCAAGATCGGCCGCCCGTGGTGCTCGAACATCTGCTGCATGAACACGGTGAAGGACACCCTGTTGCTCGCGGACCACTATCCGGACGTCGAGAACGTCGTCTTCTACCAGGACATCCGGGCCTTCGGGAAGTCGTTCGAGGACATGTTCCAGCGCTCGAAACAGGCCGGGACGCGCTACGTCCGCGGCATCCCCGGCGACGCCGAGGAGGACCCCGAGACCGGCAACTTGATCGTCACCGTCGAAAACACGACCACGGGCAAGGTCGAGCGCCACGAGCTGGACATGCTGGTGCTGTCGGTGGGCGTCGAGCCACCGAAGGACCTGGACAAGATTTCGGGGCTGCTGACCCTCTCGCGGACCTCGGACGGCTTCTTCATGGAATCGCACCCCAAGCTGAAGCCGGTCGACGCGCCGACTCGCGGCGTCTTCTTCGCAGGCTTCTGCGAGGCCCCCAAGGACATCAAGGACAGCGTGTGCCAGGCCGGGGCGGCCTCGTCACGGTCGGGAGCGCTCCTGAATGCCGGCGAGATCCAGATCGAGGCGATCACGAGCCGCATCGATGAGGTCAAGTGTACGAAGTGCGGCGTGTGCGCCCCGGTCTGCCCGTACGGCGCGATCATCTGGAAGAAGGGTGAGACGGCCGCGGTGATCGAGGCCGCGTGCGCCGGGTGCGGCGCCTGTGGCGCGACCTGCCGCTTCGACGCCATCACCATGAGACACTTCACCGACGTCCAGATCCACGCTCAGATCCACGCCAACCTCGCCGAGAGGCCCGAGGACAAGGTCTTCGCCTTCGCGTGCAACTGGTGCTCGTACGCCGGCGGGGACATGGCCGGCATCTCCCGCTTCCAGTATCCGGCCAGCAACCGCGTGGTCCGGACGATGTGCTCGGCGCGGGTCTCGGAGGAGATGGTCCTGGAGGCCTTCCGGTGCGGGGCGCCGATCGTGCTGGTCTCCGGCTGTCACTACGCCGACTGTCACTACATCGACGCCAACCGCCAGACGGTCAAGCGCGTGCAGAAGCTGTGGGACAAGATCGAGAAAGCGGGGGTGCGCCCCGAGCGGCTCCAGCTCGAGTGGATCAGCGCGGCCGAGGGCCAGAAGTTCGCGGCAGTGATGCGCCGCCTCGAGGAGCTTCGGAAGACCGTGACGGCCGAGGAGATCGCGCACGCTCGTGAAGCGCTGAAGCCGAAGCCCAAGAAGAAGAAAGCACCCAAGCAGGAGCCGGTGGCCGCGGCGGCGGCGACCTAGGGGGTCGGTCATGGCGACGACGACGGTCGAGACCTTCCGGTGCATGGCCTGCGGCCACGAGTATCAGGAAGAGGTGGAGCGGGGTGAGGACAAGGAGCGCGGCTGTCCCAAGTGCCGCTCCAACAGCATCCGTCACCTGAAGCAAAAGAAGGCGGCGGCCAAGGGGTAGAGAGATGGCCTCGACACCGAGCGACCACGACGATCTGGTTCGTGTCGACTTCCGCTTCCGGCGGGAGCTTGCCGAGAAGGTCGAGGGCAACCTCGCGAGTTTCTGCTACCAGTGCGGCGCATGCGTCGGCGACTGCCCGGCGGCGACCTACAGCGAGGCCTTCAACCCGCGCGAGATCATGCTCAAGGTGCTGTACGGCCTCGGCGAGGAGATCCTGACCGACGACTCGATCCTGTGGGAATGCACCAACTGCTACAACTGCCACGAGCGCTGCCCGCAGGAGGTCAAGCCGGTCGAGGTCATCATCTCGCTCAAGAACATGCTGGCCGACGCCGGCATCTACCCGAGCCCGGTCCGGAAGGTCATCGAGACCTTCGAGCGAACCGGACGGACCGTCCCGCACAATCCGGCCATCGACAAGCAGCGGGCGAAGTTCGGCCTGCCGCCGCTTCCGCCGGTGCCGGTCGACGAGATCCGCAAGCTCATCGAGCTGTCCCCCGAGGAAGAGAACGGGGAGGACGAGACGTGAAACGCTTCGCATTCTTCCCGGGGTGTCTGATTCCGGCGCGCCATCCGGCGATGGAGTTCGCCATCCGGCACACCCTGCCGAAGCTGGGCATCGAGGCCGTCGACCTCGAGGGCGCGTCGTGCTGCCCCGACCCGATCTACTTCAAATCCGAGGACAAGGTCGCATGGCTGACGGTGGCGGCCCGCAACCTCACCCTAGCCGAGGATCTCGATCTCGACATCTTCACCAACTGCTCGGGGTGCACCGCGACGCTCTCCGAAACCTACCATCTGCTCGAGGACGAGGCGCTGCGGACCAAGGTCAATCGCCGCCTACGGCACATCGGCCGGGAGTACAAGGGCACGAGCAAGGTGCGCCACATCGTCACGCTGCTCAGAGACGAGGTCGGCTTCGAGAAGATCCGCGAGTCCGTGGTTCGTCCCCTGGAGGACGTCACCATGGCGATCCACTACGGCTGTCACCTTCTGAAACCGAGCAAGATCATGAAGGTGGACGACCCCAACGATCCGAGCGTCATGGAGCACCTCGTTGAGGCGCTCGGGGCGAAGCCGGTGCGACACCGCAACTGGTACCTGTGCTGCGGCAAGGCCTGTCAGAAGGCCGATGTCCCGGCGAATATGATGCACGACCTGCTCGGCACCGTGAATGAGGAGCACGCCGACATCCTGTGCATGATCTGCCCGACCTGCTTCGGGCAGTTCGACCACGGGCAGATGAAGATCTCGAAGCAGTTCGGCGAGGACTTCCACACCCCGCCGGTCTACTACTTCCAGCTCCTGGCCTTCGCCCAGGGCGTGCCGTACGACAAGCTCGGGTTCGAGCGGCAGCGGTTCAAGCCCGAGGTGTTGAAGCGGTTCGAGACGCCCGATCCCGTCGCCGCGTCGTCCTAGCGAGAGCTCGAGCTCACGCTCCCCGATACCACATCCGGGTGATGGTGGGACAGAGAACCTCGAGCCTCCGTGTAAAGTCGGAAGTCTTCCCGAGGGGGAGCCGCCCGTGCGACTCGCGGCCCGGTTGCCTATCCGCGACGCTGAACCGCCTACGAGGTGACAACCTGATCAGATCGAGCCGCTGATCTTGACGAGCCGTGCCAGGTAATCGCCTTGATCCTGTTCGAGAATCACCTCACAGGTCCAACCGGTTCTGCTCGCGTGCGCTTCCAAGGTCGTCGGGTCGACGTGGAGCCAGCCGCAGTACGGCCCTTTCTTACCTCCGTGCTCGAACTGCACGCGAGTCTCGCCGAGGTAGCGGCCGGCCCGTTGATTGGCTTCGAGATAGGCCAGATTCTTCGGATCGTCCGTGGCGCGCACATCCAGAGAATCGAGGACGATCTGCCCGCTTTCGGTGAGCACCCCGTGCGCGTGAACGAGGAAGCGATCCAGTCCGGCAAGCGTCTCCACCATCCCGATTCCGTGACCGAGCATCAGGAGCGTTTGAAAGGATCCTCCCTCGTACTCGAACAGGTCCGCGCAGTGGGTGTCAGCCACGCCTCTTCCGGACATGATCGTGATGGCTTGCGCGCTGATGTCGATCGCCGTGACTCGTATGCCTTTGTGTTGGAGAGCGAGGCTGTGCAACCCCGTTCCCGCGCCGACATCCAGGACAGGAGCGACGCATCGCTCGATCGCCGCCTTCTCGATTCCTGTGAATTCGGCGGGGCCGCGATAGAAGTATCTGGCCGGTAGTCGGGCCTCGTGGCCGTCCTCCCGCCGGACGATCAATTCGGCGTCGGCATCACCCTCGAAGTAGGCCCACAGTGCCTCCCCGTGAGGGTCCATTGATTTCGGGTCCATCGGTTTCGGGCCCCTGTAGCTCTCCGACCTCGGGATCGACCTGCTGACTTGCCCTCGACGGTGTTGGCTTGCGCTCGGATCGGACTCGATTCGGCCTGCTTGCCGACTAGCCGCCATCGGCTGCAGGCGATCGCTCGTGCTCCGGGAATGGGAGCGAGTACACCCGACCCTGACTGGTACCGACGTACAGCACTCCTTCATGGGCTCCGAGTCCTTTGATCTCACCTTCCAACCGGCGAGTCCACGCGGTCGAGCCGTCGGAAACCTGCAACGCATGGATCTCGCCGGATTCGTCGCCGACGATGACGAGCTCGTCCCGAACGAGAGGCTGGAAGGACGACCAGATCGAGGGCGCCTTGCGGCTCCATCGGACGCTCCCTAGCTGCGGGTCCACACACGCGAGCGTGTTCTCGGCCCACAGAGCGAGCAGGCATTCGCCGGCCGGCAGCAGTGATCCGTAGACGGGGCTTTCCGCCTCGAATGCGCCGATGACCTTGCCGTCTCCGGTCGAGAGTCGGTGGATTCGGCCTTCGATGTCGCCGACGTAAAGGTCGTCGTCGATCACAGCGGCCGACGTGTTGAGGCGTCCGGGTAGCTGCGTCTTCCAGACCAACTCTCCCGAATCGGCATCCATCGACAAAACCGAGCCCGAGGGGAGGCTGACAACGACCCGGTCGCCGACCATCACGATCGCGCTCCTGAACAGCCGCTCACCCTCGGCACCCTCGACGATCCACAGCGTTTCGCCGGTGCGGAGGTCCAGACAGCGAACCTCACCGGCCATTGTCACCGCGTAGGCCCGTGACCCGCGAGTCGCGAGATCGGAGGGAAACCCGCCCGGTGCCGCCTGTCGCCAGCGCACCTCTCCGGTCGCCCGATCGAAGGCATAGAGGAAACCCCGGTCCCCGGCGTCCGTTCCCACGACGACGAGATCCTCCTCGAACACGACGTTCCCGTGGAAGTTCGGCCGGCCGCTGTCGAGCGAGGCCTCGTAGCTCCAGATCTGCCGGCCCTGGTGCCGATCCAGCGCGTAGAAGCTTCCCGAGCAAGAGCCGATGTACAACGAGTCGCCCGCGACCGCGGGCCGAATGTAGATTCACCCGCCGGTTTCGAACTGCCAGAGCGGCTCCGTCGTGGCGCTTACCGCGTGCTCCGTCTCGGGCCGCGCGGTCGGCGGCGCGTCGAGCAGCTCGACCAGCTCGCGCTCCAGCTTGCGGGCCCAGCGCTTCGTGTACCTGTAACCGTTGCGAACGTCGACCGGGGCACCGTTCCGATCGATCAGGATTTCGACGGGAAAGCCCTGCACGTTCTTCAGGCCAGGCAGGGCCTCGGACGAATCCTGCGGCGCCCGGCCGTCGAGCACGATGTAGTTGATGCCGTGGTGCTCGACGAACGCGCGCAGCCTCTCGCGGCGCGATTCTTCATCCTCGTCCTCCGACTCGAACGCGATCGCGACGATGACCAGACCCCGATCGCCGAGTTGCTCCTGGAGGTCGATGAATGCCGGGATCTCCCCCAGACACGGCGTACACCACGTAGCCCACAGATCGATCAGCAGCACCTTGCCCCGGAACTCCGGATCCGACGAGCGCACCGTCCGACCCTCGAGATCGAGGAAGGAGAACGTCAACGCGTCGCCTTCGACGTAGGGTTCCTTGCCGCCCGCGAGAGCCGGCGAACCGAGTACGACGGCAACGATGAAAGCCAACTGGATTCGGCGGCTGTCCTGGAGCCTTTGTCTCATCTCCGGTCACTCCGTGGCGCACATGATGCCAACCGTCACTCGCCAGGACGGGGCCCCTCGGCACTTGCCAGCCCGGGTGCGACCAGGCCTCTGCCGGGTGCAGCGCGGATCCAGTCTATCCACAGTGTGCCCCCACGGCGGCGAATCGGACGGAGAATCCGATGGCCAGCGAACAACGCGGAACCGCGCCTCGCGTAAGCCCCTTGATACCAATGAGTTGGAGTGGCGTCCCCCGGGACTCGACGCCGGAGGCGCGGGGAAGCCAACCCGGGAGCCGCGGATTGAAAGCTCGGGTTTGAGCGGCAGCGCTTCGAGCCCGAGGTCTTGAGCGATTCGAGACGCCCGTCGGCGGCGATGGTGGGATTGTACTCCCCGGAGTCGTCGTTCACCTGGCCGGGGAGAGGAGGGGGCTCGCCCCAGCCCTCCGCCGTCCTCGTCACTTCCAGATCTTCACGGCTCCCGGTTCTTCAGGCTCCCCCGGGAGGGGGGAGTCCCACCCGGGTAGTCTCCCCGGGCCCCGGTGGTGTGCCTACTTGTTCGAAACGCCGCCGGGGCACCGACAGCCTCGACCGCGACGCCGGCGCCCACCGTGCAACGGGCAGGGCCAGCGTCCCCCGGTCCGCCGGCCGATCGCACCCCCGCGGATCTCCAGCGCCTTGCCGTGAACCAGGGCGTCGGCGACCGCCTTCCTGGCGGCGCTCAGGACCCGGGCGAACGTGGCCCGGGAAACGCCCATGCGCGCCGCCGCTTCTTCCTGGTAGAGACCCTCCAGGTCGGCCAGCCGGATTGCCTCCAGGCCGTCGAGCGTCACCTCGACCTGCTCCAGCTCGGTCATCCGGATGCCCCGGGGCTTGAAAGCCCGCTCTTTGAGGCCCCTGCGAACTTGGCGTCGATTCAGCGGTCGTGCCATAATGCTCTCAGATATGATCATATGATCATAAGAGAAGGCCGTCAAAGGCAAAACCATGACATGGGACCGGCCATGGAAAGGAGGACGACGATGCCAACGAAACAGCTGACCGGCCACGACGTCTTCGAGTTGCTCCGTCCGGACCAGGTACGCACGCTCAGCGAGACGGCGGAAGAGGTTTCGCTGCGGGCGGGCGATACGGTTTTCAGGCGCGGCGAGAGCGCCGACGATTTCTTCATCGTGCTGGAGGGCCAGGTGGCGCTGCGTTTTCCCGCGCGTGAAGGGCTCAGCCTGCTCATCGACGAGGTGGGCCGCGGCACGATCTTCGGTTCCTGCGTCTGTTTCCAGATCGACCGCTACACGCTGACCGCCCGGTGCACCGAGGACTCGAAGCTGCTCAAGATGCGGGCGGCGACCCTCAAGAAGCTGCTCGACGACGACCCGGTGCTGGGGTACGCCGTGCAGGCGATGATCTCGCGGACCTACTTCAAGCGCTACATCGACACGGCCCAGAAGCTCCAGGCGGTGTTGCGCACGATGCCGGTCGAGACGGTCGAGGCCTGAGCGGATGAACATCGCGGTATTGGGTTGCAGGAACATCAAGGACGAGACCTGCATCGGCTGCCAGCGCTGTCTGACGGCGCTCCACCGGCGAGAAGGCGAGTTCGCCAGGTACAAGGACGATCCGGAGGCCAGGATCGTCGCGCTCTTCCATTGCGGCGGCTGCCCGGCGACTTCGCCCGTGCTGCGTATGAAGCAACTTCGGGACTGGATGACACCGATGGGCGAGAAGGTCGACGTGCTGCACCTCGGCACCTGCATCAAGAACCACTGCGAGTACAGGGACGGTCTGCTCGAGGTGGTGAACAGGAAGGCAGGCGTGCCGGTCGTGCTGGGCACGCACGACTACGTCCCCGACGCCGTCTTCGCTTCGTGAAGGGCAGGGTCGGTCAGGATGGGAGTCCGTCGAGCGGACTCGGCACTCGCCGACCGGCGCGAGATTTGAAAGAAGATCCACGACGCCTTCGCTCGAGGTGTTTTCATTGAAGTTGTCGCTGTTGACTCCGATCGTCATGACCACGCCCTGCGCTTCCGGTCCCGTCCTGAAATCTTTCCTGTCAGGACTCGGCTTCGAATCTTCGCTGACGTCCTTACCTACATCGTGAACGCGCGTCTTCGTCTACAAGTTGCCAGGTACATTCAATCGACAAGTATCGGTCAACAAATGGAACGACTCCGCTTACTCGACCGCAACCGGTCTCTGGAAGACGGCAGTCGGGGCACGCCCGCCACCGCGCGCGATTCGAGCCTGACGTTCCGATTCCTCGGGACTTTACGCGGCGAGGTGAACATGGTGAGTACCACGATGTGAGCGGTTCCTGGCCGCGGAGTGGACACCGGCAGCGGGAAGGTCCAGCCTATCGGTCGAGGAGGAAGGATCGATGACGGCCCGAACGCGGCTTCCGAGGTGGCGAGTTGCGGCGCTTCTGGCGCTCGGAGCGCTGGCGGCCCTGCGGCGCAGCTTGAAGCCCGGCGGGCGCATGGTACTGGTCGAGTTCCGTGCCGAGGATCCGGACGTGCCGATCCAACCGGAGCACAAGATGAGCAAGCAGCAGATCATCCAGGAAATCCCTCCCAACGGTTTCGCCTTGGTCCAGGAGTACGACGAGCTACCCTGGCAGCATGTCATGATCTTCACCCGCGAGCGGTGATGGCGCCCTGCGCCTCGACGCAGGTGTTACATGCCGTCGGCGTAGGCGATGAACAGGGAGAGCGCGAGCAGACTGAACGCGGGGCGAGCAACGGCGAGTCGTTGATTCGGTGGATGGGCGAGACGGAAGGTGAGGCCCGCCCCCCCCACTTGACTTAGAATGCCCGCTCCGACGAGGAGTGACGGTCGAAAGGGGACGCGATGGCACTATTCGTCGAGAAGGAACGTCAGCAGGTTCACGTCGCGGGACTATCCCTGCAGCGATAACCTGGAGGAATTCATGCCCAAACGTCTGGCTATGTTCGCTTTGATCCTCGCAGGCGTCGCGGTCAGCGGCTGCGCGTCGACGGGCAGAAACCATCTGGTGGTCGCCAGTCCGAAGGCCCAGATGTTCGAGGGCATGGGCACTCACCGGCGCGCGATCACGACGAGCTCGCCGGAAGCCCGGGCGTACTTCAACCAGGGCCTGGCGTGGATGTACGCCTTCAACCACGACGAAGCCATTCGCTCGTTCGCCCGTGCGGCCGATCTCGACCCCGAGTGCGCCATGGCGTGGTGGGGCATCGCACTGTGCGAGGGCCCGAACTACAACGACCCGGTCATGACCAAGGAGCGCTCCGCTGCTGCGTGGCGCGCGCTGCGCGAGGCGCGCGCCAGGATCGACAACACGACGCCCGTCGAGCGGGCGCTGATCGAAGCGCTCTCGACGCGCTACACCAAGTCGTCGCCGAAGGACCGCAGCGGGCTCGAGCAGGCCTACGCGGACGCGATGGCCGAGGTGTGGGCGGCCTACGCCGACGACTCGGACGTGGGCACGCTGTACGCCGAGGCGATGATGGTCCAGCGCCCGTGGAAGCTGTACTCGGCGGAAGGAGAGCCCGAGGGGGACACGCCGAAGATCGTGGCGACCCTGGAGCGTGTGCTGGAGCTGGACCCGGAAAACCCCGGGGCGAACCACCTGCTGATCCACGCCGTCGAGCCGAGCCGCGAACCCGAACGCGGCATCGCCGCGGCGGACCGGTTGTGCAACCTGGTGCCCGGCGCGGGACACCTGAATCACATGCCGTCGCACATCTACGTGCAGGTCGGGCAGTGGGACAAGTCGATCGAGCAGAACGCCAAGGCGATGACGGCCGACGACCTCTACCGCACGCTCTCACCCGACCAGATGATCCAGCACATGTACATGGTGCACAACGCGCACATGCTGGCCTATTCGGCCATGATGGTCGGGCGCGAAGCCGAGGCGATGGCCGCGGCCCGGTCGATGTGGGCCAACCTCCCAGGGGAGTTGCTCGAGAGCGTGGGCCCTTATATCGATCTTTGGATGACCTCCGTGTACGACGTCCAGAAGCGGTTCGGGCGCTGGGACGACATCCTGGCCGAGCCCCAGCCCCCCGTGTACCTGCCTATCACCACCGCCATCTGGCGGGCCCACCGTGCGGTTGCCTACGCCGCCAAACACGACTTCGCCGGAGCCGAGCGCGAGCAAGAGGCGTTCCTTCAGGCGAAGGAGGAGATCCCCGAGGACAGCGTGTTCGGCGGCGATCCGTCGCACCGCATCCTCGAGGTCAGCGAGCTGTTCATCGCCGGCGAGATCGCGCTGCAGAAAGGCGAGTGGGAGGACGCCGCGGAGATCCTGGAACGGGCCGTCGAAGTCGAAGACGCGCTGTCGTACGGCGAGCCGCCGCAGTGGCTCCAGCCGACCCGGCACACGCTGGGCGCCGTCTATCTCCTGGCCGGGCGCAACGAAGAGGCCGAGCAGGTCTATCGCGACGACCTGGACATCTGGCTCGGCAATGGCTGGTCGCTCTACGGGCTGAGCCGTGCGTTGCAGGCGCAAGGAAAAACGGCCGAAGCGGCGACGGTCGAGGAGCAGTATCGCACCACCTGGGCCAAGGCGGACGAACCGACGACGACGAGCTGCAAGTGCATCCCG
>Ga0209536_100017097_pt1 | contig 10292 bp, 10 predicted proteins | sample DeeMarSeWOR28_12_FD_187461 | JGI IMG/M metagenome (GOLD analysis project Ga0209536, IMG submission 187461) | Marine sediment microbial communities from White Oak River estuary, North Carolina - WOR-2-8_12 (SPAdes) (version 2) | ecosystem: Environmental > Aquatic > Marine > Intertidal zone >... | reverse complement strand
ATGATGAAAAGACACTCAGTGTGTGGTGATCTATAAACCTTTTAAAAAAAATCGATGGAGGTGAGACTGATGGCTGAGGACAAGGACTCCTTACTCGATTTAAAGTCAGAGTTATCCGCGCTTTCGACTGATCTAGGCGATGATGTGCCTGAAGAAGAGGCCGATATCAGCGGCGAGATGATGGACCTCAAGAGGCGGATGGACAAGTCTGACCAGGAGATGAGGGCCATGACCGAGGCCATGAAGTCCACGCTACTCGACGTCCGTGCGCTGATGCAGGACATGGACAACCCGTTCAACATGCTCCGTGAGATGGGTGTGGACAAGCTAGTAAACAAGGCAGTCGAGACCGTCGAAGACGAGGTAATGAAGCAGAAGCGCGAAGAAGCCAAGAGGCGGATGGCAGGTGAACCGGAAGGCCCCGCCGCAATAGTCACGCATTACGGCGGAGCCGCACCACCATCGATGGCGTCTCCCATGACGACTCCTTCGGCCCCGTCATCGCAAGCAGGTATACCCATTGGATCTACAAACAGTCAATCATCACCTCAAATACTAGCCCAAGCAGATACGATGACCCCTAGGCAACCAACAGTAAACGGATACCCTGGTGCTTATCCAGAGATGAGCAAACCTGTGCCTCAGCCAAAAACAGGAGCAAGCTCATCACTGGATAATGATGTTAAGTCTCTGATGAAGAGGGTATCAGTTACCGAGCAGGCAATTCCTCTAATTTTAAACCGTATTTCGCGAACAGAAGAGGCAATAGCGGATCTTACGGACAGCGTCCGCAAACTGGTGGAGGGGCTAAATGGGTCAAGACCCTTTGGTGAGAGCTTATCTCGGCACAGACCCTACTATAATGAAAGGTATGGAATGAAAGGGCCGAATGTGTCAGATAACTCTGGAGAGGTGTACTACGAAGCATATGTCAGCCTCGTTGCTGATTATCTGGTTCTTAGATTTGGTGAGAAGGGCTCTGAAGAGATACTTCTTGAGGGAATGTACAAGGAATGGGCGTCTCCAAGGGTGGTGAGAGACATAATGGACCACCTATCGACGAGCTCCAAGACCATGGATAGACGGAGTAGTCCATCCGTCGGGTTTAGCGCACTCAACTCTGACTTGGAGGACAAGATTCTATTGACGTCTCTTCTGAGGAATCTTGATAAACCTGCCGCGGAGTGGACCGAGCCGACTCATCTATTCTTGTTACTCGCCCTAGTTACGAGAGCTCGAGAAAACAAACTCAACAGGGCATAGTTATGAGCTTCCTCGACAGTGACAACGAGAACATTCTAAAACTGAGTAACCCCGAGCTAGACAGGAAGATAGGCGGGCTCCCTCTGCCATCTCTTAGCCTAGTTGAAGGTGCCAACGACGCTGGGAAGACGATCCTAGCTCAGCAGGTGACATACGGAGCCTTGACATCTGGAAAAAGAGTCATCTATATCACGACAGAGGATACTGTCAAGGGCCTCCTCACAAACATGGAGCGGCTGAACTGGAACATCTCGGACTATTTCCTGGTTGGTAACTTCAAGATTACGGCTCTAAACACCATCAACATGAAGTGGAACGAGGAGGTCTCCAAGTACTACTTGATAGCGCTCACCAACTACATCAGACAAAGAGCAAGCGTGTATGACGTAGTCATAATCGACTCCATGACTCATCTCATAACACATGCAGAGGAGAGCGACATCCTGGACTTTTTCAGTACATGCAGGTTCGTCGTAGACCAGCTCGGCCAGACCTTCCTCATCACGATGCATCCCTACGCCCTTGACCAGGAGCTGCTAATTCGTATTAGGGCGTTCTGCGACGGCCACATAGTCTTGGAGATTAAGACGTTCAGGGACAGAACCGCTCTAACCATGAACATCGCGAAGCTGAAAGGCGCCACGAAGAACGTCAGTGACGTCATCAGCTTCGAGGTTAACCCGGCCTACGGTATAAAGATCCTGCCATTCTCGTCGACCAGAGGATAGCATGTAACGTCCTTCTCTACTCTGTGTTACTACTCTATAATTCCTATAAAGAATGGAACTTGCTTGAAATACGATAACTAAACCCGGAACCTGAAAGAGGTTGTTACTTGGAATCCTTTGAGGCTATTGGTAAGAGCTTCGCCGGCTACGGCACAGACGCTAAAGTTAGTGTTGAGGGACAGATCTCTAGGCTCGAGGGGTTCAACAAGAACTGGGAGAAACGGGTGAAGAAAAACCCATATTTCAGGCTATACATGAGAAACCTCTTTAAAAAGAAGGAGTCCGAGCCTCCCACGCTTATGGATAGCCTTTCAAGAGACATGGGCGCCCTTGAGGAGCCTAACCTTATCTATCCTGTGGGAGACCCTGTTTTTATCCACATCATGGTCGAAGGGAAGAACAAGGATCTGATCTATAAGCCAATCGAGCCCCGGCTCATGTTCAACAGGGACTGGATTCTAGCTGAAGTTGAGAAAAGGATCGCCCTTTCCATCGATGACACCGTCTCATTCAAGTCGGTAGAGAAGAAGACGAACTATCTTAATGAACTCCTCAAGAACTTCGTAGTAATTAACAGGAAGATGAAGCCGAAGGCCAGGAGCCCTGAGCAGGATGAAGATGAAAAAAAAGGCTTCCTATCGAGGTTCAGACAAGGTAACCTGGACAAGATCGAACTCGACCCCCTCAGCTATGAGATGCTCAAGTACGAGATATACTGCGAGAAGGTGGGCTCAAGCATCCTGGAGCCCTTTATCAGGGACATCTACATAGAAGACATCCACTGCAGCGGCCTAGGGCCGATCCACATAGATCACAAGATCTTCAAGACGATGGAGACCACTATAGTGCTGGAGACGTCGGAGGAACTCGACGGCTTCGCCCTCAAGCTCAGCGAGATAGTCGGCAAACCAGCCAGCCACAGGGAGCCCATCGTCGACGCCAAGATGCCTGACGGGTCGAGGTTGAACCTGGTGTACGGTGAGGACGTCTCGGCGAGAGGAAGCAACTTCACCATCCGTAAGTTCGCTTCGAACCCCATCAGCATCTGCCAGATAATTCACTGGGGCACGATGAGCAGCATGGCGGCTGCGTACATATGGATGCTTCTGGAGAACAAGATGAGTATATGGATCTGCGGGGAGACGGCCTCCGGTAAGACGACCAGTCTCTCCGCCCTCATGACCTTCATGCCGCGTGACTACAAGATCGTCAGCATAGAGGAGGTCCCTGAGGTGCATGTCCCTCACAAGAACTGGATACGGGAGGTCGTCAGGGACACGGCTCACTCAGGGAGCGAGGAAGGCGTCACCATGTTCACGTTGCTCAAGGCGGCTCTTAGGCAGAGGCCCACGTACATCATCGTCGGCGAGGTCAGGGGTGCAGAGGGCAACATCGCGTTCCAGGCGATGCAGACCGGTCACCCAAGTATCGCTACTTTCCACGCGGCTACTGTTGGGAAACTCGTCCAGAGGCTAACGAACTTCCCCATCAACGTCCCTAAGACCCACGTGGATAACCTGAACGCGGCATTGTTCCAGAGTGCCGTCCACGACTACGAGACTGGGAAGTACAAGCGCCGCGTCCTAAGCATCAACGAGATCCTCGGGTACGAGCCTGCGGACCAGGCTTTCAACTTCGTCGAAGTGTTCAGCTTCGAGCCTTCCACGGATAAGGTTGTCTTCAGGGGACTGGGCACTAGCTACCTTCTGGATAACAAGATCGCCATAATGAAAGGCTATACAGGCTCGGAGATCAGGAAGATCTACGACGAGCTGTTTATGAGGGCGGAGATCCTTGAGTATATGATCGCCCTCGGAATACTCGAGTACGATGACGTTCTGGACTACATCCTCTACATTCAGGGTGTAGGGATCGAGCAGGCCCATGCGAGGCTCAGACGCCAAGCATTGATGAAGCTCGGCCACGGAGTCGAACAAGAAGTCAAGAGTAAGGTGAGTCAAGAGAATTGATTCTTGACCGGCAAAAGTTGGCGAAGTTCATCGAGGGGCTTAGCAAAGGAGACAAGATAGAGTTCGAGTTACCTTTCTTCATGCTCTACCTGAGATCCATAACGTCAGGAACCATCAGCAGAGTCTTGATGCTTCAGGTAGCCTCCGAGAAACTTATCTTCAACAGCATTGTACCCTACCTTAACAGGATAATAGTGTTGATGACTCAGTGGCGGTACCCTCAGGCAAAAGCCGCGGAGATCATGAGCACCGAGGCGCCGACGAAGGGCTTCAGCGATTTCCTGTTCAAGTTCAGCCAGAGCATCGCGTCTGGTGAGCCTGTGAACCTGTTCATAGAGAAGTACTACACCAACTATATGGCTGAGTTTGAGTCGTCACGTATGCAGGCTATAAATCGGCTGAAGACGTTGAGCGACGCGTATCTTCCCATGCTCAGCATCACCCTGTTCATGACCACCACGATGCTAATCTCATCAATCTTCTACGACCCCAAGATAATGATCTTACTCGCGATCATGATCGTGATCATCGTTAGCTTCATCCTCTACGTCCTATCATGGCTTATCTTCCAGGCGTCAAAGCCTGACGCCATACTCGTTCAAGAACAGAAGGAGAAGCCCCCGAATAGGCAGCGTGCAGAGTACGCCGCGATCATGAGCCTCGTGCTGTCTGGCTTGGTCCTGTTCATACCTTTTGAAAGCCAGTTCATGCACTTCATAATAATAGGGATACTGCTGTTCCTGGGGGGCCTCATCGGACGGACATACGTGAACAACGTAAAGAAGAAGGAGTCAGATTATCCGGCGTTCTTCAGGTATATGGCCTCCAACCTGTCCGCCAACATACCGCTGGCCCAGATACTTCAAAGTGCATCCGAGACGGACTTCGCCAGCTTGGACCCCGTCATACAGAGCTTGAACAACAAGATCAAAATGCGCGTCGAGCCGAAGGTCGCATGGTGGGGATTCGAGACAGAGATAGACAGCACCCTGATCCGGCGGGTAAACACCATCATGACGGACACTATTTACACTGGAGGTGACTTAGGCATAGCCTCCAAGTTCATTGAGCAGTTTTACCACATCTACGTCACCATAAGGGCACGGAGATATTCGGCTGTCAGCTACCACGTGGGGCTAGTTATACCTTTGTACGTGGTGTCAGCTGCGTTGTTCGCTGTGATCGACGGCTTCTTCACTTCACTCATAGGGTTCATAGGGGAGATGGCTTCCATGCTAGACTTCTTTTCTGTGCCCGAGATATCGTTCATGAGGCTATACTTCGTGTTCGCTTTAATTTTATTCGCCTTCAACAACGTCTTTAGCATCTACAACATGGAGGGCGATTCAAGGTTTACGGTTTTATTCTATACTGGTATGCAAATGGCTTTAGGCGGAACGGTCTATTTGATTATCAGCGAGGCCGTCGCTAACTACCTAGGCGGAGTGGCTACTATATAGAGGTGAGTGATGTGAGCGACTTGATAAGAAGGAACTTCGAGCCGGGGAGATGGCTTCTAGTGTCAGGTATAATGCTCAGCATCGTGCTGATGTTACAACTGTACGCGATCAACGAAACAATGGATGTGTCCTCCATCGACAGCATGCTTGGAGAGAACTATATGGGGCTGTTTCTCATAATCTCATACTTGCTAACCACAGGCGCTATGATCACGGTCTTATTGGAGTACTTCAGCGTAAAAAAGAAGGTGGATGGGCTTTTAGCCTTGACCGAAGTTTTGAACCTCATAGAGGACCTACAGTATCCCTCTAAACCCAGAAAAATAGACGCCAAGGAAGTCTCAATGGCTAGACCCCAGTCATTTAATCTAGACGGAGAACAGAACCTTTTTGAACCGGAGATCTCCAAGACGGTAAAAACTTTGGATGCTTTGGAACAGGCCTTCGTCGCATTGGACGACGAGGAGGGAGTCTCCGATAATCTGCCTGAGGCCATACCCTCTAGCGATGACAGCCTAAAGAATATCGAAGTAAAGATAATGGAAGATGAGATGGATCATTTTGACAAGTCCAAGGAAGCCTCAGAGCCTGAGCCAATTACTGAGGTAAACGGTATGGAAAGGTTGGTAAAACCGAGCATGGAGGAGGACGAGGTCGAGGGGATGCTGCAGCAGAGTGAGGTGATCTCTACGCTAGCCGAGCTGGAGCGCGTGGTCAAGGAGCTTAGAACCAAGAAGCCGAAAATCGCGGCCACATAGTATAGTTAAGATTCTTAGCATCTTTTTCTTGTTATTGTTCAATATATTCTCCGTATCATAAATATGGGGTTAATTTAATAATATTTTAAGCAGAATTTTTTGTAAATGATATTTTAATCTTGTGCATGTGCATTTTTAGTATAGGTGTGTTTTTTCTGGGGGAGGTGTAGTAATACACCTACTCATCGGCCATTTAATTTTCAGGTGAAAAGTTACTAGAATATATTTGCTTACCCGTAATTAGGTTAAAGAAATGGACTCAAGCTCTGATACACCTATCCATGATGTTCTTAAGGACCAATATTGATTAATCAGGGTATCCAAATTGGGTAAAAAAAAGATAAAGGCATCTAATGACGCAGTCCTTTTCCTCGATGAGCTGGACATTGTGGATGTCGTGGGTGAGAGGTTCCACGCTAATAATTGGTTCAAATACATGTCTGATAAGCTTAAGGAACAGCGTTCAAACTCTAAAAAAATCAAGATGATTTAGAATATCCAAGCCCACACACGCATTTTCACCAATCTCCGACTCCTACGACTACTTCGATGTGGCTTAAGTATCTAAGAAACGGAGCCGTTTCTGCATCCCAAGACTAGAAAGAGGGATAAGTACGAGGAGATATCAGCCTCGAAGCGGGTGATAAAGGTTCTAGGCATAGTCGCTAAATGCGAGTAGATAACAATTACCAACCTCATAAGAAAAGCAAGTGTAGATTATGTGGTCGCCGATATGATCGTGAAACGGCTATCTAGTAGTCTATTGTGTGAGGAGTATCATGGAAAAATAGATTTCTCAGACCTAATTTCAGGAACTAAAGAATTTTTTCATAAGTAACCAAGGGATAGAACCACGACCTACACAAGTTTGATACAGATAATTTTTCTTCTTAGGATGTAGGACTGCTAATATTTGGTCCCGAATGATTAAATATTGTTAGAGATGCGGCAGCTGTCCTTTGACGTTACCTTTTACAATGTTGGTATAAGGATTATAATACTTATGACGACTGTTTTCCTCGATTTATGTGCTTCTTATTGTCGATAATAATTCATCTATGTTTTCTGGTTTTGTGAACACTCTGTAAACGTCATATTTGAGGTCTTTAGCAGCCTCGAATGTATCCTCGTGACCAGAAAGGAATATTATTTGTAGCTTTTCATCGATCTCTTTCAGGGCTCTGGCTACCTGCTTTCTGTGACATTAAGGTAATATGAAGTCTATAATGGCTAGACGAATCTTGTACTCTGTGACAATGGCTTTTGCTTGGTCTAAGATATTTACGGTGTATAAAGTGTAGCCTTCGCCTTCTAGTATTATCTTGAGAACAATCATTATGTCGAGGTCGTCGTTAACGAGCAGGATGCCTCTCGACATAACAGCTAATCCTTACTATTGGTACTTTGGTGAATATGTACAACGATTATATATCGAGAGTTAATGAACATGGTTAGAATGGTTCTTCGATGATCATGTACATTTTTGACCTGAATCTCTCATCCTCGCTGGAGGAGAGCTTGGAGTTTAGATTCTCTAACCTGTGTAACGTATGCTTCGTGTTATTGATTATCACTCTATCTCTTGCTACCATGCCGTTTGTGTCACCTGAATGTTTATTTACATTTGGTGAAATCTCGCTCTATACCTTTGATTCATAAACTATCTATATAATCTGAATCGAGTTTGACCAGAGATGGCATCCTCGATAGTATCCGAAGGCGTTGTTCTCGTAGCTGTGGTCATAGCGGCGGCGGCCTTGTCTCAGGTCTTCCTCACCTCCATGGCGGGGCTGGAGCATGGAACCCTGTCGATGACAGACAGGCTCAGCGACAAGATGAAGACATGCATAGACGTGATATCTGCAGTCAATACGTCATCCACGACAGTGAAGGTGTGGGTGAAGAACACAGGTACCTCCATCATACCCTCGACGGTGGTCGAGATGAGCGATATCATCTTCGGGAGAATAGGGGAATATAGCCATATCCAGTACGCTGAGTCAGGGCCGGGTTGGGCGTTCATGTTGCTAAACAGCGACGACACCAACTGGCAGGACTCAGAGACCATCGAGATAACCATAACGACTTCCTCAGACTTGGAGAAGGGCGACTACTACTTCCGCTTCAACACACATAACGGGGTCGACGACGAGCTCTACTTCACCATAGGAGATTAGGGATGGGTCAGTCAACAACAGTAGCCACCGCCTTTACGGCCATCATGATAATCGCAGGAGTATCTATTCTAGTCACCTCGACCGTGTCCAGCTTCGGAGTGATCAGCAAAGGGATAGACAGCATGGTCTCACAGAGCGAGGCGGTTTTGAACGAGGACATGGAGTTTGTCTCGTGGAGGCTCGTGGATTCACAGACTCTGAGGGCAAACGTTACTAATATCGGGGAAACCAGCATCAGGCTGAGAGACTTCGATAAGATGGACTGCATCGTTACCTACACCGTGTCGGGGACGAGGAACTCTACGTGGGTGCCCTACGTACAGGCTGGCGATGCGAGCAGTCACTGGAATGTTACCGGGGTTTTCTTCAACGGCCAGGAAGGAGACGATGTGAACCCTATGAAGCTCACGTCTCCAGTGTATGGCAGCTGGGACCCCTGCGAGATGGTGGAGATACAGATCTGGCTCGAAGACTCTGACCCCGCCTTCCATTACGTTACCTTGGTTACTCCGGATGCCGTCATGGCGTCCACTGATCTATACATGGAATACGAGACGGGGGTAGCCACGGTGACGACGGGCAGCACCTACGTTGACGTCGCTCATAACCTTGGTAGAACTCCGAAAAACGTGCAGGTGACTCCCCAGGTGGAAATAACTAACTCCATTTTCTGGGTTAGTAATGTCGACGCCACTCATATCCGTATTAACATTGGCAGAAATCTCGGATTCGACGCTCCGTTTTATTGGAGAATAGAGTAATCATTTATCGTCATCAATAGGTTATTTAAATTAAATTATCAATTTATACCTGATTTATTATATTGATTTTTATCTATGCATTTATGATCTATAGTTTTATATTATAGATTAATGATCTATAGCATAGATCCATTTGTTTAATGCTTCAGAGATAAAGTTCGAAACGGTCGCATATTTCCTACTTATCATCGGGGCACTAGGGGACTGGGCGTCCACAAGATTCGGGGTTTCGCTGGGTCTAGTTGAGGGGAACATGGTGGCTGCGTCACTTATGAGCAGTGGCCAGTGGATACTGACCGATTTTCTCGTTTTGGCAGTATGTATCTTGGTACCATTTATATTGAATAGAGTAGTGAAGACGAGGGTGGCTAGCTACTTCATAGGGTTTCCTTTGGCAGCCGGTATAATTAAAATCGGGGTAAGCCTGTGGAACCTAAACCTTATTCTAAGGTAAATGGTTAGAAGAAGATATTCAGGATCTACTTGTTCTTCCAGAGAAGGTTGAAGAGTATGTCATAGCTCCTGATTATGCTGTCATAGTTGGTCCACATGCCGTAAAGGTTACTCTGGTCGTTGGCCATGAGCAGTATCATCTCCTTGCCGTCCTTTATGAAGAAACCAGGCATCTCGTATTTCTTAAGGTAAGCGAAGTCGCCGTTCCCCACCTCTATCTGGTCAAGAACATAGCTGCTGGTAGGCGAATAGTTAGTCAGTAGCCGAACCTTTATTCCTTCATCCACGGCTATCTCGTCCAAGTCATCCAGGAAGGGAGTGTTGTAAAGCCATATGAGGTTAGTATCTGAGACCACGATGTCGATGCCCTCCTGGCAGCCCTCCAGAAGCTCGTTGAGCCTGACGCTGATGTGGCGTTTACCCTCAAGGACTTGGAAAGTTTCCTTGCTTCGTTGAACGTTTTCAGGCTCGGGAAGGCTCTTCCATATCTTCAGGAGCTCGGCTTTCCTCTGCTCCATCTGGTGGATGCGCTGTCGTCGCTCCTCGATGAGGTTCTCCAAAACTTTCTCGAAGGACACAGCGACAAACTTCATAGGCCTCTCCATGACCCTGCTGATCAGCCCCTGTGCCTCCAGTCTTCGAAGGATCTTGTAAGCTTCTGTTCTGTGCACTCCCAGCGCTTCGGCGACGCTCTGAGCCTTGTGGGCGCCGAACCTCGACAG
>Ga0209536_100017096_pt1 | contig 10293 bp, 8 predicted proteins | sample DeeMarSeWOR28_12_FD_187461 | JGI IMG/M metagenome (GOLD analysis project Ga0209536, IMG submission 187461) | Marine sediment microbial communities from White Oak River estuary, North Carolina - WOR-2-8_12 (SPAdes) (version 2) | ecosystem: Environmental > Aquatic > Marine > Intertidal zone >... | reverse complement strand
ACAGGAAGGAAAACTCTTGCTTACGGATGCCGAGGTGGTCATTTCCGGAGGAAGGGGCATGAAGTCCCCCGATAACTGGGGTCCCATTGAAGAGCTTGCCGAGGTCCTGGAAGGGGCCACTGCCTGCTCCCGTCCGGTATCGGATGAAGGCTGGAGGCCGCACAGCGAGCATACCGGGCAGACCGGGAAGATCATTGCTCCGAACCTCTATATGGCTTTTGGTATTTCCGGTGCAATACAGCACCTGGCCGGGGTCAGCTCTTCCAAATGCATAGTGGCGGTCAACACCGATAAGGACGCACCGATTTTTGAAGCAGCCGATTACGGAATCGTGGGGGATGCCCTTAAGGTGCTCCCACAGCTCATATCCGAAATAAAGGCTGCCAAGGCCCAGTAATCAAATAAGAATTTTCTAAATGGACAAACAGCTGGTTTTCCTTATTGTATTGTTGATTACCCTGCTGGCATTTGCCTGGACAGTACGCAAATATATCGTATACTTCAGGAATACCCGCAAGGGCTTTCCCGTAAAGCATATAGGACGCAGGTTCGGGGTGATGATGGAGGTGGCCATCGGTCAGACCAAGATCTTCCGCCGCCCGGTCATGGGGCTGCTGCATGCCCTGGTGTTCTGGGGTTTCCTGGTGATTCTGATCGGTAGCATAGAGATGGTGATCGACGGGCTTGCCGGAACCGAACGAGTTCTATCAGTCCTGGGAGTGGTTTACAATGTGATTATAGCTTCGGGTGATATCTTTGCCCTCATCATTGCCGTGGCCATCCTGGTCTTCCTCTTCAGGCGGCTGTTCCTGCATGTGAAGCGTTTTTCCGGGATAGAGATGAAGCACATCTCCCACCTGGACGCCAACATTGCCCTGACCATGATCCTGCTGCTGATGATCTCCCTGCTGGGAATGAATACTTACTATATCCTTTCAACCATCCAGGCGGGCCACGAGGTGGTAGGGATCTATCCTGTAAGTACGATGCTGTCAGCATTCATCAAAGCCGGTGATAACAACCACCTGTGGCATGAGGTCAACTGGTGGGCCCATATCGGGTTGATCTTTGTCTTTGCCAACTATCTGCCCTATTCCAAGCATTTCCACGTTTTCATGTCTGTTCCCAATGTATTCCTGAGCAGGCTTGAGCCCCTGGGCAAACTGGATACCATGGAGAGCATTACCAGAGAGGTAAAGATCATGATGGATCCCGAACAGGCTTTTGCTTCTCCTGCAGAAGGAGCTGAGGAGGAAGAAGAGGTGCCCGAACGCTTCGGGATCCTGGATGTGGAGGATGTAAGCTGGAAGAACTACTTTGACTCCCTGGCCTGCACCGAGTGCGGACGCTGTACCTCGGTTTGTCCTGCCAATACCACAGGTAAAATGCTCTCACCGCGAAAGATCGTCATGGATGTCAGGGCCCGGATGAAGGAGAAGGGACCCGGACTGATCAAGAACGGACGGGAATATTCTGATGAGCGTTCCCTGCTGCGAGATTATATCTCGGAAGAGGAGCTCTGGGCATGCACCCTCTGTAATGCCTGTGCCCAGGAATGCCCCATCAACATCAACCATCCCTCTATTATCGTGGGCATGCGCCGCTACCTGGTCATGGAAGAATCCGCCGCTCCGGGTGAACTGAATGCCATATTTTCCAACATCGAGAATAACGGGGCCCCCTGGCAGTTTGCCCAGGACGATCGCGTGCTGTGGGCCGAAGGGAAAGTGGAAGTGCCTTTGATGGCCGATCTGCTGGCCAGGGGGGAAAAGCCCGAATACCTGCTCTGGGTTGGAAGTGCCGGGGCCTTTGATGACCGTTACAAGCAGGTCAGCGTGGCCTTTGCCAAGGTATTGAACCACCTGGGGATCTCCTACGGGGTTCTGGGGGCGGAGGAATCCTCCAGCGGGGATGTGGCCCGCCGGGCGGGGAACGAGATGCTGTTCCAGATGCAGGCCATGATGAATATCGAGATCCTGAACGGATATGAGGTGAAGAAGATCATCACCTGTGATCCGCATGCCTACAATACCCTGAAAAATGAATACCCCGACCTGGGCGGAGAATACGAAGTGGTCCATCATTCACAGCTCCTTCATAAGCTTATGAAGGAACGGAAATTATCCCTCAACGGTGGTTCATTGGCAGGTAAAAAGATCACCTTCCATGATCCATGCTACCTGGGACGCGCCAACGGGGAGTATAATGCCCCCAGGGCAGTGCTGGAAGCACTTGGGTCCACCGTGGAAATGAAGCGTAACAAGAGTTTTGCCCTTTGCTGTGGCGCCGGTGGCGGGCAGATGTTCAAAGAGGCTGAGAAAGGGGACAAAGAAGTCTTTATGGAGCGTACCGAAGACGCCCTCGAAACCGGCGCTGATATTATCGCCACGGCCTGTCCCTATTGCATGGTGATGATGACCGATGGACTGAAGTACAAGAACAAGGAGGCGGAGATCAGTAATTACGATATTGCCGAGCTGGTCGCCCGGAACCTAGGATTGTAATAATTACTAAGCAAACACATAATGGAAGAAAAAAAATTGATTACCGGCGGTGAATTTCTTGTTAAAGAGACCAATCCGGATGATGTATTTATCCCCGAAGAACTGGATGAAGAGCAGCGTATGATAGGTGAAACCTGTACGGATTTCCTGGAAACAGAAGTCTTCCCGGTTGTCGACCGTATCGATGCCCAGGAAGAGGGGCTGATGAGGAGCCTGCTGGAAAAATCCGGCGAACTGGGACTGCTGGGGATCACCATCCCCGAGGAATATGAAGGTTTCGGCCAGAATTTCATTACAACCATGTATGCCAGCGAAGTCCTGGGGGCCGGCTATTCTTATGCAGTGGCTTATTCCTGTCACACCGGGATCGGGACGCTTCCCATCCTCTATTACGGGAACGAGGAACAACGTGCAAGGTATGTTCCCAAACTGGCCACCGGCGAACTGATCGGGGCCTATTGCCTCACGGAGCCGGGAGCAGGATCGGATGCCAACTCGGGAACTTCCAAGGCTGTCCTTTCGGAAGATGGAAAGCACTATATACTGAATGGGGCCAAAATGTGGATCACCAACGGGGGTTTTGCCGATGTGATGACTGTATTTGCCAAAATCGACAACGACAGGGTCCTCAGTGCCTTTATCGTGGAGCGTGATTTTGAAGGCATTACATTTAACCCGGAGGAAAAGAAGATGGGGATCAAGGGATCTTCCACCCGCCAGATCTTCTTCAACGACGTGAAAGTGCCCGTGGAGAACATGCTGGGCAAGCGGGGTGAAGGATTCCGTATAGCCCTGAACATTCTTCACATGGGCAGAATAAAGCTGGGCGCCAATGTGATCGGTTCAGCCAAGAAAGCCATTGACCAGAGCGTGCAATATGCCAATGAGCGGAAGCAATTCAACTGCCTGATCTCCCAGTTTGGAGCCATCAAGTACAAGCTGGCAGAGCAGGTGATCCGGACCTTTGCCACCGAGTGCTCGGTATACCGTGCCAGCAAGGCGCTGGACGATGCCATTGACTACTATGTATCCAAAGGCGAGGATAAGGGCCGTGACACCATGGAAGCATTTAACCACTTTGCCGTGGAAGCCGCAGCCATGAAGGTATTTGGATCGGAGTCGCTGGATTACGTGGTGGATGAAGGTGTCCAGATCCACGGTGGAATGGGTTTCTCTGCTGAAATGATGATCGATCGCGGCTACCGCGATTCCAGGATAAACCGGATCTTTGAAGGCACCAACGAGATCAACCGGCTTCTTCTGGTGGACAACGTCCTGAAGAAAGGGGCCAAGAAAGTTCTTCCCATCATGGAACTGGCCGAGAAGGCCTTTGAAGAGGTAAAAGCCATGAATGGTGCACCGGCACCGGCAGAAGGATGGTTTGAAGAAAAGGATCAATATGTGGCGAACCTGAAGAAGGTGGTCCTGATGCTGCTGAAAGCCGCCTCGGAGAAATTCACCCGCACACTGGTAATGGAACAGGAGATCCTGAGCAACATATCCGACTGTATCATTCAGGTATATGCTGCCGAGTCTGTGGTGCTTCGGCTGAAGAAAATGGAGGCCATGAAGGGCGAAGAAGCATGCAAGCTATACCGTGATATGGCTGATGTCTTTGTATATGATGCAGCCTCCAGGATTGCCAAGTTTGCTAAGGATACCACCTATTCCTTCGCCTATGGCGAAGTACGTGAACTTCTGGAAAAAGGGATTTCCAATTTTACCTGGGTGGCCGGCGTGAATGTGAAGGAGGCCCGCCGAAGGATTGCCGATCAATTGATCGAGGAGAACAGATACTGCTTCTAATCGCTGAATCATCGAATCATCCGATTCTTATAATATTGTAATCCTGGGTGCCGGGAATGTGGCCACACACATTTCCCGGCATTTTCATACCCAGGGGCATCGCATCGCCTGTATATATTCTCGAACACGGGAATCTGCAGAAAGACTGGCCGGGGAACTGCGTACCTCTGGCACCTCGGATCCCGGACAGGTACCACGGGAAGCTGATTTTTTCATACTCTGTGTTCCTGACCGCTCGCTGGAAGAAATAGCCGCGCGGTTCAGGGACAGGAAAGGGATCTGGCTTCACACCGCCGGGGCCCTCCCCATGGATATATATCAGGGTGCAAGGGATAAATACGGTGTGCTTTATCCCATTCAGAGCCTGAGCAGGGAAAGGAAAGTCCGTTTGGGGCACATCCCTTTCCTGGTGGAAGGTTCCTCCCCGCAGGTGCAGGAGCTCATTATGGATCTGGCAGGCAGTATTTCGGCTTTTGTGGAGCCGGCCGATTCCAGAACAAGGTTAGTGGTTCACCTGGCAGCCGTAATCGCCAATAACTTTTCCAATCACATGGTGCATGTGGCATACCGAATACTGGAAGAATCCCGCCTGGATCCGGCACTGCTTGATCCCTTGCTGGAAGAGACTTTTGAGAAGATAAGGGAGCTGGATCCCGGTACCGCCCAGACTGGACCGGCTGTCCGGGGTGACACAGAAACCATGAATAAGCATATAGAATTGTTGAAGGACCATCCCGAATGGGAGAAATTGTATACTTTTATGAGCCGGGATATCCAAAGGACCCGGAAGTAGGTAAGCTCAAGAACAGTACTACATGACAAATTTTAAAGAAGGATTGCAGGTTGTGAAAGCGTTTGCATTTGATGTGGATGGTGTTCTTAGCAATCCGGAAGTTTACCTGCACCCCACCGGGGAGATCATGCGTTCCATGAATACCAAGGACGGATACGCGCTTCAGTATGCAGTGAAGCGCGGATACCCCATTGCCATTATCACCGGAGGTAACACCCCATCCGTAGCTCAGCGATTTAAAGGACTTGGAATTACGGACATCTATATGGCATCTTCCCATAAAATGGATGATTTCAAAGATTTTATCTTTAAATATGACCTGGATCCAAAAGAGGTGCTCTACATGGGAGATGATCTGCCCGACCTGGAAGTTATGCAACAATCCGGAGTACGTTGCTGCCCGGCCGATGCCGTGGAGGAGATCAAGGCCATAGCGCATTATATTTCTCCATATAATGGAGGCAAAGGCTGCGTTCGTGATATCATAGAGCAGGTACTTCGCCTGCACGGAAGGTGGAACAACGGGGAAACTTTTGCCTGGTAGCTTCGAAATATGATAGGAAAGATCAGATCCATATTCAGGCTGGTCAGGTTCCCGAACCTGCTGATCATTGCATTCACCCAGTATGCCATGCGCTATCTGATTATGGAACCCCTGCTTCCATCCGATTCTTTTGAATTGCAGTTCGGGGACTTCCAGTTTGCGCTGCTTGTCTTCTCCACCATACTGATTGCCGCAGCAGGATATATTATCAACGACTATTTTGATACCCGGGCAGATCTGATCAATAAACCCGCACGGGTGGTGGTAGGAGTAAGTATCAGCCGGAAAGAATCCATGATTCTGCATATGATCCTGAATATCCTTGGTGTTGGGATCGGCGTGTACCTTTCCTTTTATATCGGGCTTCCCTCTCTTTCCCTGGTATTTGTTCTCTCCACCGGCCTGTTGTGGTTTTATTCCACCAATTATAAGAAGCAGTTCCTGGTGGGGAACCTGGCCGTGGCCTTTCTTACCTCGCTGGTTCCCCTGATGGTTGTACTCTTCGAGATACCGCTGCTGAACAGGGAGTATGGAGAGGTGATGATACGCTATGATTCGAATTTCTCCTACCTCTTTGCATGGGTAAGTGCCTTCAGCTTCTTTGCTTTTATGACTACACTGATCAGGGAGATCATTAAAGATGCAGAGGATCTGGAAGGGGATAATGCTTATGGCATGAAAACTCTGCCCATCGTACTGGGGTCTTTCTGGACCAAAGTGCTTGTGGTGATACTCATTGCATTTACCCTGGCCGCCTTGATTTTTCTTCTGTTCAGGCATATCTTTTTTTCGGTCGACCCACCGGATTACATATCACTGGTGTATTTCTCGGTGTTTCTGCTCTTGCCCCTGATATTTCTTATCATCCAGGTATTGAGAGCCCGGGATAAAAGAGCATTCCATGGTGCCAGCATCCTGATCAAGGTAGTTATGCTTTCAGGGATTCTGTATTCGCTACTGGTTTTTTACCTGGTAAGCTTCAAGTATTAACAACGGTTGGATTTCTTAAGCGCATACGAAATATTACTGGCTTCCGAATCGCCTCGCAGGGCTGCACTGATGAAGGAGCTTGGCATCCCTTTCACTGTGGTTGAAACGGAGCATTCGGAAGAAGAATATCCTTCGGGCCTGTCCGGAGAGGAAATAGCCTGCTACCTGGCTGATCATAAATCCGATTCCTATAAGAAGGACCTGGGTCCCATGCAGGTACTGCTTACAGCCGACACCATTGTATGGCACAGGGACAGGGAGCTGGGAAAGCCCGCTGATCGTGAAGAGGCCATTCAGATGCTCTCGGCGCTGGCGGGAGACACCCACCAGGTGTTTACGGGTGTATGCCTGCGCTCCAGGCTGAAACGAAGCACTTTTTTTGCAGTGACCGATGTAAGTTTCTCCCGCCTTCTCAGGGAAGAGATAGAACATTATGTGGACCGCTGCAGGCCCTTTGACAAGGCCGGGTCCTATGGTATCCAGGAGTGGATTGGACATATCGCAGTGGAGAAGATTGTGGGGAGTTACTTTAATGTGATGGGATTACCCGTTCAGAAATTATACAGCGAATTGAAAAAATTTATTGGAGAGAAATAATTGAAAACTTAAGAAATGAAGAATTACAGAGAACTTAGGAGAAACAGTATCACAGGAATGTTCCTGACAGTCTTACTGATTACGGTCGGCCAGAAGGTCAGGGCCGATGAGGGCATGTGGATCCCTGTGCTGCTGGAAAAATACAGCATTGGTAAGATGCAGGAAGCAGGTCTGAGACTCAGTGCTGAGGATATATACAGCATCAACCAGGACTGCCTGAAGGATGCCCTGGTGATCTTTGGAGGGGGCTGTACAGGGGAAATGGTTTCTGCCGACGGACTCCTGCTTACCAACCATCACTGCGGATACGGTGCCATCCAGCGGCACAGTTCCGTGGAGAACGATTATCTCACCAATGGGTTCTGGGCCAGGAGCAGGGATGAGGAGCTCCCCAATGAGAGACTTTCGGTGACCTTTCTTCGCTACATGCGGGATGTAACGGTGGAAATGGAAGAAGGGATCAGGGGGGATATGAGTCCGGAGGAAGCCCGGGAGCAATCGAACAGCAATATGGGTGCTTTGATCACGGAAGCCACCGAGGGAACACACTACAGCGCTGTTGTCCGGCCCTTTTATTACGGCAATGCCTACTACATGTTTGTTTATGAAACCTTTACGGATGTTAGGCTGGTGGGTGCACCTCCCGAGGCCATCGGGAATTTCGGGGGGGACACGGATAACTGGATGTGGCCCAGGCATACGGGTGACTTCTCCATCTTCAGGGTTTATGCCAATGAAGAAAACAAACCGGCCGCCTTTGATCCTGCCAACAAACCATACAAGCCCAGGAAGCACCTGGAAATTGCTGCCGGCGGAGTTAAAGAGGGTGACTTTACCATGGTCATGGGTTACCCTGGATCAACCACCCAGTACCTCTACTCGGAAGCGGTTCGCCATATGCTGGAAACCTCTCTTCCTCTGATGATCGGGCTCCGTACCACCCGGCTGGAGATCATGGACCGCCATATGCGTAGCGATGATGCGATCCGGATCCAGTATGCCAGCAAGTACAAAGGTGTAAGCAATGCCTGGAAGAAGTGGCAGGGGATAATACTCGGGCTGACCCGCAATCATGCGGTGGAGCTTAAACTTGAGGAAGAGGAGGAATTTAAAGCCTGGGTGGAGGCAGACGGGGAGCGCATCGTGAAATACGATGGAGTACTGGATGAATTTGCCAGTATTTACAAGGAAATAGAGCCTTATGAGATGGCTATGGATATGATGAACGAATCCGTCATGGCCATTGAGTTGTTCCGGCAGGCTTCCCGCATCGAAGGGATGATGAACCGGGGTATGTCCAGGGAGCGGATCGAAGGGCAGATGGAAAGCTTCAATCAGAACTATTACCAGGGCATTGACCAGGAGATCTGTGCGGCCATGCTGGAGGCTTACTTCAGGCATATGCCGGCAAACATGACACCTTCCATCGGCCAAGAGATCCAGACAAAATATAAGGGGGACTACCATGCTTATACCGAGGCTCTTTACGAAAAGACAATTTTCAACCGGCCCGAGAAATTCAGCAAGCTTATGGACAAATATGAGAAGGATTCCGCTAAGGGGATGATAGCCTTCTATAAGGATCCCCTCGTAAATGCGGTCAGTGCTTTCCGGGACCTGTTGCTGACAGAAGCAGGACCGGTCTATGAAAGACTGCATCAGTTGCTGGATAGGAATTATAAGATCTATATGGCGGCCCTGATGGAGAAGGAACAGGACCGCAGGCTTTATCCCGATGCCAACTTTACCATGCGCTTTACCTATGGCAAGGTGGATTCTTACAAGCCCAGGGATGGGGTGGAATACGGGTATTATACCACCCTTTCCGGGGTCATGGACAAGTCCACAGAAGGCTTTGAGGATTATGCCGTGCCTGAAAAACTCAGGGAGCTTTATGAAGCCAGGGATTTTGGGAAATACGGGGTGAACGGGACCATGCCTGTATGCTTTATCGCTTCCAACCACACCTCAGGGGGCAATTCAGGCAGCCCGGTGATGGATGCAGACGGAAGGCTCATCGGGATCAACTTTGACCGTAACTGGGAGGGAACCATGAGCGACGTGTATTATGATCCTTCCCTGTGCCGGAATATTACTGTGGATATCCGTTACGTGCTCTTTATCATCGACAAGTTTGCAGGTGCCGGCTATCTGCTGGATGAAATGGATATTGTCTGGTAATCCCGGATCCGTGGTCCATGGACAGGAAACTGGAGATTTTCGTGCATGGCCGGGGGAATGCCTGGCCCATACCCCTGGGTGAGGAGCATCCTTTCTATAATCGGGAGGATCCGCTTGACCTGTCCAATGCTTCCTATTCTCTTCAGCTGCAGGAATCACATAATCTGCTGGCCTCTGTGCTCATCGACGCCGGTCATGGATGTGTTCAAAGCCTGCTTTCAGGCGACAACCGCATACCGGATTGTCTGTGCCTGACCCATGGACACCTGGACCATACCCTGTCGGTGGACTGGATCGTTCAGAGCTTCTGGCGAAGGCACGGGAAGGAAAGACGCTATCCCGTTTATGCCACCATGCCGGTGTACCGTTTCCTGATAAAGTCCTTCCCCCATCTGGAGGAACTGACCGAACACAGGGAGCTGGAGTTTGGTGAAACCCTGACCCCGGTTGAGGACCTGCCTTTAAAGCTCACAGCATATCCTGCCTACCATGGTCAGCATGCCGTGGGATCTTCCATGTTGTTGTTTGAGTACGCGGATCTAAGCGTCCTTTTTACCGGGGATCTGCTGGCTCCCTTGCTAAGGAAGGAAGATTATGGCCGCCTCCATGGAATGGAACTGCTGGTGGTGGATACCAATAACCGCTTCCCCTGGCCTCGTACCAATCACTGGAGTTTTGCCGGCTCGCCTTCAGATCCTGTGATCCGCAGTGAGATCCTGGAAGCCTTCGCGGCGGAACTGGACTGGAAGCAGGTTGCCGCGCCGCAACTGCAGGCAGGGATCGGCGAAAAAAGCCAGGGATATCTTTTAAAACTGCAGCAGTTTCTGGACTAACACCATAGTCAGTACTTTTTTGGAGGAGATACAGAGTACCATTCA
>Ga0209536_100017095_pt1 | contig 10293 bp, 8 predicted proteins | sample DeeMarSeWOR28_12_FD_187461 | JGI IMG/M metagenome (GOLD analysis project Ga0209536, IMG submission 187461) | Marine sediment microbial communities from White Oak River estuary, North Carolina - WOR-2-8_12 (SPAdes) (version 2) | ecosystem: Environmental > Aquatic > Marine > Intertidal zone >... | reverse complement strand
TGCAAAGCTCATTCTAAGTGGTTTCTATGACTACCGATTATCAAGTATTAATGGATGCAAAAAAAGTACGCATCCAAAAGCTTCTACGAATTCTTGTTTGGTTGATTCCAATCATAATTACCATCACTCTTGGATTGTGTTGGATATTTTATAATGGGGATTATAAGTTCTTCCAGCAATTCATCAGTGAACTTGGTCACTGGCAAGGTGGAAGTAACAATACTTCATCTATCATTTTCGGTATCGGTTTTGGTTTATGTGCGTTAGATACTTTAGCTATATCAATTCTATACTTTCTATTTCCAATTCTTCGTTTCAATAAAGCAAAAGGAGCCTTCAGTGTTTTATTAGTAATAGGTGCTGTTGGTATTGCTATACCCGGGGATCATCCAATCGAAGCATTAAAAATTGTCCACGGAACAGGTGCTTTCGTTTTCATTTTAGGGTTCACATTCTATAATTTCTATGCTCAGATTTATCGTTTCATTACAAAACATCGACCAAAACGACCACAGAGAACTTGGGATTTCTATGTGGATATAGTAATGACTGGAATGGTTTTTGGAGCATTTTTCATATTTATCCTCTTTTTTGTGCTTGAGAGAGTGGCATCCGGTGATGTACCTTTCTATCTAGCTGAGCTTGGTCAGAAACTCTTGCTGATAATTGATTTCATTGCTGTTTTCTTCTTAGATGTAGAAGACATGTAATTCAGCGAGATTTCTTCTTCTTTTTCTATCAGAAATGATAGCTGAAATTTTTTTATAGTGTGAAACCAACTAATTTCAAGTGATTGCTATGACATCTATTATTGAAGAAACTCTTATTGATCTTACAACTAGGAAAGCAATTCGTATATTATATTGGATATTAGGACTAGTGATGATAATCACTGTAGGATTAGCATGGGCGTTCTATCCTGAATCCTACGAGTTTTTCCAGGAATATGTTAGTAATTTAGGTGCTCGTTTTAGTGAACATGAAGGATTGGATAATGGAATTTCTTCCATGATTATCATTGTTGGATTTGGTTTGTGTGGATTAATAGCTCTTGTAGTTGCCATAGTATATCTTTTCAAACCTAAGTTGAAATACAATTACTGGAAAAGCCTCTTGAACTTCTTAATGCTTCTTGGTGCTGTTGGAGTCGGCATTCCTAAGGATCAACCAAAAATACACATTCTTCACGGCATTGGTGCTTCTCTTTTCATGGTTGCTTTTGGAATTCTGAATTTCGTTCATCAAAGACTACGATTCACAAGAAAACACAAGCCTTTCACAATTGAGAAGAAATGGGATTTCTATATGGATTCTATAGTATCAATAATTGTCTTTGTCGTACTGGTCTTCTTCACAGTTTTTTATGCCCTGGGTAAATTACTTGCTAGCAATGCACTTGGTATAATCGCAATAACTTATCAGAAGGTAATTTTTCTTGTTAATTTCATTGCAATTTTGATTCTTGATCTAGATGATATTTAATCCATCATCTTCCATAAGATTAAACTCCTATAAAAGACAGATAGATTTTTTTAGGAATATACCTTAGACTTGCCATTATGAGTGAGCGAATTATATCCTTTGACATCTTGCGAGGATGGGCAATAATTGGCAACCTTATTGTTCATACATTTATGCTTGTAAGTCAAGTAGAAGGAATTGCTGAATCTAATCCCGCGAATCTGAATACTTTAGGAATAATTTTGATGGCTATAATTATAATATTTGGTCATTGGCGTGGACTCTTTCTTATGATGAGTGCTGCCATTCATATGTTTGTCATGTATCGAAAACTGAAACAAGGTGTTCCAAGGCATGTGATACTTATTCAAGAATTATTTAAGGGTTTCATGCTCTATCTTTGGGCAATGTTCTTCTATGTTTTCTTAGCACAATGGGGTCCATCTAAGAGTTGGGTTGAAACAGGTGCAGCTTCTTTCAATTGGAAAAATATTTATCACACAGATCAATTCACAAACATTGCTTTTGCAATAATCGTTTCAGCAATTGTTTTCTACATCTTAACTTCTAATAAAAAATTACAGAATCCAATTGCAGGTACAGCTGTTTTTACTTCTCTTGCTCTCTTATTCATTTATCTTGCTCCAATTATCTATAATGCCGCAAATACTTTTTGGGGTGTTGATTTTCACAATGATGGAAATATAAGCGTTATTGGTGATAAGGGATGGTGGGATTACATTGTGAGTTATTTCGCGAATCAAGCAGTAGGTCGGGAATCTCCATTATTTACGCATTATGCATATAGTGCTTTCGGAGCAATTATTGGTATTTTTATTTCAAGAGAGAAACTGATACCTAAGAGATTTGTACGAGTAGGTTATGGTTTATCTGGTTTCTTCTTAGCATTCTCAATTTTCCATTTGTGGTTAGAAGGAGATATGCCTCAGAATTTCGATCAATTTACTGGTTTAGTTAATTTCCATGTACATCCTGCATGGTTTGTGTATCTTTCGTTTGGCATGCTGTTATTTGCTATTACATTTATGTTACACATGCATGAATTTAATCCCCATATTAATTGGTTTAAACGCTTAATGTGGTCACGACATAGCAGAAGAGTTGGAGTATTTTCTTTCACAGTTTATTCTCTTGCATCAATCCAAGCAGTTCTACGAGTTGTTTTATCTGGAATTTGCAATCTTTTTGGTTGGACAGATCCAGGATTTAGAGTGGGGTTTGGACTATCTACTAGCTGGACGTTCTTTCTAATCATACTTGAAATGATTATGTGGTTTGGAATTCTTTGGTTATGGGAAAAGGCACGATTTCTCTATACAGTGGATTGGTTATTTGCAATGATCCTTAAAACTCCGTTTATGAAGAAACGATTAATTAGAACTTTCTTCTTAGGTGATTTCATGGATGTAGAAGGTAAAGTTATAGCTCCTACACCCATCGTTTGGTTAACCGATGAACCGAAAATTACTGAAAAACCGATGAATTAACATTAAATCAAACTGTCTAATTGGATTATTCTTCTACAACGAACTTAACGATAACTTCAGATGCTTTATTAGAATTCATTGTATTATCATCTATCTTATCAATATACTCCCCTTTTTTTATACGTCTTGTTATTTTCAATGTTTGTTCTTACCCAGATTGTCCTACAAGTTCATCTGGATTCAATCAATTATTGTAGAGATTAAATTTAATAGTATTTCTTAATTCTTTATCAGTGTAAAATACCTTGAGGTAAAGCAATGAAAGAGCAATGCGAGAAAGAAGTAATAGAGTTACATAGATTTTTTGAACAATGGTTTAAATCTGAAATCGAAAACAAAGATGAAATTTATACTCGAGTAGAAAACGTCTTGGGAAAAGAATTCATCCTTATTTCTCCCTCTGGGAAGTTTACTTCTCGAGATGAAGTTCTAGCTCAAATTAAAAATGGTTATGGATCAAGAAAAGATGATGAAGTTCCTTATCGGCTTTGGGTACAGAATATTGACTGTCGTTTTTTAGAAAACAACCTTTGTTTAATTATGTATGAGGAATGGGGAGAAGTAGATGGCAAGTTAAATGCTCGTATAAGTTCAGCTCTCTTTAGAAAAAATGATCAAGCAATCAATAGGGTTGAATGGATACACGTTCATGAAACAGCTATTCCAACGGAATGATTATAAGTAATTGGAAAAAAGTTTTAACTGTTAAAAATAAGAACATAGAAAAATCAAGTTAATAGAAATTCCTTACTATTACACACATTCTTTGTAAATTTGTGTAAACAATTACAACTATTGTCAAATATTTCTAAAAAAAATATTAAAGGAATTTGAAAAAATGAGCAAAAAGAAGAAATTAGGAATTGTTGCAGATTCTACTTGTGATATGGATCCAGAGTATTTGCAAAAGTATGATATTGATACCGTTGCCTTAAAAGTAATTTTCGGAGATGAAATTAGAAATCAGAATAAGGATATAACCAACAAAGAATATTATACTCGTCTTCGAGAAGGCGAATTTCCAACGACTGGTGCTCCTTCACCAAAAGCATTCAAAGAAGTTCTTGATAAAGCATTTGAGAAATATGAGGAGGTTTTATTCTTTAGTATAGGCAATAAATTAAGCGCTACATATTCCGTTGCATCTATGGTTAAACAACAATTTTATGATGATAAATTAACCATAATTGATACAAACACCCTATCTATAACCATGAGCTTGCTTATTTTGCCGGCTGCAAGAATGATAGAAAAAGGAGCTACCAAAGAAGAAATATTGGAATTCGTTAATAAAATGATACCACATACACAAGTTTTTGGTGGAAGTCCAACACTCAAGTATTTACACAAAGGAGGAAGGTTAAGTAGAGGATCGTACATACTAGGAACTGCATTGCATTTCCAACCTTTAGTAAGTGTTGGCGATGGGCAAGTAATCTCACCTGGTAGAGTGCGCAAAGAAAGAGATCTATTTAAGCATATGAGAAAAATCACTCGAAAAATAGCTGAAAATCATATGACTGATACTGTAATCTTTGGTCATTGCGACAATGAACAAAAAGTTGAAGTGTTTGCTAAATACTTGAAATCCTTGCCAAACGCTCCAAAAGAAGTTCTCATCTGGGAAATTGGCCCCGTTATTGGCACTCATCTTGGACCAGATACTATAGGTGTTGTTTGGGTCGGTGAATTTAAAGAAGAATGGTTGAAAATTAAACGAAATCTTCGATTCTGGAAACGAGAGAAAGAAGAAGATGAAGAATAGTCTCAACTGATCCATTTAATTCCAATGAAAAAAAGTTTTCATAAACAGGAGAGGAAAACGCTCCCCATGGAAGGAGCGTTCTATCTACCTGTATATAGGGCGAATCTCATTCTGGTTTTATTTTTATCTGCCTGGATTTTCTTGTCGTGAACATTTTTTCTACTATTCATTGTGGACCCTTCATGGTATAAGATTCTTAATGATTGCTACTTTACCCGTTAAGGGGACTAATTCCTTCTTGATTGGTTTTAGTAATTTCCTGGTTTCTTTCATTTTTATCAAACCTCCAGGTTCTTTCTTTTTCTTGTGATCAAATCAAACCATCTGAATAGAACATAGTCAAGATGATTTTGTTCTTATCCATATCTTGTTTGCCATCCTTCTTTGTGGGGATTTTTTTCTTTTCACTCAATTTTTTCACCTAAATCTTTCCACATTGTTAGGAAACTATTCTCATACTAATATATAAATTTTCTCATTTAAGTGAGAAATCTATTTTAGAGTATTAAGAAATAGATTTATATACTTTAAGAATGATATTATTAAGTAGATGAGAAAGAATATTTAAATACAGAATAAAAAGCCCCTAAATTCGAAATGAATTCAAAAAAGTAAAAAAGAAGGCGGGAGCGCTGACAGAATGGATTCACAAGATGTAGTAACATATAATCAAGAAATCTTAAAAGTCATAGATGATGACAAAACAGCCAAAGTAATTCAAGATGAGAATCTTTTCCCTGTTTTGAAATATCTACAGGAAGGACCAAAGACGATTAATGATTTAGTTGATATTTTCAAGAAAAGTGGAGATGAAAAATCCGATAAAACAATTTATCGCTATCTTCATACATTAATAAAAGCTAAATTAGTAGCAAAAGCAGGTAAACGAATAATCTCAATCACTGAAGATGAATTGAAAAGTGAAACACTATATATTCGAACAGCCAAAGTTTTTATCTTTCCAGAAGCACTAAAACATCTTAAAGAAAACTATGAAAAAGGTTTTTGTCCAGTTTTTGATGCTGCAAGATTGTTATTAAAACCAGTAGTCGATGGAAAAACTTTGGATAGTGATTGTTTCCAGAAATTTCTTTTCAATATTGATCGACAAAGAGATGACATTATAGTGGATTTATTCAAAGATTTAGATGATAAAACAATTCGAGAAATAAATGCCTTGAAATGGCGTGAATTAGAGTATTGTTTAAATTATAGTAGCTGGGCAGCTCTAGCTACTATTATAGATCTCAAAGAGGAAATTACGAAGTGCAAATGAAAAGGTGATGTAAAGTGTCTTCCCAAGATGTAATAACCTATAAACCCGAAAAACTAGTTTTCATAAAAGATGAAAAAAACAACAAATTGTTCGAAGATGAAAACTTATATCATGTTTTGAAATTCCTCCGTAAAGGTCCCATGACCATTCAAGATCTAAGTGATGCTTTTAAGGAAAATAATGATGAGAAATCTGATAAGACAATTTATCGCTATTTACATAAATTAATTCAAGCTAAATTAGTAGCAAAAGCAGGTAAAAGAATCACTACTGTAAATGAAAATGACTTAACAAGTGAAACTCTTTACATACGAACTGCAACTGCTTTCATTCTTAAGATACCTTTAGCAAAGAAGGAAAAACAAGAATTCCATTCACCAATATTTGATGCAATTTATTTATTATTTAAGAAAAAATATGGCAAAAATGGTAATCAAAAGGAATTCAAGAAATTCTTCGATAAAATCGATAATGAACGAGATCAATACATTATTGATTTGTATGAAAAAGCTGACAAAGAAACTATGAAAGCACTTGAGAGCTTAGAAGGAAAAAACATTCTTTTTGCTCTTGAATATGCTTCTTGGTTAGCCATTTTAATTAAATATGATTTGAAAGAAGAATTCGAAAAAATATACAAATAATAATTCATCTCCTCTTTTTTTTTATTTCATTAAATTTTTCATACTATTTTGTTTAAATCCGAAATAAATCAGCACCCTTTCTCAAAAAAATGAGAAAATCAAGACTAAGATGAACTCTTATAAACAGTTTTTATTACATTTAATTGGTTATTGCTAATGGATGAAACTGCTGTAAACCAAGATTTTCAGATTCGCAAGCGAAATAATTTTCAATTATTCCAGATTTTTTTGAAAACTGGCAGAAGGAGAGTTATTCTATCTGTTATTTGTGGTACTCTAATATTTCTAGCTATAACAGGTTTAGTTATGATTGTGTATACATATCGTTTTAACACATTTCAAGAATTCCAACAAGAGAAAAATTGGTTTAGTGATGGTCTAATTAGTATAAGTTCAAATGTCTATGATCCTGGAACATTCAATCTCAATTCATCTTTTATTGGCAATGTAACACAAGACTATCTTAGTATGGTTACTGATCTCTTTCCTGATATCACTTTCAGAAATCATTCGACAGGGATAAGTACTCAAATTTATACCTTTGATCCTACAATTCCTGGAGAACCTTGGTTGAATAATGAGATAATGACATTTGATAATCGAACATTTTCTGGGTTAATTCAGAATTTAACTACAGGTAGACTTCCTCAAAATCATTCAGAATTGCTTTATCTAACTACTAGTAATAATCAGACCGATTTCCAAGTGAATGATACTATCACATTATATAGTGAATGGCATACTGGTCGTGCTAAAAATTTTACAATTGTTGGTTTAATTGGGAATATGACTGAGGCTTTTGTTAATGAAAGTTTGTCATTGGATATCCTCGATTGGAGTTTCGAAGGAAGTATAATTGAATTCTTTAATTATTATCGATATAACACTTTTCTGACGGATAGTTCGCTCTTTGCGGAAATCATGAATAATATGACATCTTACGATGGAATCCTTACTTATCTAGTAGATGTAAGTTATGATTCTTCCGCTATAAAACCGACTAATTGGCAAAACTACATTTACGAAATACCGGAAATGAATAATTTACTGGATTCTGAACTTACAGAAAGTCCTGTACTATTATGTCAAGATTTAAAACAATTCTTGATTGAATTTAATGGACTCTGGACTTTGAAAACAACAAAATTACTTCCATTGAATTCACCATTAATTTTCATAGTTGGTTTATTAAGTGTCGTAACTCTTAGTATTGGCTCCAGAGAATTAGGAGCATCCTTCCGTAGAATGAAATTATATGGTTTAAGCTATAGAACAGTAAGAAGAATGGTTTTCTTTGAAAATCTGATTTTTACCTTTATCAGTTTTATACTAGGTACGATACTTGGTTTCACCTTAAGTTATCTTGCTACGAGTGCATCTGATAATTTACCCTCAAATTATTATATTAATTTCCTACTAGAGCCTCTATTACTTTTGAGTTTAGGTTTAATAATTATTGGATTTTTTACATTGAGTTTCTATATTCAAAATAGTATTGCGAAAAAAACAACACAAACTGCTTCAGAAGAATTCAAGCAGAAAAGAGGACGAATACGAAGAATTTTCTCGACCAATGAATTTCGCTTATTTATAATCGCTTTAATCTTTACAATTGTCTCTATCACTCTATTCATGGTTTATCGTAATTTTGGAGAAGAATCTTTAGTAGTATCAAGTATGTCCTATCTGACTCTCTTCTGGTTTATGATTACGTGTACTGTTGCATTCATGCTTACATTTGCATTCCTTATAATTGCTCGAGTAATCTCCATCTTCTGGTCGTTTATTAGTAAGAGAGTCTGGCCAAATAGATTAAATATGTTTTCTTTATCAATTCAGCATTTGTCAGTAAATAAGCAATCATATCAATTAGCAATTCTTGGAGTTCTCTTATTTGGATTACTAATTTTGCCTGGCTTAACTATGAATAAATCCATTAATACAAATGTTGAAAGTGAAATAATACTGAAAATGGGTAGTGCTGACCTTGTGGTGAGTCATTGGGTAGATCCTTCAGATTCCAAAGATGTTTATCTTGAAAACATCACAGAAATTACTAATTTTGCAGAAGCTGAAGTCTATACACTATCAGATGAAAATAATGTAGGACGTTATCCGAAAGCTTTTAGAGTTTTTCTGTGTTCACTTGAAAATGTAACGGAATTTGTAGAAGTAGTAGATAACGAATTACTGAAAAAATATTCTACATCAGCTGAAGACATTCTTGCATTAGAACAAAACATGTCAATATTAGGTGATACAAAATTTACACGAAATCGTGGCTTGAAATCTGGAGACAGCTATTTTCCAGATGATTTCCTTCGTTTTCCAGAAACTCTAACATTTATTAACTCATTCAAAATATTTCCTTTAACTCCATATGCAACTGTTAGAGCGTTTCAAACCGATTTCGATACATTTTCCTTAGTCGGGAAAAGATTAACAATAAGAGAAATAGCTAGATCTATGGATTTCTCAACAGATTTCAGTATAAGAAATTACAAACTAATAAATGTTGTAAATGAATCCTCAATACCTCTTGTCCAAGAAAAACTGCAAAATCTGAGTATTGAAGCTCATTCTTATGATGAACTTCAAGTAGCTATGACTGAAGATTTAATCACTTTTCCAATCGATAATATCTTAATTTTTGCAATTTTATCTGCTGTTACAATTATATTCGTTAGTTATTTCACGGGTTTAAAAATATTCGAAGAAAGAGGACGAATACTTGAATCATTATATCGAGTTGGTGCTGTAAGAGGACAAGTATTAGGAATTTTTACGTTTGAGTATTTCCTAGTAATAACTCTCCCATTATTAATTACTGTGTTTGCATCCCTGCCACTTTTTGGCTTTATTGCAGATTTCTTCCTAGAATCGCAAAATATCTATCAGCCTTATGCTCCAGCTGTACCAGCTTGGATGATAGTTCTGATTATAATAGGAGGTATAATAATTTCGATGCTGGGATGGTTACTTGCTATGGTACCTTCCATTTATCGATACAGACCAGTTAAGCAGGAGTAGATGAAATGATACACTGTCAAGATGTAATCAAAATATACACGGATGAGGAAACAAAAACTCGAGTAGCTGCCTTGCGTGGGATTGATCTTCGGATAAAGAAAGGTGAGGTAGTTTCTATCATTGGTCCTAGTGGTTCCGGGAAATCTACTCTTGTGAAAATCTTCGCTGGAATGGAATCCATTTCGAGTGGTGATGTTCGAGTAGGTAATTATGAACTTGGGAAACTTGAGATGGATGAATTACTAGATTATCGATTAAATATGGTAGGCTATGTTCATCAGTTTCCAGAACGAACTTTATTTCTTACAGGAAGTGTGATCGATAATCTTAATTTCGCCTCTAGTTTGTTTTCCGATAATCGATCAGAAAACCGTAGAAGAAATATGGAAATACTAGAAACTCTAGGAATAACTCATTTAGAAAATCGTCGTGTAAGTTATCTCTCCGGTGGAGAAATGATTCGAACTGCAATAGCAAGTGCATTAGCAAAGAATGCTCCTCTATTACTCTGTGATGAACCTACGGGTCAACTAGACACTGAAAACACTGAAATAGTTAAAGAGCTTCTCCGACAAATTTCTCGAGATTATGGCACAACCGTTTTGGTTG